>JAABUP010008571.1_pt1 | contig 12981 bp, 16 predicted proteins | sample 5559201 | NCBI WGS metagenome assembly JAABUP01 (sample SAMN10711887, study PRJNA513373) | rock metagenome | isolation source: Antarctica rocks | place: Antarctica | reverse complement strand
AATTTGTTCTTGCGTCCACTCTCTGCTTCAGCGTCTAGTCCCAGGACCGCTTCCCTTCCACCCTCTCCTTCAACGCATCGTTCATCAATCGAAAGCCCCTTTCCGTCGTCCCATACATGTCGGAACCGATCCAGCCGAGTACTAAGGCCAAGATGCCCGAAAACTGCTCTGAATGCTCGAATCTGGTGCCACTCTCGTTCGGGTGAAGCCTTAAGTGATGATGGCCCGTGAAGAGCCATGGCACATTCATGAGACGACCCCTCCAATGGAGATGCTCATTTGGGATGAAGGTCTGGATCACCGGGCTAAAGGTCATGCCTTCGACACATGTGAGTCTGGATGGCTCGGTCTCGCATGATCGAGGTGGGAGATGTGAACGCAGCCTTGGAAGGATACGTACCAGAGGAGTCTTTTTTGGGGGGTTGGATGCTGGCGACAAGTCTGCCGCCCGCTACTTCGATTCAGCAGATGTTTGCGACTCAAGCCAGTACGACTGACCTTTCTTGTCCCCGGACAGCTTGATCAGGAATGGATTCCAGTCTGGATAACGATCATAGTCTGTGAGAACTTTCCATACCGCACTCGGCGGGGCTGCAATATCGATCTCTGTTGAGACCGAGGGAGCCATTTTGTTTCGTTGTGGGTCTAATGCGTGCAAGAGAGGCCGAAGGCATTGTTGAAACAGTCGAGGAGTTACTCCGCTAAGGGGTCAAGACGCGCGGGCTGGGATATGGGATTATACTAAGCTAGGCACCAGCGTTTGTGGCCGCTGACTAAGAGTAGTCGAGGATCACCAATCAATAAAGTACTAACTTGATCCTACTCGTTAACTTATGAGAACACCGCGTAAAACACCTAATCTGCCTTACAGCAGCACGCCGATTATCTTGCACCAGCCTTACCCAATATCTCTCTAGCAGTCCTCGATGTCGAAGGTGCTTCGACAACTACACTCATAAGGGGAACGTTACGTACGTAATCTGCCTTGATGGATGTGAATATTGGGGCTTGAAAGATCACAAGTTCTGTCTGCGAGAAGATCACTCAGCGAGCCCCCATTGGGTTCAAATACGTGCTGGAAGAGCCATCGAAGATTCGCACAGGACTTTTTTAACAGCGTCCTGGTGGTTTGAAAACGAGTGTAGCTGTGAGGAAAGAAGCCCCTGTCCCTCAGACCATCAGAAAGGATGATCAGATCCCACAGGAGCTCTTTCAGATGGTAGAAGGTCGATGCTCTACCCTAGGCTGATACGAATCGTCTTCCTCGCCAGTGTCGCAGATTTTCACTCAATTATCGTCCAATCTTGCGGTGCTTTTCCATACTGCTGAAAAAGACTCATGACGAATTATAGGACATTTTTCTTGGGTTTGTCTTCGCAAGTCGCTGCATTCTTATCATCAGTGGCCATGGTTTGATCGACGGGTGCAATGTGAAATAAATTCAATTGAGAGAGGTTTCCATGGCTAAGAGACCGATATGGTAAATGTGTGATGGTATAGTTATTGGTTTGTCCTTGGTGATTTTGAAAGGGTTCAGAGTGCTTTTGCTGCTCAAATTCTCAAGAATGACTCTCATAAGTAATAATGCACACCTACTAATTCTCACAATGAGAGAGTTACCAATTGCTACTATCAGAATTGAATACTAGCTTACTTCCATTCTCGGCTCTTCAGATGCTGCCTCTTTTCGGTCGTCCCCATCTCCCTTACCATCCACCAAAGTCATGCCAGAATCCAGCTTGGATGGCCCCTTGACATCTAAGGAGCATGATTCTCGCTACCAGCAAATCTCACTCAGACACCATTTTCTTTTCCAGCAAGTCAAAGACAAGCCACATCCAGCTCTAGCATTGTCATCCAGAGCCTGTGCTCGCCGTGAGTCTGTTTCGATGTTCATGACTTCGCGTCTAAAATGCAGGAGAATAAAGCAAGATCGATATCACGAATTTCTTTACCCTTCATTTTACATGTTGTCTTCTATTGAAAAGCATTCATGGTCCAGCGGCCTTCTTGAGTTATAGGATCCAGCATTGTCGAAAGCAGATATGTAGGCTCGTCTTTGTGCCCTAATCAATGGCGGTGTACAAATGGGGTCGATTCGACCAGTATTTATTAAAAGCTGGCTCGAAGTAGCGGGACGTGCTGCTGCCAATGTAAATGCAGGAGCGCAATGACTACATCAAACCAAATCATTATGGTCACTTAGCATAGCTGCTCTCGGGCTTATATTTTCAAATGCGACTACGATCCCGACTGTAAATCGCTCTTATCCTGCCGTTCATATCGAATGACACTCACTCATACCCAATTCAACGTAGGAAACCATCGACTTGCCTCACGAGCTGACTTGTCAGACCTCGACTAATACTAATATTATGCATTCCCGTCTTGGGATGCTTTTCCAGGAGAACATGAGTTTGCCACGTCTTCAAATTGGAGGCATACCCGTTACACGGAGATGTCGAAGGACAAATCAGCTACTGCGGCAAGACCATGAATTCGACCTTCGACATTGCTTCCATGTAAATGGCAACCTCATCGTAGTGTATGATCTTTGGCGAAGGGTGCAAGGGTGTCTGGACCGAGGCTCGCGAGGGGAGTCGGCCGGTGATAAGGACACGGAAATAGTGGTTGAACTTCACCTCATGTCTATTGTAGTCTCCATACACCATACACCATACACCTAATAACAGCACACACGAGTAACGTCAAAAGAGTGCACCGAGTATTTCTCATAGTTGACTAGGGTTCGAGCCGACTTTGATCCTGCACCTCAGCCACTATGCCTCTCCTCATGCAAACGGGGAAACCCAGAGTCATCCTCGGCCTAATGACCTTTGGCCCTGATGAAAGCAAGGGAGCTCGAATAACTTCCCTGGATGAATACAACAAAACCCTCGATTACTTGCAATCACAAGGCTACAACGAGGTTGACACTGCAAGAATATACATCGGCGGGGAACAAGAAGCTTTCACCGCCGCAGCGCATTGGAAAGAGAGGGGTCTTACGCTAGCAACGAAATGCTATCCCACAGAACCAGGGCTGCACAAGGCAGAGAAGATTACCGAGATATTCAATAAGTCGTTGAGCGAATTGAAAACGGATTGCGTTGACATCTTCTACTTGCATGCTGCGGACAGGTCTGTGCCTTTTGAGGAAACGCTGGAGGCTGTCAACAAGTTACATAAAGAGGGGAAATTTGTGCAATTGGGTCTGAGTAATTTTACCTCCTTTGAGGTGGCGGAAGTTGTGATCATGTGCAAAGAAAGAGGGTGGGTTCGGCCTACGATATATCAAGGAATGTACAATGCTATAAGTGCACTGCCCCCATGATATTCTGTCTCGGCCAGTGGCTGAAATCAATTAGCGCGGTCCTTGGAGCAAGAGGTCATCCCTGCCTGCCACCGGTACGGTATTGACGTTGTTGTATACAACCCATTGGCAGGTGGGCTCTTTTCTGGCAAGATAAAGAGCGCCGATGTTCCCAAAGAAGGCCGCTACAGCGAGGTCAATGCTAGACAAGGACAGATGTACCGAGAACGATACTTCAAGGATGCCACCTTCGACGCTCTTCGACTGATTGAGGGCGTGGCTCAGAAGCACAATCTGACTATGCTAGAGATAGCGCTTCGGTGGTGCACCCATCACTCAGCACTGAAGATGCAGGATGGTGGCCGTGATGGCGTAATTATTGGCGTCAGCAGCCTCAACCAGCTCGAAAGCAATTTAAAGGACCTCGAGAAGGGGCCACTGCCAGAAGACGTGCTTAAAGCATTGGACGAAGCGTGGCTGATCACAAAGCCTACAACGCCAAAGTACTGGCATCTGGATCTCGAGTACAAGTATGATACGCAGAAAGCATTATTCAAGCCATAGAGCTAAAGGTAGGCTGCTAGATGACGAGCACAGAGCGACGACATCTAACGAAATTGACCGTAGCGATGACAATTCGATGTGGTATTTGCATAGCAGTAGTTCTGTATAGGCAAATAGACATACGGATTATGCCTCATGGTGACTGACCGTACGGATACAGAAGCTTTCAGATGATTAAGGCCAGGCCTCAGCAAACCGAACGCCTCGTTTCGTGACAGGAATTCTCGACACTCCGGCGAACGGAACGAGTCGCTAAGTATGAAGTAGCATGACTGATGTTGACGGCACATTTCCTTTGTAGAATCGTTGCTTTTTGCCAGGTGCATGTGTAGGAGAGTCCCATCCAGAGCAGACGATGAATGCTTTCGTTAGGGCAATTGCTGCTCACTGCCTATTACCACTGTCCTCGAGTTGACCTATGAGAAAACACTATTGCCTGGTCGTTAGCGGAACCCGGATCCGCGAGTTGTCCACTCAAATTTCCGTTTTCCAAATCGACAACAACAACACCATCGCTAGAGACCTCGCTCCCCTTTGATCCAACTTCGAACATTCATTGGCAAAGCTCCCCTTCACCTACACGTGTTCTCTCGCAATGTCTTTTCCATTCTACTATCCAGCCCACTTTTTGGCAATGGGTTGGTACACCCGGATCTTCAAGAGACCTCCAGAGATCCCTTACGACCTCCCTCTCGACGAGGAACCCTTAGGACCCGAAGAAGGCTTCATCTCGATTGGCTGCGCGCCGCCCCTGCCTGGCCGTCAAATGCATGATAGGTTGGAGATGTATAGCAAGCCTTATTTGACCCAGTTGGGATATGATCGCAATATGGCACAATGCGGGTGAGTTGGTTCGCTTTCGTCGTCATCCTCACGTTCACATGCATGGGAAAGGGAGTTGCTGTGAAGCGAAGGACATCTGTTGCCTCAAGGCCTCCGATATCCTTATCTACCCGAGACCACGTGGTTCATCTTATCGGTTTAAGTTCGGACGTTTCAGCATTTCATGGCGAGTAGAGGCAATTTTCACGCTACGGTTGGTGTTGAATGCTCAGCAACATTACAACGCCTCACCATGTCTTTTGAAGCTATGTTCTTCGTCACGATGGCTGATATCAACTTCTCTAGACCTCTTGCTAACCACGGGGATGAGGACGTCATCTATGTTGTATGCCCTGGTGAGGTTGGTGTTGGTGGAGAGACCACCCGAGCTTTCGTCATGCAGAAATCCGCGCTCATGCGCTCCGCGCCACTCGATCAATTCTTCAAGTCCAACGATTACCGTTGGGGTTGCGCTATGACCCTTTATTTCACGCAGTTACCTGGAGTTTGCTTCAGCGTGGTCAAGCAATACCTCGAAATGGGCTCGGATCGCTACACCACGGACCACTTGATTGGAGAAGTCTCCAGCTGTTACACTGATGGAGGCAAGCGTTTGGAAATCTATTCACGCTTGCACAAGTCTGCTCATCTACTGGAGCTTTTCTGCCTTGAGAACATGGCATGGGCGGCCATCAAAGATGAGGAAGGCTCTTTGAGCGTAGGACATTGTGTAACCCTGGCAAGCTTCATTTTGACCGAAAATTCTGGCTTCGGTCATCTCAAAGGCTGGCTCATGGGTCACATCAAGAAGTATTTCGAGGTCCTCAACGCAGACTTTGTGGTGAGCGTGGATCCTGAAACGACCTGGAACGATATTGTCGGCACATTGAGTCCCCGCTTTAGGAAGGAATGGAAGAAATTCGACCTTGCTCGAGGATCGCGCTTGTCTATGGTTGAGGAAGAGCAGGACGAGGAGGATGAAGAGATCATCGCGAAGGCCTTGAAGAGCTTGGACGAGGCCGAGCTGTGGCGTGCGGAAGACGCCAAGCGTTCTGTTGAAGATGGCAAGGATGGCATGCTTCGCAAGGATTTCGTCTCTGAAGCGGCCGAAGTACGTGACGACGATGAATTTCTAGATGGACTGACCGAGGAGGAGATCTACGAAATGTGTCCCTTCCCTGAAAAATCGCATGCCGCAGACACTTCGAAGGCTCACCAGATGCCCGGCGCACCCCTGAATTCTCGCTCCCATCCTCGCTCCAGCGCCGAGATGGAACCAGTCTATGCACGTCACTCAAGCCTTGACATGGAAACGGCCAAAGCTCGTGCGGTCCTGGGAATTAATACGCGCTCTACAGGTCTCATTGCCGGTCGTCGCAAGCAACCCGTACTCACTCGAGCGACCAAGAGCTTGGCGAGCTTAATGCGCTCGCCCTCTATGAGTACAATTCGAGGACTCCATTCTCATAAGTGAGCGTTATGGTCAACCTTCCAAGCGTTGTCCAATACTGTCTTCCAGGGTATCTGTAATTCAACGATACTATCATGGCCAGCAATTCCGTCTCGTCAGCGCCAATTTCCCCTGGATACTCCGATTCACTGTTGATCATCGTCTAAGCTTCAGAATACGCTATTTCACTGTTGGTCATCCCCAAGATCGCCCTAGCATATCCCGCCTGTACTACGTTCTAGTATTGTGATATGCAGAGATTCTTCAATGCAAGCCATCGCTCTGTATGGTGAGTCTTCCCTGATACCCGCAGCATATTTTCTTGTACTGACACCTTTCAGGCAAGAAGCATCGTTCTTCTACCCCCAGTCATCTCATCAATCGCGGATCTACAATGACTGCCGAGCACTTCAACCATCGTACCGGGATCGATAAGACAGACTGCATACCCCTTTTCAGCGTGATGACACCGCACTTCAATTACCGAATTCTCGGTAACACTGGCTACAAGCCAAAGCAAAAACATTCCTTCAGCACCCATGTCTTTAGCACTTGATAGGAAGCCCCCAAAATTGACGATCTTATACCCAGACTGCTGCAACTCAGATGTGAACTCAGTTGACCAACGTGCGAATTGGCTATGCAAAAACTCTCCCCTGAGCGCTCCTATGACTCCTTGTAGCATGTGTACTTTTTGTTAATCAGATCGCACCTATGTACACGACCTCAACTCCTCTCCACCCCCCTCCTCCTAGAACCCACACCTAACCAACCCCTGCAATATCCCAACCTCCGCCTTCACCCCATCCACCACCCTTCCCCCCTCCCCCACAACCTCCCTCACCCACCCCTCCATCCCCACCATCCCCGCACACCCCAAAACCACAACCCTCAACCTCCCCTCCCCCTCCCCTCTGATCAACCTCCCCACCGCAAGCTTAACCCTCCCCTCCACCCCCTCCCCCCCCTCAAGCTCCCCCGCACGCATCCCACAACACTCCACCCCCCCAAACCACCTCTCCGCCCCCTCCCTCCCCAAAACCTCCCCCCTAACCGCCCCCTCCAACACCCCCTTCCACCCCTCCCCCGTACTCACAATCCCAAACCTCTCCTCCCCACCCCTCAACAACTGCACCGCAGCCGCGACCGAGGCTTCGAAGATGCCAATGACGGGTTTCGCGGTGTGGCGCTTGAGGAGGGGGACGAGGGGGTGGGGGGAGTAGCAGGCTATGAGGAAGGCGTGGTGGGTGGGGAGGTGGGGGAGGATGTGGGGGAGAGTGTGGGTTGCGGAGAGGGCGGCGGTGGGGAGGTCGTTGATGGAGGGGGGGCCGGTGGGGGGGGTTAGGTAGGTGTATGTTGTCTGTGAGGGGGGTGGGTTAGTGAGGGGTTTGTTGGTGGTGGTGGTGATGGTGGTGGTGGTGGGGGAAGGAGGGTTTACGTTGTTGTAGTCTAGACTTTCTATTGGGGCGCGGAGCGCTTCGGTCATTGATTGGTTGGTGTTGGGGTTTACGATTAGGAGTTTTATGGGTGCCATTGTGGACTACGGGAGTGTGATGAGTCTGAAGATGATGTGGGTATAATGCTTTGTGAGGATGAGAAATTGAGAAGTTGTGGTTTGGTGTCTTGACTTTTGAGGGCGAAAGCCAATGCAATGAATGTAACAAAGTTTTCATACATTTGACAAAGCTACCTGGGGCCAAGCTTTTCTAGTATTCGTGGTCCTTGCTCCTGCCATTCTTGCTTCGATATCCACATGTTCTCCTTGTCGGCCATCTGAAAATGTTAGCATGATCGACCGCTTAGTATGAGGGAGATCAGAGGAAACTCACAATATTCGCAAGCACAGCACCACCGAGGAAGACCATGTGTCTCCGCCGCGGGGGGTCTTCGATTCTGACTTTGAATTTCTGGAAGATTTGGTTAGAGGAGCTTCGATCATATAAAGGTGTGGGTATCTCACATTCAGTCGTTCAGGATTACCTCCTAAAACTTTCGTTAACCACAATTGCTTGATTTCCTTCTCCATCCTCGACGGCAGTCCTGGGTACATGCTGCTTCCGCCGCTGAGTACAATAGCCTTGTACAAACTAGTCCTGATGTCCACATCCGCTATTTGTATGGTATTGAATAAGAACTCCGCTATGCCAGGCTGTTCCACATCAACCAGATGCGGCTGGAATAGACATTCTGGAGCTTCGAATCTTTCGCTTCCCACTCGTATGACTCGACCGTCGGGTAATGTGTATGACTCCACCAATACCGTTGTTTCCTCGCTCAGCTTCTGATCCAGCTCTAAATCATAGGAGACGTAGCATAATTTCTCTTTGATCTGTCGGACTGTCTCGAAGTCTGCCGTCCGGTTCAGAGCATAGCCTCGGCGGAGTAGGAGGGCGATGAGATTTCGAGTCACGTCTCGACCTGCAACGTCGAGTCGCCTTGTGAGATGATTGAGGACTGTGGATTCGTAGACTGGGACAATGTGAGTGACGCCATCGCCGGAGTCAACCACCACACCGCTGCTAAGGCCTAAAAGTGAGTCAGCACGGTCGTCCACCCGCGAAAACATCTGTCGTCTACCTTGCGCGTATAATGCTAGCACCGCTTGTATAGCAACATAGACTCCCCCAAAGTTGTACTTCTCAAACATAACATCACACATTTGTTCTCGATTCTTCAGAGGATTCAAAGGAGGTTCAGTCAAGAGAATCTTCCGGCCAGCGGTATCGATCTTCATCTTCTCGTCAAAGGTGTAATTCCATAGATGCTCCATGTCGTCCCATCTTTTGACGATACCATTTTCCATCTAGCCTCACGCGCGGTCAGTAAAGATCTCCTACCAGCGCATCTCGAGACACCTGAGCGCTTACCGGATACGTTATCTGCAACATTGACCGTGCTGCTGCTGCTTCATCCCCACACATGATATCCTTGACCACGATATCCCCACTCCTCTCCTCAGACCGTAGGATTGGTCGCCCGACAATGGATGGATATGAATGTTCTGGAAAGTTCTATTGAGCGAGCGAATATGATCAATGAGAGTGCTCATATTTCAGCGCTTAACAGCATGGAACGCATGGAATGCGATCTGCTTACTTGGGCAGCATATCCGACTTTGAGGAACCCCGTCCCTCCATCGAGGACTGTGTCGAGTCAACGATGGCTTTTGTTACTCATGTTAGACTCAATTTACCTATCGGCGCCTCTGCCATTTTCAAGAGAGTCAATCGTAATTGCTGAGCATTATGCTCGTGGGCACTAGACAGGTTATGCAGTCGACAGCTGAATTGTGAATGCCTGCGCGCGTATTTTTGGCAAGCGCTAATTCCGGTGACGGGGATAATTTTCGAAATGCTTACTTTACTCAGCTCCTCAATTCTTATTCACTTAAGTACTGTAAAGTAACGTAGCTCAGGGGGGTATCATGGACATCCTATGTCCCTATTCAAAAGAAAGCATAAGAGGCCTCTTACTCTACGATTTGTGCAATTTCTTACTTACTCTCCTAGTGCAATTTTATGACTATCGTTTACGCTCATCTAGTTTATCGGGCGCTGGTCTTGAAATTTCAAAAGCAGGTGTATTCAGGTATCGCCAAAGGACCGTCGCAGTGCACTCGCTTTCCATGCATCGAGTATGGTGGTGAGAGGCTGTCTGCTGATGAGGCTGCTAGGCTGCCAAGCTGCATCAGCCGCAGCTGAACGTTTGCTTTTGATGTCTTCCCCGATTCTTTCTTTGCTCAAATTTTGACTCGCAGCACATTTCTTTGAAAGCCTTGTTTGTTCTACTGAATGCTGAGCTGCGATGGACGGCGTGAGCGTCGCAGCTTCCATTGTTGGAATAGCGACAGCTGGAATTCATATCTCCATTAAAGTAGCTACGCTTGCGGGTCAAATCAGTACTGCATCGGAGCGCGTCAGCACCATAGGTAATGATGTGTCTCTTACGTCGGGAATTCTTCATCAATTGGGGGAGATGATGGGCCAAGAGACTTCGAAGGGCAACTTCTCTATCTTTAACAATGCGGGTTTAGAAACGACTAGGAGTTCTGCAGAGATATGCCAGAAAATATTTGAGGAAGTAGAGAGAGAAACTGCAAAAGCGAGCGCGCTCCTGAGAGGGCGAAAGCAACAGGTTGGGGAAAAGGTGAAGCTGTCGAAAGCCGAGAAGGCGAAATGGCCCTTTTTGCAGCCAGGTCTGGAGATTTTGAGGACAGATCTGAGAGAGGCTAAGGGAACCCTCATGCTTATGTTACAGGTAGTTTGATTTATCTCCTTCTCCAGAGCTAGTCATTAGGCTAATTGTGCAGGTGGCAAGTTTGGCACTGTCCAAGCAAGTGGCTGACCTGTATGCCTTTGTCTCATACCTTTCAAGCATTGGAAACTAGTGCAGTTTGACTTATGCTGTCTAGAAATACGTCTACCTCATCGAACATTATGGAGCAAAAGGATGTCATCCGCTCCATACTGATTCTGCAACAGCAGCAACAAAGACTTAACCCTTATCCTCATTCCAATAACGCCAGGAGAAGTACAAACCGCGTTAGAGATCAAATGAATGGCATCGGAGGATCTTCACGAGACGTGAATGAGGACAGTTCAATATCGAGTTTCATCGCAGAGCCGCTCACTGCCCATGCCGGATCGCATAGTGACACAACTCCGGCAAGAGAACAATTAGGACAGGATGCTAGAAGGCCGGACGAAATCAAGCAGAACCAGACGAATTCAACGACTGACGCTGAGAATACGATACTAGATGACGCAGTCTCTCCGCCAAGCGGAGATCCATCCCGAGCGACTTCTGGGACTAAGAGCAATGACAGGGCATCTAGAAGATCTTCTCTCGAAATCCAGGCTGACACCAGAATAGAGGAACTCCGTACATACTCTGTTTATCCGGACCTTACGGCTTCGTTTGCCAAAGTCCAAGTTACTTGGTCCTGGTCAGAGTCCCGAATCCCGGAATCAAATATACGCCATCGCCTCGCCAAGAATGAGGCTGATGGCCTCGCTCCAGTTTTTGACGTTTTGGAGGCTCTACATACCTACGAGCGACCGATTGTAGACCGAGCGCTTGACTGGGTTCAAGGTATCAATCCGGCATATCGTGTCAACCTGATGGGTTTGAAGCGTACCGAGCAAGACATGCAGCATGGAAGCATTGTATTCAAAGCTGTACCATGCTTTAATCTCATCGTTAAATTGGATTGCCATCCAAGTCGGCAACCAACCGCAGAGTCCAATCACATCGTTTCCATGATCGTCGATCCCCCCTGGGTGAAAGACTTATCACGTCCGACGTATATAAAGGTGCACCGTAAGCATCTATCTCCTGATACATTGGATGAGTATGACCTGCCTTGGGAATGGGATAAGGTGAGTACTCCGGTAGATTGGATTGACAATACTGTCAGCTTATACTGGTTATCAGCGGGATTCAAGATACATTATTATCAAGAGATGGGTTCCTGAAAACGACCAAAATATTCTGTTTGAGCACACTCGTTTATTAAAAGAGCGAAAACAATTGGCCAATCGAGATGCATTGGTAGAAAAACGCCTCCATCCCAGGAGGAGTGGGCAAAGGGGGGAGGAAACAAGCATGAGCATGAGACATGAAAGAGCGGAAAGCATCGACCTGCCCCGTACGCCTATGGCCTTCGCGCCAAATTATAGGTCTGAGAAAGATACAGATAGAGTTCTCGCCGAAGGGATTGACAAACGACGCGTGGAGGACACAAAAGTGGAACTCAAGAAAGAAAAGGATCAGTTGTTACTGGTTCGAAAGAAGCGCCAGTCTTTCCCATCCTCCCATTCAACATCGGAGGACACTTCCGAGGACACAGAGACACGTTCGCTCGCCAGCTTGGATTTTACAGCTTCCAAACAAACGGAAGGAGATGACGTATTTGCTGAATCTGAGGATGGGGATGTTCCTGGGCGTCTGTCATCCGATGAGCCTGAGGAAACGGCTGCTGTCAATGAGTTGCTGGAGAGGTATACGACCCTCTTTGAGAAAGATGCCACGAGCCAAAGCCCAGTCCAAGCGGACAATGATGCTCTCGGGGGGAGGACTTGGATCATTACTTGAATCCACGAAAGAGGTCAAGAAAAGCGGCAGATGCCTTGATGCCTAGATGGATCTTCGACTTGCACAAGTGGTAGCAACTTTGGTTAGCAGATTGTATGACAGAAGCAGGTCTGGACTCATTATCGGATTTCGCTCCTGGCTTCAATCGAAGATGAGCATACGATGCTCAATCTTCAGCACATATCGGTTTAATCATTCAAGCAACAACCCTTTTGATACGGGGAGGTTAGAGTTGAGGTTTGGGCATTTGATGGCTTGAGGATCCCAGAATTAAGTATCTGATGCTCAGTTTCTGACCACCATCAGGCTTGATGACCTATTTTTGTTCCACTTAGAGCCCCACTGAATCTCCGATATTTGGATTTCCTAATATTAGGTGCGATATGTCGACCCGTCAGGATACTTGTCTCAATTCCTCCATGCATGGCCAGCTCCACTTCTCGCCCCGGGATTTTGTTCATGGCACACCATCCACTACCGTTGCACCCCCCCCCCCCCCCCCCCCCTCTCCCAGAAGCATCCCTCATTCCTTCCCCCGGAATCTTTTCATCATCGCACTTCACAGTATAATCAAAATCCATCAAAGTAGCTTTTCCATCCCGAATGAGAAAATCATGCTTATTGATCTCTCCATGCCTAATACCCAAAACGTGTATGCAGCTTGGACAAGACCACCTGACACGCAGAAATGTCCTCTCGTGTCACGTGCCGAGCATCAGTGATTCGTTCAATGAGGAAG
>JAABUP010008570.1_pt1 | contig 12982 bp, 11 predicted proteins | sample 5559201 | NCBI WGS metagenome assembly JAABUP01 (sample SAMN10711887, study PRJNA513373) | rock metagenome | isolation source: Antarctica rocks | place: Antarctica | reverse complement strand
ACGTCGGACACGAGTCATGCATACAGCATAAGTAATGTTCGTGAATAGTAATCATGACAGACAGCCAGAAGGCACTTCACCAGTCGGGAAGCTCATGCCAAGTGTGTTCGTGTACCGGGGGTATCGTAGGTAGAAAGGTCTCAACGAACGGTCGAAAGAAGCGAGGCCCATTCATCCATCCATGAGCACACGATGCAGATACCTTGAGCTGAACTAGCCTCTGAGCCCAGCGACTCAGGGCAGAGACCAGCGGGCCTTCTCTCGAGGCAAGGAACTTAGGCAGATGCTCCGCCGGGCTTTCAACACACAGTTCCGCAACGACATGAGTGAATATTGGTCGATACCGTGGGCGTGTGCATCATTGTCCCCTTCCGATGTTCTGTCGTGCCTATAATCGCACTTGTCAGCACTTCATCATCAAATCAAGTAGCCACACCCCGACTACACGGACTGAACCACCGAACCACCGTGAACCGTGGACATGGGCGAAACTAACCTTCATCATCTCAATCCGCGCCTTTAGATTCTGCGTCACCTCCGCCGCCCGCCTCCAGCTCTCCACCCCTTCGCTCTGCTGCCCAGCAGCACCAAGGCTCTTCTCCATCCCACCACCTACGGTAGCCTTGTTGCCGCCCGTAGTAGCGGAGCTCGCGGAAGTCGCACGGCCTGCTCCTGCTTCGCCGTCACGACTAGCTGGGGTCGAGCGCACTCCTCCGCCGGCGGCGCTGCTGCCGTTTGAGAGGGGTCTTCGGTGGGAGTGCGGGGGTGGGGGTGGCATGGAGGTCCGCTGTTGCTGTTGCTGCTGTGTTGATTGTGGGGTGCGTGTCGGGTTGTGCTTCGTCTCCCCGTTCTGGTGTTGGGACGCATAGCCGTTTTCGTCGGCGTCGGCGTCGTCGGGGATGTTTTCTTTCCCTTCCTCGCCTCCCATCTCACCGCCTCGGTCGTACGTACCACTCGTATTTGCACCGTTGTTGTTGACATCCCCATACGGCCTCGGAGCAGCAGGCGCATGATACGACCTCCCACCACCCCCTCCATACCCCGATCTCGACCCCACAGCATGCGAGTCCCCATTCGCCCCCGGTGGACTCCCCCCACCCCCATCCTCTCCCCTAATCCTCTGCGAATTCAACCTCCCCATCTCCCTCTTCAGCCTCTCAATCTCCTTGCCCAAACTATTCCCCCTCTCCTCCGCCTCCTCGGCATCCGCCCTTGCCGGTACCAACTGCGTTTCTTTCGCTTTGATCTGCAACATATCTCGCGTGTGGTTCTCGATGTACTGCGCCTCCTGGTTTTCCAACTCCATGACCCGCGAGCCGAGCCGGAGTTTGTCGGTCCGGAGGTCTGAGGTCTGGGAGCGGAGGAGGTCGACTTCGGCGCGGAGGTCGGAGAGCTCTTGTTTCTCGACAGAGGTCAGAGATTGGGAGTAGGAGTCTTGGCGTTGGGATTGCTGCTGTGAGGGAGGAGAAGTGGGCGCAAGACCGAGGGGTTTGGCGAGTGGCCGGCCGGCGAGGCCGCGGTTGGGAGCTGCAAGACCGGTTCTGGGGGCTGCGGCTGGTGTGCCACCGCCGTCATCTAAAGGTGCTGCAGGTTGTCGTTTTGGTGAGGCTGCCGCGGCGCTTGCTGAAGGCGCTTTGAGGCCTACGCCCGGCTTCGCGAGGCCTGATCCAGGAGCTCTCAGCCCAGCGCCCGGCGGTCTCAGACCTGCAGGCGATTTACCCGGTGCGGGTCTACTCGAGGGCCTTGGCTGTAATGGCGCTACATCTTCAGACAGTGGACTCGGCGCCCTCGCCGTGGGAGCAGCTTTCTTCACAGTACCGGGGGCCGGTCTACGTGTGGTCTTCTTCCCAGCACTCGCAGTGGGTGCAGTGGCCGCAGGTTTGGGTGGTGGTGCGGCTTTCGGCTTCCACTTCGCCCGAACCTCAGCTGCATCGCTGAACTCCTTGATTTTGTTCTTGCGGAGGTCGTCCAAGCCTTCCAAGTGGTTGAGCATATTGCGATCGCCCATGATTCTCCATAACACACCCAAAACCTCCGCGCCCGCATCTCGAAGTGTGGCCACAGACTCTGTAAGAAGCTTCTTCGCCCCCTCGGCTATTTCCTTGGTTTGTTCGATCGTCGGAGCGTCCCGCGCGCTCTTCAGACTCCGGATGAGAAACTTGGTCGTGTGCTCTTTCACCTGCGGGTTCTTGTTCGTCATGTTCTCGAGGACATCCGATTGGATCTCAGCGAGGTTTGTCGCCAAGAACACCGCATCGCATGCAGCCGCGATCGCATCCGTGACAGTCTGCTTCTTCTCCTTGAAGCGTTCCAGCATAGGCCCGAGGATCGTACCTCGATATTTCGTGAAAGACTTCCGTAGACCCTTGGCTATGCACTCCACGCAATTGGCCGCCACCGTTACCACAGCAATGTTCGCATCCTTCATGCTCTTCGCGCATCCGCGGATAACTTCATCGAAAGGCCCATCTTGCATGGCCGGGACATTGACTGCGGTGAACAGCTCATCCAGCGCCTCTTTCCTGTCCTTCCATTTCGTGCTCGCCAGCCGGTCACTGAAGTCCTTCGGTATTTTCGCAAAGACATCCACAGCCTCGTACTCCGGCTCCAGGTCAATCTCGGGAGCATCGCCCTCGTCCGCCTCGCCTTCCACGTCGCCGTCTGCGCCCACGCCCGACGCCGCAGCTTCTTCCACCGCCGCTTGTTGTGACCGCAATAGTCGCTCCGGTTTTGGCTGCGGCTCCGCCTTGATTGGCTCGAAGAGCTTATCCAAATCCTTCTGCTGCACGTCCTTCAGCTCGCCCCAGAAAAGCGGCTTCATAGCCTCCCGCAACCATCTGTACAGCTCCACCGTCAGACTCTGCGCCTCCGCTCGTACATTCTTGTCCGCGTGCCCGAACACCTTTGGCAGAAGCTTGATCACGGGTTTCGGCTCCACCGTCTTGCACCCATACGCATGATACACACTCGACAGTGCCCCCAACGCCGCCGCAATGACCTTGGGCTGCTTGTGCGCCAAGAAAGGCAACAACTCCTCGATCACGGGATCCGCCTTGTCCAGCTCGATCAACAGCATCAACGTTTCCAACGCGCTGGCTTTCGCCGCGGGCCGCCCCATTAGACCTTTCTCTACCACGCCCTGTATGGTATGTCCTCGCGTCTTCTTCGCGCCTTCTGCTCCTGCGGCCTCGAGGAAGGCATTATAGGCGTTGAGGGCTTCTTGCTGTGCGGCAACGTTGCTATCGGCTACTGCGGCTTTCCATAAGCTGCTCTCGTATATGAAGTCGCGGACGATTTGATCAGAGGGCTGCGCGGTCTTAAAGTCTCTGGCGGCTGTCTCGTAGCCGTTTTTGCGCGCTTTCCAGTTCTTGTGGGCGAATTGGTCCGGAAGGGGGAGGAGCTTGAACTCGTCCTCTTCCGACATTGCTGTCGATATGGGGGAGGGGAGTAGGCTTTAGCGTGTTGTTGTATCCCGGGGGTCCTCGGTCTTCGGTATCGCTGGCGGTATGAATTGGGAAGAGGTTGTGGAAGGCGATTGATTGGTGATCGCGTGTGTTCGCTCCCAGTATGCGCCGGATCTGGTATGTCGCGGTTGTCGTGTCGATGGAGTGGCAAGAGATTCGGGTTGGTTGGTTCCGCGACGTTAGGGTAATGTCGTTGTCGTGTCGGGGGGTGGCGAAGGTGTGGAGAGGAGCTGCCTCGCCTTTCGCGTCAACAAACCGCCGCACATGACAACAGCGGACGGCCAATGCGCAATAGAGTGGGGTTCGGCAGATCGCCAGGGCTCGTGCCGAACCGGGAAGCCAGCCGCGACGTGCCTTCCTCGACAACCAACGCGACAAGAAATAGGTTATGAGCATTCGCACCTCCAGACTCTGACAATTGACTACGAGTCTTCAGCCGACTCGCTGTGTACATCACCTCCACCAAAGCCACTCAGTCAATATTAGCGCATGGCTCGAAGCCCTTCTCGCCTACCATGAGCGCGCTCCTCACCTCACGCCAAGCCGAAGAACTGTACGCTCAACTCTCTCACCCACTCATGTAGTCCGACGCTGATGGCGTGCTAACAGCCACAAGTCTCTCATCGCCTACCTCTCCGCCTGCAATTACCCCTACGCCGCAAAAGCTCTGCGCGCCGAGCTGAATCTGCCCGACACCACCTTTGACGCGCCAACATGTAAGAAGTATGAAGGGCTGTTGGAGAAGAAATGGACATCAGTTGTCAGGCTGCAGAAGAAGATCATGGACCTTGAGAGCAAGGCGAATCAACTGCAGCATGAGCTCGACAGCGCGACGCCCACCAGTCTAGCAGCACGGAAGAACCACGATCCAAGCACATGGCTACCCAGAGCCCCAGCAAGACACACCCTCCAATCCCACAAGAACCCCGTCACCTGCGTCGCTTTCCACCCTGTGTTCTCCAGCCTCGCCAGCGGCAGCGAAGACTGCAGCATCAAAATCTGGGACTACGAGCTCGGCGAACTCGAACGCACCCTCAAATCCCACACCAAAGCGGTCCTCGACATCGACTACGGCGGCCCCCGCGGCAACACCCTCCTCGCCTCTTGCAGCTCAGACCTCACCATCAAGCTCTGGGACCCCGCCGACGAGTACAAAAACATCCGCACCCTCCCCGGCCACGACCACAGCGTCAGTAGCGTGCGCTTCATCCCCTCGGGAGCCGCCGGCGCCCCCTTATCCGGCAACCTCCTTGCCTCCGCCAGCCGCGACAAAACTATTCGCATCTGGGACGTCACGACCGGCTACTGCCTCCGCACGCTCCGCGGGCACGCCGACTGGGTGCGCGCTCTCGCCCCTTCCCCGGATGGCCGCTGGCTCCTCTCCACCTCCTCGGACCAAAGCGCCAGAATGTGGGATCTCGGCCAGCCGGACAGCAACGCGCTGAAGCAGACGTTCGCCGCCCACGAGCATGTCGTCGAGTGCTGCGCTTTCGCCCCCGCCTCGACATATCCGCATCTCGCGGCGCTCGCGGGACTCAAGAAAGCGCCTCCCGCGTCTTCGTCCGCGGAGTACCTGGCGACGGGTGGGAGGGAGAAGGTGATTAGGATATTTGCGATCAATGGGATTTGTTTAAAGACGCTGACGGGTCACGACAATTGGGTTCGGGCGCTGGTGTTCCATCCGGGCGGGAAGTACTTGCTTTCCTGCGCCGACGATAAGACGATTCGGTGTTGGGATCTGGCGCAGGAGGGCAAGTGTGTGAGGGTCATAGAGGCGGGCGATCATTTCGTGAGCTGTTTGCGGTGGGCGCCGAGTGTTTGGAAGGATGCTTTGCCGTCGTCGGGGGATGGGCTGCAAGTGAATGGAAACGGGACGGCGGCGAATGGGGTTGGGGCGAAGGGGAAGGAGGATGGTGCGGGGAGTAAGGAGGTGATCAGGTGTTTGGTGGCTTGCGGGAGTGTGGATTTGAACGTGAGGGTGTTCAGCGCTTGAGCAGCTATGTTGGCCAGATGGCTAGCTAAGAACTTTCCATTCATGAACCCTCCGGGCGTACGACGGCGAGAGTCTCTCCGCTTCTCGACGGGACCTCGCATCGAAATGGGATACAATTACGGACAGCGCTTTCCATTTCCAGAGAGGAGGGAGGGGAGGGCACAACGCTACGGTGTTCAACATGACAGGTTTGTTCTCCGCTTCACAGCAAGAGGTCTCTGTGAAATAAGAATCTTCTGGCTGATCATTGCGAGACGCAGATCGCGAATAGAATCAGATCTCGCTCCGTGCCAAAGACCGATCTCGAGGCGATCTGTGTCATTCCACAAACTGCCGGTCTTTGCCAGATGGAGTAGGTCAAGATAGGAAAGACTTTCATGGCCCGCAAATCTATTCCAGCGGGCTCACATTTGATCGCTAACGATTCCTGTTGTGCAACGTGCGATGCGGGGTCGCAAGGCTGTTGGCTGCATGGCAAACGGCGGTCCGACACAGGTACATGTAGCCCAGCCTTGCCACAACAGCGTCACTTCACTTCTCGTCAGATATGGACTGCACTGCTTCGCTGGCTCGATAAGGTACGCAAGGACACAAAGGCAAGAGAGAGAGCCACAGACATTTCGACCGCACGTTCCTCACATTGAAGTTCACCAAATGAGTATGTACATGTAGGCATCCATGCGAAGCCACCATTTCCCGCCACGCTGAGTAACGCAGGTTCCAACGGACAATAATGAGGTGAACGCGGCCGGTGCCAAACGGTGATTTAAGACAACGCTCGCCAACGTACGAAGACAAACCTCCACTTTCTCTGGGAAGACAGCATCAACCATCTCGAGGATGGACTACGCCGCCTTGTTGCAGAAGCAGAAACAGCTTACCCTCGATGCGCAGGGGCGCAAGGGCAAGAAGGCCACGAATAAGCACGGCCGTGCGTTCCTGGAGATGCTGTTCGCCAACAAGGTAGGCACCCACGCGAGACTCGCACTCCACGCTACGCTGCTACTGCCCCATGCCAACACCGACCCAAATAGACAAAACCCAGCCCAGAGGGCTGCTGGGTCCGCACCTGCTTTATCAGCTACGCCTACCCAGCCTCTACCACCCCGCTCGCCCAACTTCGACCAATCCTGATATCAGACCTCCGTCTTGAAACCCACCATCATGGCAAAGTGCTCTTCCTACGGACAATCGGGCATCCCACTCGCATTCTAGCCGTGCAGAATGCCGTCGAAGACCAGAGTGGCGGTGTCGATCGCTTGGCCGTGTACAACACCCATCCAACCACCCCTATCGAACAAATACTACCCAAACACGCGCTTTTCGCGCTACGGGAGCCGTTCTACAAAGCCACGGTCGATGGGGGCTACACGATCCGTGTCGATCACCCTTCGGATCTGATTCGTTTGCAAGCGGGCGATGAGCGCGTGCCGGCGGCGTTTTCCCCACGGCTGGTGGAGCTGGACAAGGAGGCGGAGGGACTCAAGGCAGATGGGAATGCGGCGTATGGACGCAAGGAGTACTGCGCAGCTGTGATGCTCTACTCGGAGGCTCTGCAAACTTGTTCGACGGAAGTCAAGGAGTCGCTGCGGTATGATCTCTACCGCAATCGGGCGAACGCAAATCTGCTTCTTCAGCGATTCGAGGCTGCGCTCGCGGATGCGAATGCTGCTATTTTCCCACTCGAGCTTGGTACTGAGGCGCTCGACGAAGCCACGGCGAAGCTCAATGGGAAAGCCTACTATCGCGCCGGTCGGGCAGCGTATGCTCTACGCGATTTCGCACGCGCAGCGGAGTACTTCCGGAAGGTAGAGCGCTGCTCGGCGTCTGGAGACGCGGACGCGGAGCGTGAGGGCAAGCGGGCAGCTTGTCGTTTGGAGGAGCAGAAGACCGGGCGCTACGACTTCGCGGCTATGAGTAAGGCGGTGTCCGCGACTCGCAACAACCGACTGGATCACGCGGACTTCACGATCCGTGTGAAGGACGGCGATGCCGGAAGCCGCGGGAGAGGGTTGTTTGCGGTCAAGGCGCTGAAAATGGGGGACTTGGTATTGTGCGAGAAGGCGTTCGAGTTGGTGTTCGCATCGGAGAACGCCAAGGAGGTGTACACCATGGTGAATTTGAACACGAATCGAGCCTCTATGGGCGCGCACGCTACCCTGCTCTTCGATCTCGTGCAGAAGCTTTCGCACAATCCGGAGCAAGCGCGGGTCTACTTCGACCTTCACGATGGCGGGTACACGCCCAAGATCCCGCCGCAGCTGGTGGACGGCGTCACCGTCATCGACACTTTCCGTGTGGAGGCCATCTCGGAATACAACCGCTTCGGCTGCCCGAACGTGCGCTCAAGTGACGGGGCCAGTATGAAGCCGCGTGCTGGTCTCGGCAAGAACGACGACGATGACGGCGAGGGAGAAGACTCCCAGCTTGAGAACTCCGTCGGCGTGTGGGTGGTGGCTTCCCACGTCAATCATGCGTGCGACGGGAACGCTGTCCGAGCTTTCATTGGGGATATGATGATCATCCGCGCCGTGCGTGACATCGGTGCCGAAGAGGAGATACTGATGCCGTATTGCAACCCGAAGAACGATGGACCGGCGACGCGGACTAGTATGAAGAAGACGTGGGGATTCGAGTGCGATTGCAGGATCTGCGAGGCGGATGCTGGCACGACTAAGGCGCAGCTGGTTCGTCGCAGAGCGCTTAGCAAAGAGGCTGTGCGCTTTCTAGAAAACAACAAGCTGTCGATGCAGCATCTGGCTAACGCGGCGAGCATTCGGAAGGCTGAGACGTTGCTTTGGGTAAGTTGTGTGCATTCGATACGACACGCTTTCTGTTCAAAAGCAATGTATCCCAGGACCCTGACTAACTCTTCTTACTCCCCCAAACCTAGGATATCGAAGCGACGTACGACAAGACAGCCTTCGCCAACAACCGCCCGCGTCTAGCTCTCACAGCGCTCGGACATTGGCTTTGCCAAGCCTACAACTTCGCCTCCTCGCAGCGCAAAGTCATCGAATGCGCTATACGCCTGCTCAGAGACCTGGGCTACGGCATTTCCGTCGCAAACAAGAAGGTGAAGATCGACTATTCGTGCGGGTGTCCGGACATCAAAGCCATCGACGCCGCGATGTATACGGCCCACGCTCACTACTCTCTGGGCGAGCGAAAGCAGGGACTGTACTACGAGGAGTTTGCGGAAGGGCTGTGGGTTGTGCTGTATGCAGAGAAGCAGGGGTTCAGGGAGAGGTATGGATCGTCGTGAGTTGCTCCAGGCTTGAGGGTTGGAAGTCAGGCCGAAGATGACGATGGAAAGAGCGCTGCGCTCCTGTGAGACGTTACGAAGAGGATGCATCGCATTAGTCGCGCGGTTACCCAACTTGCGGAGACTTTGGGCACCGCGAGCCCATCTCATAATACGTTGAGATGAGTCCTTACATCGAGATAGCTCGGAAATTGCGAGATAGAGCGCGTTTCATGCTTAAACCAGGACGTCCTCAAACGCAAGCCTTCTTGTGCTTTCCCACGCCCACCTACTTAGCATCACCGCCCACGAATTTCACACGTTCCTCGCAAACGCCGCAATGTTCCTCGCCAAAACCTCGTGCATCTCCGGCACCGCCTGTCGAAACGCCAAACACGCGCCTTGCACGGACCCGAGATTCACATGCCCAACAGCCTTCACCCCAGCCCGCACCAGCTTCCGCACATACGCCTCCCCTTCTGAACGTAACGGACTGAGCTCGTCCACGACAGTCATATGGGGTGGTAGACCCTCCAGATCCTCCTTAGAAGCGTGATACGGCCAAGCCAACGGGTTCGTAGCGTCCGCAGGAAGCGGCGTGTAAGTGTGTGCCATGTGGGCCATGTAATGGACATTGAGGAGATAGCCATCGCACTCCACAAACGAGGCGAGCTCGGCGAGTTTGAGCGCAAGAGACCAGCTGTATGCGTTCGAGATGAAGGGCGAGTACGCGTACACGCCGTCGATCCGGTTCGTCCAGCCTTCTCGTTTCGCTTTGAGAGCCGTTGCGAGCGCCAGGTTCCCGCCACCGCCGTCTCCGTGGACGACGATGTTGCGGGTGTGTAGCGTGTCGCGATGGCTGTAGACGAATTTCACGGCTGAGCAGACATCATTGAGGGCAGCGGGAAACATTGGGAAGCCAGTGGTGGTGGTGCGTGCGATGCGATAGTCAACGTTCACCACTATCAAGCCCTGTGCCGCTAGCGAGATGCACCAGCGTCGCTGGACTTTGTTGTCAATGCTCGCATAGGATATACCGCCTCCACTGCCGCCATGGCAGTATACAATGCAAGGCAGCGCACTGCCCTTGACGACCGGTCGGTAGAGATGCAGGGCTATCAAATTGGCATCGGACCCCACGATCCTTATGACTTGGCTTTCGACTTGAAGCTCCAGGCGGTCTCTCGGGAGCGTGTTAGGCAATTGCTCGTACATATCTTCGGAAAGTTTCTCCGAATCTGAAACGGCTGTTCTGACCTGGTCCAGCGTCGAGCTTGGCGATAGCGTGGTCAGGGCAAGCAGCGTGCGCATGCGATCAGCGCCGTTTGCCGACAACACGGCGAGCAAGCGCGGATCGAGCCGTGGGTCTTGGTGCAACTCCATACTTGGTTGACCTAGGCGACCCGGGGGTACGTATGCCCAATGGGGTGAGACTCTTCCGTCCATAGAATCTGGGTCCGGGCCCGAAGCCGGAGTCGACGAAGAGAGAGGGGTCTGGGAAGTGCTCGGCTGGCTTCGCTTGCGTTTCGAGGGTGGCGACTGATTCTCCATGGTGCTGTGTTGTTTGTAAGTCTTGATATGGTGTGCATGAGGAAATCACAGTGACTCGCGAGTCAATATTTATTGAGCTGCAGAGGCAGAACAGAAGTGGCGAGAAGAGCCTCGGGGCCACCGTGTCTTTTCAATGCCATGCACCATCCTGTTAAACAGATCGAAACTAAGCTCAGCAAGGCATGGCCAGCCTTACAGCGCGGCTCAAGACAGAACAGAGAGCATCGGGGAGGCTGAGATAGTCAAAGGCCGTCACCCAGCAGTTGAATCAATAATCAGAAGAGCACACTAGGGGCGTTGTGGGATATGAGCAGCGCTTACGTAGCCAAAAGGCCAGGTCTCGAGGCTCTGCAGTTCGGCGGGACGAAAGCCATTCCGCGCCGAGAGTGTAGATCCAAGCCACGCTCTGTCGGTTTCTCATGCAGTCGAAAGAAGACATTGTCGTGGTATGGGGAATTCGCAAAGTCCGGATAGCGACGAGCCCTTTTCATCCGCTCCATCAAGTGGAAAGGACTGTAGCGTTCGAGAGGCGTCGATGCAGCTGCGATCAGGCTTGAATCGCTAGCATTCGGCGTCGATGATATCCTGATGCCGCACACCGAGGTGTAAGTATGAGAAGAGAGTGATGTGTAATGCAGCTCGTCGCAGCTCGGGGGAAGAGGTGAGGTCGGCCGGCCGGAGAATCCTCGGAAGCGCGTGCCCGAGCGAGCGGACGACGTCACATCGCGGCCGGACCAAATATCTCATTGCGTCGCCGTGGACGTCCGTAATGGCAATGGCGATGGCAGGCATCTTTGTCATCGACCATGACTGATCACACCGTACACTCTGCTGTACACATCAGTGATCAACCTGACGGGAAAAGGCCGTAGTCTCTTGGATGTTCCGTCTCGCAACTTGTGCTCTCGATAACCCCGTTGTAGCCGCAAAGATGGCATCTACTAGGACGCCACTGAGCTATGCTGCTGCCGTGTCCGGGTCGAATGGTACATCTGGATCGAGTGCAAAGCACCAGGTCATTTCATCCACGGCTCCGATGGCAGACGGTGTGGCTCCTTCGGGGGGAAAGGCACCTCCTAGAACCCGGACCCCCTCGCCATCTCGCCATCGACCTCACGGCGTACCCGAGGACGATGCAGTCTACATCGTCACTTTTCTGACAGACCAACCACATCACGACCGCATGACCCGGCTCCGGACGCAATACTTCCCCTGACGCATCAATAAATTGGATGCACATCTCACCTTCTTCCACGCTCTGCCCGGCAGTAAACTCGAGTCCTCGGTCATCCCGGTATTGGAGGACGTAGCCCAGCACACGGCTCCTTTCAGACTACTCGCAACCAAGCCGTTCCGCCTGAAGCACGGCATAGCTCTTTCGGTTGCGAAGACCCAGGGTGCCCAGCAAGCTCAGGGTGTCCACAGTGCACTTCTGGAGCCGTGGCTCAAGGAAGGCTTTTTGAGCGAGCAGGACAGAGGCGGATGCAATGTTCACTATACGATCATGAACAAGGTCGACAGTGAATTTGAGGTGGCCAAAGCGCTCGAAGAAGTGCGGGATAGCTTCAAGCCGGATGCTGGTACGGCGGAGGGGCTAGGTTTGTGGCGGTATGACCGTGGATGGTGGCGGTGGGAGAGGAGGTTCGAGTTTGCGGGTTGAATGGACACGGATTGGATGAGTGGATCTGCGTCACAGCCGGCATTTGCAAGGACTGACCGATGATTGCTAGCGATATGTTGCGCATGCAGTGTAACCTGCACTGTTGTTGTGGACAACGCTGGCCAATTCGCAAACCTCAGTGAAATGATCCGGGGTAACGCCAGCATCGCTCAAAGTCTGCAATTGCCGATGATGGCTTCTGACAAGCCCATCACTTGCGATACTACGCCTCGGCCTTCACGAAGTGTCGAACCGTCTAGACGTGGCTCCCTGTTCTCAGGTGCGCTAAGTGGGCAGCATCCGACGCTCAGATCTTCGCAGAAGGAGCCCGAAGCTGCGAACGGATAGATAGATGTGCGAGGGGACCGGCAACATCTCTCCACCAATGGTAGCGATAGGCGAGCAACGAGCTGGCCAAGATGGCCCAGCTCTCCAAGACTCGTCTGCCAATGTGCGGGCGACAAATATCCAAGGTGACTGCTGGACAGTATTGTGGTCAAAGTAGTTGGCGAAGACAAGTGATCCAAGATGCTACGGCTAGCACAATCGGCCGAGATCCAAATTACATGTATAGATCTACCTTACCTTACGGTCAATTGCGGCACGCCACAACACACGTAGGTAACTAAGGTAGGTACAGTAGCTTTAGATACCAATTAATGGAGCGAGTACGTATATCTTCAGAGCAGAGGAGTGCTGCTTTGTTGTTCTCGAAATTTCTCGATTTGCGTGCGAGAAAAGATTGAGATACTCTGGTCGAGGAGTGAACTCGACAGAGCATTGTAGGTATCCATTTGGAGGTGTGAGAAAAAAGAAAAAGTAAAGTCGCGACGCCTAAGAGATTCGAACTCTTGCTCCCGAAGGAACTGCCTTAGCAGGGCAGCGCGTTAACCACTCCGCCAAAGCGCCCATGAAAGTTTGGCGGGGATAGAAATACTATATAGCTATCACATATTTGTCGAAATTCTGCCAGTAGCTAGCGAACTCTACGCCATCAACGCTGGAGCCGGGAACACGAGCAATCCATGGGCCAATTTGGCTTGCTTTCTTCGACACATTGACCGATGAGG
>JAABUP010008569.1_pt1 | contig 12984 bp, 7 predicted proteins | sample 5559201 | NCBI WGS metagenome assembly JAABUP01 (sample SAMN10711887, study PRJNA513373) | rock metagenome | isolation source: Antarctica rocks | place: Antarctica | reverse complement strand
AGTGCCGCGGGGAAGGGGATGAAATACCCCGCCGGGCAGGCCTCGCACTGGTACAGGTCCTCGAAATGGTACGGGTTGTCGGGGAGCGGGTGGGTGCAGTTGGGCGTGGAGGAGGTGGGCGGGACGACGAGCTTGCCCGAGTTAACTGTCGCGCCCGCGCCGGAGGCGAGCCCGTACCAGGACCAGTCGTAGCGGCGGAGGAGGTGCGTGTAGGAAAGGATGAGGAGGCGAAGTTCGCGGGGAAGGGTGGGGAAGGTGGGGTGAGACATCCTTTGGAGGAGGGGAGAGGTGGTGGGCGTATTGGTGCGTCAGGGATCTTGGAGATGGGTAGCACGATGGTATTGGTGGTTGAGTAAGGGGGGGCGATAACCAAAGACCGTTTTGATGCGAGAAAGCCGTGTGATGGTGGATGGGCGTGAACCTAGCAGAGGGTGCAAGCGTGTGCGTGAATTATAGAACAGCTTTACTAACAGGTCAGCTAGTGGTATAGGCAGTGATGTCCTAGATATAAGTTCGGTGGTCAAGGAAGGGGGCTGTGTGGGGCGGGGTTGAGGTTGCGAAGGATTCGGAAGCGCTGGGAAACGAAAAAGGAGTCTGGACCGTATTTATCGAGGCTGATGTGTTACATCATTCCTAATGGATGAAGCTCGCATTGTTGTGTCTGGCAACATGACACTGCGATGCCGCGCTAAAGATTTCTTCCGAATGATCCGCAAGGTCCGCTAATCTGGCAATTCCGTTCGCCGAATATTCCTGCCAAATGCAGTGCTCCGATGATACAATTTAATGAGAGACGTCTAATGTACAGCGCAGTCTTGTTTGAAACGAGAACACCTTTCGCCCATTGCGATATATCGCGCTAATATCACAAGACTAAGGCTCTATGCGGCTTAGACCAGATTGCAATCACTATCCAACCTTACTACTGCCAATGAGTAACTTTGTGATAGTCGCGATGTAAGGCGTCATTGGCACCGGATTCATCATTGCCACGCTTGCTGATCTTCTTCTGGTCCTTGTCAAGGGCGAAACACTCCGACTTTTTCGAAGCGCTGCAAAGTGGATACAGTGCCCTCGCCTCCATATCGCAAAAGAGATTCTCAGCCATCGATACAAAGTCCGGCCCGCGGGACTTATCGTGTTTGCAGAGTGTGGCTGCTGAGTGGTCTGAGAAGTCACTGACCACGAGCTGTGTCATTGTTCCGCTCGTCAATACGAAAGTGCCAGTGCTCGCGGGCTTCGGAAAGTTTGTAGCGGTACCCGTGGGACTCAGAGGGTTTGTGCCATTGGCGATTGGGAAAGGCTTTTCGGATGGAGTTGCTCGCCTATCGAATCTGCCGTGAAGATATCCTCTCTTACTCGGCCCACTTCCTTGAGTGTCCTTGTTGAGCCCGCCGGCGACTTGGGGATCATCGTAGTCCACACCTGTGGAGGAAAATTTCATTACGTTGTCATTGCAGAACGTTGCAGTGGAGGTGTTGGCCCCGGACACCGGGGCTCCTGACACTACAAGCTCCATGTCGACCCAAATGGCTTTATCGGGGTGTTGCGCTGTGTTGTGCATTCTGGAGGTGCCATCCATCCACCAACAAGCTGGCCTGTAAGATTTACCGTCCGACGTTTGGCCCCATGTGGACTCCGAGTGATACCAGTCTTGACCACACATCTGACCCCAAGTACCATCAAAGCCTGAAGTCACAGTACCCTGCCATGACAGCTCGACATATTGAACGCATACAGCATTAGCTCCAGATGTTTGAAGAGTCAATTGTTGCACTTGTATGGCCCCTACGCTTGAGCTTGAGGGGTCCAATGAGGTGGTAAAGCTCTGTCCTTGGTCCATGTGCGGCATCTGGCCCGATCCAACAAACGTTCCTTGATTAGAGAACCCGCCGACTCGAAGACCATCTCCGCCGAAATCGTTCTGGTTGCCCCCCTCAAACAAGCCAACACCTACTACGACTTGGTTGTTTGAATTGGAGGCTACATTGGCTGTTTTTGGCAGTGTGCTGCTCAATGCGATGATTTGGGTGATCGCAGTGGTAAGGGGCCCGACCAGATTCAGGTATGCCCCAATGACACCGGCCGCAGCTGCCATGATTGCTTTTTGTGATGCTTGCGTGTTCGGGGGAGAGTTTGAATGTTTATATTGATGGTTCTGAATGTGTTTTATCCAAGGAGAGGAGTGAGTGCTGATTGTTAAAACGGACTCACTTGACGACCATCGCTGTATATATATCCTGAGCAAAGAAAAAGCCACGTCAATCGTTATGCCACCGTGCAGCCAGTAGGTCTTCTCTAACAGATGCTTGCTACAGTATGAGACAAAGGAGCAGAGTTGGAAGCCGATGTGTCCATCAAAGCCCCATGATGGAGGATCTATTTTCGTGTTTCCCTATCTCGTGTGTCCACCAATTTGCATTCCGAAACCACTAAACCCGCAGATCGGAAGAGTCTTTCGTTGGAAGGAAAGAAGCTCACAAGGTTGGAGCCAGGACAACATGATAGGACTCATTCTTCCCTGAAACAACGACCTGGACTGGTATGCTTTTGGAGCAAATGAAAGGCGAAGTCGCTCCAAACATCAGGATCTGGATGGATACCTGCGACTATGCTGCGACAGGAAGGAATCTGTTACAGTGCTGCAAATGGTGGCTGGACTGATGTTGGTGTAATGGACTGAAAGGTAATCTCACACAGCATGTTTTTGATATCATGCCCTACATGTCGTACTAAGCTCCGAATGACTCTAGCGCTGGCGTGCAGTCGGATAATCGCTGCTAAGCCGGTCCGTCTGAAACGGGCCGAAGGATTAGCCTCGCGGTTCAGCAGCGTCTTTTTGGGGCTCAATTGGACCCTCTAGCGTCTACGTGCACATGGTCTACCAGCCAGCCATCTCCTGAAGCAATGTTTGTTTCCAATTTATTCCTTCATAGGCTCAACCGCATTACGGCTTCTCAAGACCATGTCGAAGTCCCGGGCGAGGCACGTCATACCTTCGCCTTGTTGCTGTTGGTGTTTCAATGCACTTCCTATTGGCAGCCACCAGTCTTGACAGATGTCCTTGACCTGGAGGAATACACAAATGGATCGTCTTACATTTGAATGATTCGGGTATAAATTGTGAGCGGACTCCCCCATGAATCTTCGTTGTCAAAGTCGTCAAAGCATGACATGTCCACGTCGAGAACACTACCATCAACGTTTCATAGATATGTCTTTATAAAGCGCATGATATTTTCATCAGAGCTCACCTTTCAATCAATTCATCTCCGAAGCGGCAGCGTGCTTCATAATTCTTGAACTGCTCTACGTGCGTGTACAGCAAAACCAATCTTCGCCGCCGACATGCGTCATTCAATAGCTATGACAGTTGTTACAGTTCTCTTGTCGTCGTTGTTTCTGTGTGTGTCAGCTCTACGCGTCATGGTCGTCCAGCAACGATTCGTCTTCTATACAACAACATTCAAAGTAGATGCATTGCAGAATCGGGATATGCCCAGTCAGCAGCTGAGGGATTACTCTGCACGCGCTTATAACGAAATGAGACAGCAGTGGCCGTCGGAAAGCCATCTGCCTATTGGTCACGGACACAAGCTGCCACCGATGATGACAGCCATGTGGATCCCATCCAAAGCCCAGGTCATCCTAGCATCATCCGTCAAAGGCCCTAAAGGTCAATTCGCATATCACCCGGACAACGTTCCTCCTCAGGTGACCCAACTTCTGAGGCTCACTGCCCTCTCGGGTAACTGGGCGACTGATCATCGCCAGGGGGGCTCCTGTGGCGAGATCGCTTGCTTGGCCATGTACTATAATGAGAATCCGATGGACAAAAATCTTAAGTATCTCGACGGACTCAAATTCCTCACTACCGGTGTTCCAACCTCCGTCTATAATCCAAGGACCAGGATCGGCAATCCAAACGCCCCACCGACCGTCCAAAATCCTTGTACCGGAACTTTTGATGAAAGAGGCTGCAGAGATTTCTTTTACGAAGCTGGAATCCGGTGGTGTGGACCAGCCGCGTGGAGACCTGAAGACAATATTACCAAGAGGGACAATTCCACCAACTCTGAACTTCTGTCCTGCTTCGTCCCCAATCCACCCCCAGCGGCAATCAGCGATACAGTGTACGCCATGACAGCATCAGTCCCCGTCTCGTCCTTCAACGTAACCGCGAGCGTCACGCCCGACGCCACCATCAGCATCCCCTCCGACGACTCCGTCTCCATGGTCACGGGCGACGCCGACGACCTCGCCGCTGCATCCGACGGCGGCGCCGCAGCACCAAGCGGCCTCACCACCTCACCGAGCCCCTCAGCGACCGGGCCTATCGACGCATCCACCGTCCTCGGCGACGAAACAAAGGAAGGTAGCGCCTGCCTCCAGGAGTGCGTCGCAGGCTTCGACTCCTGCCCGGCTCCGCAGAACAACAACCAGAGGAGGCACTGGTGGCAAGCGAACGAGCGTAGCGTCAATTCCGTTGACTGTTTCACCCTCGCAAACTGTTACCTGGTCCAGCCACCCTGGCAGGCCCCTTCAGCGCCAACCCCGGGCACCAACACCAATCCCGAGGATCCTAATGCACAGGCTGGACCGGCTGCGAAACCGCAGATTGATATGGAGAAAGTCAATGGTGTCTGTAGTGATGTGAGTACATTTCTTGCCCTGTTGGTTCATTCTTCCTGGCTTTCCTCTTCCTTTATGGCGTGGGCGAGACTAGCTTTATGGGAGGGACATGAGCAACAAGAGTGCGAATCGCTAATGCGCTTGACACAGGCTTGCGATAATATCGAGAATGGTGGCGCGAGGGACGGACAGGGCAAGCCGTATAATTTGGACAGCCTGTGGAATTGTTTGAAGGCCGCGCAAGCTGGGCCGTAGGAAATGTCGTCCTTTGTGAAATTTTGTGCTATAAATTGGGCTGGACCCTATGGTATTTCTGTCATTGGCGGTGCAGTGTAGATTGTTCGCATAGCACTCAAGGGATATTTTGGATGCGTGTGTAAATCTGATGAATCAGCTTCAGATTGTTTGCGGTTGACTAAGGCGTTATACCCATCTCTTTTGAATCACCGATAGGCATTTGCATAGATCGACAACGAAATTTATGAGGAACGTTGAAGATGGCGACTATAGTCATACGCAATACGAACATATTGACTCACCTAGCTGGGGATAGAGGATTTTAATAGAAGATTCACTCGATGACAATTCAGCCCGGTTCGAAGAGTAATCTCATCATTAATCTATCAAACCTCCTCTATTTTGACCACATATCTCTCTAGTAACCTGCAGTATTTTCCTCTCCTTCGTTGTATCCCAGAGAAAGGATGGATGCTACCGAACCGGGACGCCTGTCAAGCGAGTTGAGTTACAGGTGGACACATATACTACTACGCCACCCTCACCTTCCCGCATCCCAAGGACCAACTATCTCCATTCCTGCATCACTTACCGCGCATAGACGAGTGGGGGCAAGACCCTTGGGTCAGTCTGGGGCTAGGGGTCTTTCCCGAGCGGACCGAACAGGTCGGCCTACCTTACGCTAAAACTCGGAGTGCTTTCGGTCCGGGCGGAGAAACGTCGGATTACCTTAGACTAAGATAGTTATAGCCTAGCGCCCGCTACGCGGGGTCTTCCTATAGTTTAATCTTTAAACCTCTATTAACTCTTTATTATCTAGTTAGTATTAGTTCGTAGTTAAAATTATTAAAAAATTATCGGTAAGTTAATTTCTAAGCTCTAAATATAATCGCTATTATCTTATTATTAAATAATTAAGGCTCTAGACCCCTCGTATTACTTTTTATATAATAATAATATAGTAATAAGTTAGGCTATACGCCCGGGCAAAAATCTTAATAAGTTAGTAACTTATTAGGATCGGTCCTTTTTTAAAAAATCGGGCTCTTAGCCTAATATATTATTATCTTATTATCGTAGGGTTTCTTTTTTAAATTAGGCTTCCGATACTAATATATTACTAATAAAATACGGTTAATATAGATTAGTATTAGGAATTAGTAGCTAGTAAAGCTAATCGTTTTAACGGGCTTCCCGTCTTCTAACAAAACGTACGTATAGTAGATTTTTTCTCTCGCTAACTTATTATTAATAAATTAACTATAGGATAACGATAAATTTATTATATATAGCGTAAAGCGATACTATCGTTTTCGATATAGAGGTAGATAATAATAATACTTATCTTACTATTTATACTATAAAAGTAAATCTCTTACCTAAAATATTAATTAGTTATTAATTCTATAATATTACTAACTTATTATTAACTTATTAGTTTTCTATTATTACGGCGTATAAGGCCGTAGACCTTAGTCTTACTAACCGTTATATAAACTATAATAAGAATAAGATTAAAAAATATAAGTTTCGATTAATTTATTATTTATTTATTTATTTATACGCCTACTCTAGTAAAGCTACTCTACTAATAAGGGTATTTCTTATATTTATTACCTACGAGTATATATCTATATATATAGGTCGCTAGAGAAACCGCTAAGGCCCGCGCTTTTAGCTAATATCGGTAAATCTCAAAAGTTTATATTAAATCCGGATTTGCTAACTCCGGAAATATAGGTAAAATCGTAATTTTATCGTAATTAGTAAATGCGCGTACTAATATCACGATTTTAGTAGGTTTCGCAGGTTTAGTAGGTTTAGCAAAATTACGATTTTTTAGCAAATTACGTGATTTTAAAAAGATCGATTTTTTTAATTTTTTTAATATTTATAATCGACTAAAACACTCGGGAAGGCTATAGGGGATGAACTACTAATACTACCTAAAATTAGACCCTAAATTCGGTCGATTCGGCCGATTCTCTCGCGGGGGTAATACCTAGGGTAGTGCTCGGGGTAATGCGTAGATAATCCGCCTAGCGATAATTATAGTAGTGCGCTAGGCCACGGTCGTAAGGCCTTCGGGCTACGGTTATAAGGCCTTCGGGGGCCTTCGGGGGTTTATACGGCTAAAATTTTAGGGTTACTATTCCCGGTATTTCGGGTGTTAGTAACCCGGGTTACTAATATAGCTAAAAGCGTTAGATATAGGCGGAACGTGCGAAACGTGCTAAATCGTACTAAAACCTAATTTTTCCGATAATATCTAAAAAAGCGTACTAATATAAACTTTTGAGATTTGCCGATAAAAGCCGTTAAAGGCTACGCTCCGGTTAAAAACTCCCTCTTATTTATACGATTTACTAATCGTTACCCCTACGGTATTACCGCGGGGCTTATTATACTACGGTATAAATTAACGCTTATTCTAGTTCGTACGTATCTATATATATTTATTTAGACTACCGCTTTTACGGCCTACAGAAGTAAGGAAAAGTAAGAAGGTAAGCTAGTTAATAAGCTATTTAGGTTTACTCGGCTAGTCTTAGGGCCGTCGTCGCTCTATTACTACCTATATTACTTTTCTTCTTCTTTTTCTTCTTTTTTTCTAGTTTCTTAACCCTTTATAAGAGTCTTAATTTCGCGAGCTACTCCCTCGTTAGCGAGAAAGACGTAATCGCCTTAATTTCGACTATCTACCGTACTACCGCCTTAATACCCTTCGCCTCTATTAGTATTCTCCGTATATTAGTAGTACTAGCCTTATTAAAGAGTCGCTACCGGGCCTCCCTAAATTTAGGGTAGAAGATAAGAATATATTTTATATCCTATTTCTTCTACCTATATAAGTACTCCGTACTATCTATTATAGGAACGTATATTCGATAAAGAAAGTAGTTTAGACCGATTTTCTTACTTCGAAGCTAGATTACTATTAAGCTTTCTACTTTCCGTAGTATATAGTAGTTATTAAGGCGGCCGCTACATAGCTCTCCCTATTAGGCGGTAGTCGACTATTAGTTTTAGAGGCCTACCTTATATTCTTTCTATAGGTCGATCTATCGCTACCGCGCCTAGTACTCTATATTATCCTCTAGTACCTTAATACTCTAGTATTCCTTAATATCGGTATAAATAGTCTTACTCTTTCTCTTTCTAATAGTAGTAGCCGCCTTATTTTAAATAGTCGAACCCTAGAGATTTAAGAGCCTATTCTTTCTTCTCTTAAATTAGGGTAGGGAGCGGGCTTCGCTTCCCCCTCCGGTAAAGCTTATTCTAGATCGCCTTATTTCCTTTTATAATTACCTAGTAGATACCCCTCGTTATATAGTACCGTATTACTAGCCTATCTAGTTATTAATTAATTAGCGTAATAGTTACCTCCGCTTTAAGAACCTAGGTTAGCGTAGCTTTATATACTCTAAGTACCTTTCTTAGATATTAGTTCTAAATTACGGCGAGCTTTTTTACGGGCGTCTTTAACGCCTCGCTTATACTTTCTAGCTAGTACTAGATTAGGGCGGAAAAAGATAAATATTAGCCGTACTACTATACTATATATTAGCCTATACTTCTTAAGAGTCGCTCCCTAGGTCGATTCCGCGATATAGCTTATAACTTTAGTCTATAAGGTTACTCTTACTTTTAATTAGGTAATATAGGAGCCCTAGCGGAGCTTCGAGTCGATATAAAGGCCTAGGACTTATAGGCTCGATTCCGGTTTAATAACTACGTTATTAAAGCTAATTACTATTTTTATATTAAATTTCTTCGGGTTTCTAGATAGGTATATTAGCTCGTATTTCTAGGGAGTAAACGTTACTCCGTAGGTTTTAGTCTACCGTAAATAAATCTTATACGTACTCTCTAGGTACTTATAGTTAGCCTTAGTAGGCTCGCCGTACGCTAGTAAATAGACGTTATTAATAAAGCCTCCTATCTATATTAGAAGCTTAGCCCTAGTATATTCTTTAAGAAGCGGTATATTAAAGAATAGGAATAGTACTAGTAAAATCGGTAAACCCTAGGGGATTCCTATTTTAACCTTTTCTAGCTCGCTTATCCTACTACTAAAAGTAATTAATATCTTCCTATTAAATAGAAAGCTTACTACCTATTTAGTAATAAACTCTAGTATCCTCCTTATCCGTAGATTATAGAGGAGTCTCTTATAAAATATATTATTAAACGCTCCTACTATATTAAGGGATAGTAGGCTCGCTACCTTCTTCTTACCGCCCTCGCCGTAGTTCTATACTATATAGATAGTATCCGTTAGAACCTCTAAAGCCGTTTCTACTAAACGCTTTCTTCGAGCTCCTAACTATTATAGTAGAAGTAGATTATATTTCTCTATAAGGTTATTAAGCTTTCTTAAGACTATCGTCTCTAGTACCTTTTCTAGCGTATGAAGGAGCGTAATCGGTCTATATAATTTAGGCTCTAAGTAATTCTTCTTTTTAGGCTTTTTAAGAATTACTATATTCGCTTTCTTAAACTAGGGCGAATAGTATCCTATACTTAATTAATTAGTTATTTTATACTCTACTATCTAGCTATCTAGTAGCTAATAAAGGCGTTCTATACTTTAGATATATAAAGGAAACCTTATTAGGTGAAAACCTTTACTACCCCGCTATTTTTACTCTTATATATTATTAGTAGTACTACGTTACGCTTCTATCGTATACTTCCTATCGCTATATCTTCTTCCCGATTTACTTCTATTACCCTAAATAGTTACTCTTTCGCTAGAGAGAATTAGCCTAGTATTCTACGCCGTATTACTTATTAGGTTACGGCCTTTAGGCCCCGCGACGTTAATAGGATCGTTATAGAGTCGCTAGTACCTACCTCCTAGAGTATAGCCTATCTATCTTATATATAGTTCGGGTAAAATATAATAATATACTTTATATCTTACTTCCTCTACTTATATAGGTAGTCTACTATTAATATTCTAGAGACCTTACGTATATAGAGGAAGTTAATAAGGCCGATTTTTCTAGTTTATAATTAGGTTACTACCGAGCTTATAGTCTTTACTAGCCCTTTATAAAGACTTCGTCTTCCTAGCTCGCCTTATTATACCGGGGACCTTATCGTCTCTAAGATCCTATCCTAGTATTTCTTCTACCGTTCCTTCTACCTCTTATTACTCTACCCCTTTATTTAGGCGCCTATTATCGCCTTCGTCGCCTTAGCCTAGGCCGGCGTTAGGATAGGTAGGGGAGGAGGGGTTAGAGGGTTTATATCGCTTTATCCTAGGGCGTAGAGAGACTACGTCTTCCTTTCGTTAGCCGGTATATTCTATAGCGCTAATTTTCTTCCTCTCTTCGGCCTTAGTCTCCGCCTAATCCTTATATTACCCTCGACTACGGCTAAATATATTCCCCTTATAATTTAAGCGCGGATTACTAGTTAGTCGAGATATATCTTAATTAGTAGTATTCTCGCCTCGGCCTCTAGAGCTATAACTAGGGTTACTTTAAAGGCTCTAAAGACTATATATAAATACTAGTTCTATATTTTCTCTAGTACCTTTACCTTTATTCGATTCGATCCTAGCGTACCCCTAGAATTATACTACGATTCCGCTATATATATTATCGCCGGTCTAACTACCGCGCTATATACCTACCTAGCTTTAATAAGTATAGCGCCCTATATAGAACCCGCTACTACTAATAGCCCGAGTATATGCTGCGCAATAGGTCGGGTTAGGTAGGTTTTGGCCATTTTATCACCCGACCTAATTTGGGGTAGGTAACCTATGTCTTAGCCCTAGGTGGGTCGGGTTATACTACGGGTTACCCATAGGTGAACCTATAATAACCCGGGTCTTCGTTAGCCAATTAAGCGTTACCATCTAACCGAGATAATTAGGGTAGACATTATAATAATTATTATAATAACTACCTTATAAACCACCTCATGAACCACCCCATCAACCACCTCATTAACCACCTCATTAATTAAACACCTCGTTAACCACCTTATTAATCAAACACCTCATAAACTACCCTATTAACCACCTTATAAACCACCCTATTAACTACCTTATTAACCACCTCATTAATTAAACACCTTATAAACCACCCTATTAACTACCTTATTAACCACCTCATTAATCAAACACCTTATGAACCACCCTATCAACCACCTTATCAACTACCTCATTAATTAAACACCTCATAAACCACCCTATTAACCACCTTATTAACCACCTCATTAATCAAACACCTTATGAACCACCCTATTAACCACCTCATGAACCACCCCATCAATTAAATACCTCGTCAACCACCTCATTAATTAAACACCTCATGAACCACCCCATTAACCACCTTATTAATCAAACACCTCATAAACCACCCCATTAACCACCTCATCAACCACCTCATTAACCACCCTATTAACCACCTCATTAATCCATTAATCCATTAATCCATAATCCATCAATCCATCAATCCATAATCCATTAATCCATTAACCTAACTAAATATGGGTCGGCCTATAGGTAACCCTTTTTTGGGTAGGTTAGGTCGGGTTTTTATCCGATTTTAATAACCCGACCCTAACCCGGCCCCAAGTCCTATTTTGACCTAACCTACCCCACCCCAAATTGGGTTACCCGGCCCTATTGCGCAGTATACCCGAGTATCTAGGTCGATATCTTAACCTTAATCTTCGCGAGGTAGGGTCCCTACTTTAGTTTCCTATCGATATATAGGCCGAGTATATAAATAGATATTTCTAGCTTTACTATAGCCTCTCCTAGGTTAACTACTACTTTAAGGTTAAAGCTCTTTAGTCTCTTAATTAGATAGACTAGCTCGTATTTATAGGGTATAAACGCTACTCCGTAGATTTTCGCCTAAGTAAGGTAGACCTCGTATATATTCTTTAGTACTTTATAGTTACTCTTCGTACTTTTACTATACGCTATTAAATATATATTATCTATAAAGCTACCTACTTAGACCGGGAGCTTTAGTTTCGCGTACCCTATAATTAATAGCGCGTTAAAGAAGAGGAAGAGTACTAGGGAGATCGGGGAATCCTATAGAATCCCTATCTCTACCGCCTCTACCGCGCTCGTTTTTTAGCCTAATATTATCGATATTACTCTATTTCTTAGAAAGCTTTCCGTCTATTTTTGTAAGGGGAATTACTAGTAGATAGCTAGCCTAATAATAAAAGACGTAATATTACGGCGTTAGCGTTAAGTAGGCGCAATAATATATATTACTTAGTAGTAGAACTAATCTCTAAGGAACTTTAGAAACTAGGGGGAGTACCTAGTAGATATACGGGCGCTAAGGCCCTAGGCCTACCCCGCACGTTATTAGCGCTATCCCCTATAAGGAAAGTCGTGCGCTAGCGCTAAGATAGCGTATACGCATAACGTAGGTTATAACTACCTCCCCTTCTAAGCTATTATCCCCAAGAGCTACTAACGTCTAAATACTTATTAAAAACCCTTTAAACCTAATGGGTAATATAAGGGAAAAGAGTTATTAGTTATAATAGCGCTCTAATAGCGCTAAAGGCTAACGCGAAGCGCGTGCATTAAAATAGGGGTACTACTAATTAAACTAATTATAGTAACAGCTATAAGTATATTATAATGCAATGCCCTAGAGCTATATATATATCAAATATTAGCGGTAGCGCTTCTATAGCGTTATACTAGTAGCGAAGCCCCTATAAGAATACTTTATATAGTACTATCTAACTCTAATTACTATAGCGGAGTAATAGTACGGAGGCCCTAATACGTAGTAAAGTAATCTAATTACGAGTAGGATAAATACGTTACGTAACACCGCGCAATAGCCGCGAGGCTATTAGTCTAAGCCGTATTAATTATTATATTACGTTACTATTAGAGAAGAATAGCGCTAAGTTACGTAGCGCGCAGCCGGCGCTAGAATATTAATAACTTTTATATTCTAGAATCCTTCTCCTTCTTTCTTCTTTATTAAGACTATACCCTACTCGTAAGTATAAATAACGGTCTTACGTAATCGCACCGCTAATATATAAGTAGTAGACTTATTATTATTATTATTATCTTTAGCACGCACGTAAGCTCTCCGCTAGCGCTAT
>JAABUP010008568.1_pt1 | contig 12985 bp, 17 predicted proteins | sample 5559201 | NCBI WGS metagenome assembly JAABUP01 (sample SAMN10711887, study PRJNA513373) | rock metagenome | isolation source: Antarctica rocks | place: Antarctica | reverse complement strand
GAGCGCTGGATCAACATCCCGGGCTTCGGCCCAAAGAAGACAAAGTCGACAGACCTGGCCATGGGCACCAATCCAGTCACGAAGCGTAGAGAGCTTCGGGTACCTTGTTTTGGTTTCCTGCCCAACAAGGTCCGCAACCATTTTATCGCCATGGTTGGAGAGCTTGTCGGCACCTTCCTCTTCCTCTTCTTCGCCTTCGCGGCGACCCAGGTGGCCAACGCAGCGGCAGCAGCGGCCAACGCGAACGGCAACGGGGCCCAGACCAGTAATGGGGGCATATCCCAGTCGCCCAACGCCAGTACTCTGCTCTACATCTCTCTGGCATTTGGCTTCAGCCTTGCGGTCAACGCCTGGGTCTTCTTCCGCATCACTGGAGGTGAGTGCTCCTCAGCTTCGGCAACACAGCATATACTGATATTCGGTAGGGCTCTTCAATCCCGCCGTGACTCTCGCATTAGCTCTCATCGGCGCTGTCCCGTGGATCCGCGCCGGGCTCGTCTTCATCGCTCAGATCCTCGGTTCCATAGCCGCTTCGGCTGTTGTCTCGGGCCTCTTCCCGGGGTCGCTCAATGTAGCCACGAACCTCGGCGGCGGCACCACTATCGTTCAGGGTCTCTTCATCGAGATGTTCCTGACTGCCATGCTCGTCTTCACCATCCTCATGCTAGCCGCCGAAAAGCACAAAGGCACATTTCTGGCTCCCATCGGCATTGGCTTGTCGCTGTTTGTCGCCGAAATGGCCGGCGTGTACTACACCGGAGGTGGGTCCGCTCATACACTTGCACTATTCTCCAATGTGCTGACATTTCACAGGCTCCCTAAACCCCGCCCGCTCTTTCGGCGTCAATGTCATCCTCGGCCACTTCCCGGGGTACCACTGGATCTACTGGCTTGGCCCGTGCCTTGGCGCTCTCCTTGCCGTCGGCTTCTACCGTTTCGTCAAGATGCTGGAATACGAGACCGCCAACCCTGGCCAGGACTTCAACGAGAAGGAGGCCGAGGTGTTCGAATTCGACGAGGACAACGCGGCCACAGGTGCGGACGTGTCGAGGCCTACCGTGGGTGTCGCAAGTCCGCAGCTTGGTGCTGATGAAAATGCTCTGCGCTCAATAGGCTCTCACGACTCCGCAGCGTCTCCTCTGGGACCCAGCGGCTCTCCCGTCGTCCACGACCAGGTCCCGACGACCCTCTCAGGCCCGAATGGAAACGGCGCCGGCCGTGTCGCACCCCTGGCTCCGACAGCTAGCACCGCGGGGCCCAGCGCTTTGTCCCTCAACAAGACCCGCGCTCCCGACGCCTCTTACCGCGACGGTCCGGCTGCAGAGGCAGGCGCCCAGGTGCCCAGGATTGGAGGGGATTACCGTGTGTCCGGAGCCTCCACCCTTGGCGGCCTGCGATAGCACTGGGAAATGCTGACGCGATTTGTGTCATCTCTAGACCTGGACACATCGCGGTCACTGGCCCGCCAATAAAGGATTCGCCGATCGCCGGAGCTGGGTCCGCGGGTAGGGATGCGCGCTCTGCGGATGAGGACCCGGTAGACTCGTTCTACGATGCGGTTAAGAACGGCGATGATGGGAACATTCCCCAAGTGAGCTGCGAGTATCGAAAGTGAACGACGTTATGAGGCGCGGGTCTCCTTCGCGAACATTGTACGAGTGTGGCATGTGCGACTTGCGCGACGATTGAGCGACTTCTGTAGGTCACGGCGGGAATCATGCGTGGTGTTGGGGCGCGGGTGAGCGAAAGGCTTCTGAGCGGAGGATACCTACTTGTACATGCTATTGACGGCTCGCATTATTGTATATGACCTAGTTCAAGCAGTGACCCGAGTTGGACCGTGTCTGCCAAGTCGTCTAGCGCTCTCGAAGCCTACTTGCACCGAATCTACAAACAGTATGCCCCAGTCGCAGTACTCATAGCTGGGCCTCACTTCTTCGCCAACCACGTCAACGCCCCAACCGCATACCCATCGCACGCCACCTGCAACGTCGGCATAATCACCGGCCAAAACATCGCGCTATGATTGATCGCTATCTTCTCCCCCAGCGTCCCCTCCGCCGCACATCGATCCCACACCTTGGGATCCACACCCCCATACATGAAAAACGAATACGGCTTCCCCACCGCCGTGGCCAGATTCGAGAAATCCTCGCTGCCCCCTAACTTGGCAATCTCCGTCGTGTACCCCCTCTCCCCCACCTCGAAATGCGCCGCAAACGACTCCTCCAGCCTCGCGGTGACCGCGTCGTCGTTGACTGTCAGCGGGAACGTCCGGTTCAACGTATAAGTGGGCTCTTTGACCGCGTTGCCCGCCAAACTCTCCGCATCCACTATCCTCTTCACACTCCTCCTAATCTTCTCCCGTGCCTTGGGGTTAGTACACCGCACATCCACCGCCAACCGCGCATCATCCACAACAATATTCTCCGCGTCCCCCGCCTGCACACTCGCCACAGTCACCACCGCCGTATCCCACGGATCCATCTCCCGACTCACAATCGTCTGCAGCTTCAAAATCGTCGACGCGGCCATGACGACGGGGTCGACGAGGTGGTGCGGCATGCTGGCGTGCCCGCCGCGGCCGTGCAGGGTTATCCGCACACTGTCGGCGGAAGTGGCGACGAGGCCCCGCCGGGTGCCGATCACGCCCGCGCGGTGCGGCATGACGTGCGCGCCGAGCACGACGTCCGGGTGCGGGACGCGGTGGGTGGTGTAGAGGCCGTCGTCGACCATGGCTGCACCATCAAGACGGAGAGTGTCAGTCGCGGGTCTTGGCGTGTGTACATGGGTGAGAGGGAGGGTGATGACGACGTACCCTGCGCGCCCGTCCCCCGCTCCTCCGCCGGCTGGAAAACCAGCACCAGCGTCCCTGCCCAGCTCTCCCTCGCCGCGACCAGGAGCTCCGCGGCCGCGAGTAAACTGGTGATGTGCATATCGTGCCCGCACGCATGCATGACCGGTTTCTCCACCCCGTCAGCATCCCGCATGCGCTTCGTCGACGCATACGGGAGGCCGGTCTTTTCCTCCACGGGCAGGGCGTCGAAGTCCGCGCGTAAAAGGACGGTGGGTCCGGAGCCGTTGGAGAGGAGGGCGGCGATGCCTGTGCCGCCTATGCCGGTGCGGACGTCGAAGTCCGGGGAGATGGTGGAAGTCAGGTGTTTGGCGATTGTGGCGGCGGTTTCGTGTTCTTGGTTCGAGAGCTCCGGGTTGGCGTGGAAGTGTTTGTAGAGGGCTTGGTAGGGGGACAGGTCTGGGCGGTGCTGTTCTACGAGGGCGTGGATGGCGGCCATGGTCACGGAAGGGAATGTAAGCCGCGGAGAGTGACGAGAATGAGTAGATGAAACGACTACCTACAGTGTATTGTATTGGCATATACATGTACCTGATGCTCGAGCGGCGGAGCTCAAGTGCTTCTGCCGCTCCAAATGCGCAGGTCCCTGGGCGCGGCTTGCAGATGGTCTTTACGTACTTACTCTTCTTGGAACACAGCGATGTTGTAGGCTCGCACGGTATTAGTGTGAGGTTAAAGCACCATCGTTTACTGCGAGGTCAGTCGGCCGATCAGGTTCGTCTCCTGCAACATCCCACTGCCGTCTGAACTCGAGCAGATCGCGTTGCCCGAACACTTCGCCGATGATCAAGATGATCATGTCGAGAGTAGCATGCGTGTTTCCTGCAGCTGACAAGATTGTGTCCTTCTCATCTGGCAATGCCTGGTTGGCGCTGAGGTTCAGTCCATGTCCATTCGCGACAGTGTCCGTCGTGGATCCATTCGTGGGCACACGCTCTGCCTCAGCATCCCTCTGCACTTGCTCCAGCTGCGCAGCGCCAGCCGGATCGTGCAAAGATAGCTGCACAAGCACAGCTCTTTTCCCGAATTCCCTGATCGCGTAGACCTCGTCGTTGTTCATCGTGCCGACGTCGTCGAGCCGAGCTAGAAGTGACCAGACCCAGACGCTCATAGTTCCGACAAGATGTTCCCCTCGTGTCAAACAAGAATCCTTGATGACCTTGAGTAGCTCTCCGACTGTGTCTAAGTCTAGTGACTGGATTTGTGCGAGATGCGGCATAGTTGTTCTCAATAGCTGGGCCCCGCAAGCATATGCCTTTTTGTTGCCTGCGACGAATGTCGTTGGGTGTTTCTCGTCCAAGGTGGCCAGCGCTGCTTCGTCTGGGCTGCTGTGCATTCTCTCGCGCATCTCAAGGAAGCGTTGCTTCAGAACTTTAGAATGCGCCTCCTGCGGCTCCATCACTTTCTTTGCCGTCTCCGGCATGATTGGACCGATCGGTGCTCGACCAATGTAGGCATCGTCCTCCCAGTACCCTCTTCCATCTCCAACCCCACTGTCGTATAGTTCGTCGGCTTCACTGGGGAAGGGTGCTCGGAATACTGAAGGCATAGTGCGTCGTTCATTCCTATCATGGCTGGTCAGCCGGCATTTCTTTGGCGAATCGTAAGTATCCGCGCTCAGTATCAGAAGTTTGTACGATACTCACTTGACTGCGCGAAGGTACGCCATGGCCGCATCCTCCGTGCTATCGTACTCGGCGTCCTCTTCCTCATCTTGTTCCTCGTTCCATTGACGCATTCGTGAGCCCAAGGCTGGCCACTGGCCCGTGGTCGAGTCTTTCGCAGTGGCTCGAGAAAATAAGCCGGAGTCATTCGGTCGCTCGTCTACCCGCTCACTGCCTTCTGTTTCCTCTTCTAAGTCCGGCACCAGACCCATCACATCGTGCTCCACGATGCGCTGCACATCATCGTCGCAGCTGGGTACATTCATCTTGTTTGGAGTGACTCCGACGGTTGCGCCAGGGTGGCCATCACCCTCAGTTTGCTCGAGTGATTCTTCATGCTCGTCCTCCGACGCGTAGCTGAGTAGCACGCGCTTGTTAGGGTTGTACACCGCGTCGGACGCTGCCTTCGGTCGGTCTCTTTCTCGTCGCCTCTTTTGTCCCATCTTGCGTCGTGCTTTTGGGTCGTGTGATCGTGGAGCGAGGTATTCTCAAGTGAAGGAAAATCGTTTGTGAGCTTGAACTTCGAGAGCTCGACGTACCATCAAAGTGCCCGAGAATTCGCCGCAGCCGAGGCAGGCAGGCACGTGTCCATGAGGCAACACGACAACCAACCTGGACCAGTGCATCTCGTCTGTAGCACTGCACCTGAATGGCTTTCGACTCTTCGCTTGAATATGTAGAGCGCCTTGCATCGGCTTCACATTACCGTGTCACTTCTGAACAATCGCAGATGTGGAGACCATCTTTCAATTTCCGTAAAACTTCTATCCTCTTCTCCTACATCTTTGCTTGAGCAGACCATCCTCGATCATGGCGACCACTTTCACCTGGCTCATTACCGGCGCCTCAAGTGGACAAGGAGCTGAGATTGCCCTAGCTGCTCTTCGAGCAGGCCATTCTGTAGTCGCTACCGCACGGAACACAGCGGCTGGGAAGGCAGCATATCCCGACATCGAGAAGCTCGGCGGCATCTGGGCCACTTTAGATGTTACGGAGGAGAGCGCCCAAAGCACTGTGGAGAAGCTTGTCGATCAACATGGCGTCAATGTGGTCGTTAACAATGCGGGCTACGGCTTGCGTGGGGTGCTCGAGGATCTGAAGTATAGACCATACCGATGTATTTACGTTGAACTAAGCTGACCGCCTCTTCAGTATGCAACAGATACGATCACAAATGGAAACCAACTTCTTCGGAGCTCTAGCCGTCACCAAAGGCGCCATACCACATTTCCGCCAGCACCGCACCGGCACCATCGTCATGATCTCTTCCGCTTCCGGATTTTCCGGAACTCCCAGTCAGAGCATGTACTCCGGCAGCAAGTTCGCGCTGGAAGGCGTATCCGAGTCGATAGCCGAAGAACTCGCACCATTCGGCATCCGGGTCCTGATTGTCGAGCTGGGCGCGTACCGAACGCCCTTCCAGAACGCCGTGGACAAGCCTGCGGACGTCATGTCCGAGCCGTATAAGGGCACAATATCCGACAAGACTGCCCAGCGGATTACCGCCGGTCATGGCAGGCAAGGTGGGGATCCTGTCAAAGCTGCTCAGGCGATTGTCGAAGTCGTCACTGGGACGGGGCGTGGTGCGGATCTATCAGACGTGCTGAGGTTGCCGCTTGGTAGGGATGCGGTGACGCGGGCGCAGGTGAAGATGAAGTCGTTCTCGCACGATATGGAGAAGGGTAGAGAGCTCGCCGAGTGGGCAGTGTTTGATGAGCCTTATGATGGGTACCCGCCGCTCTGATAACGTACCGAACGCGGGGTTTACATGTATTCGCGGATGACACCAGCGTCACAGCAGTACGACGTGCCTCGTGAGCTACATTGAAGTCACAAGAGATCTGCGAAGCAATGCCGATGGCTATGCGGGATGTTCTGGGACACACCCGGGCATCCAGGGGGTAACACTTCGCAGCAGTCCTGACACGGTCAGTCCCTGGACGCAAGATTGTACGACTAAGTACCAAGGGCACGTATCTAGGCGCGCAGAATGCACCGTCGACCGTTTGGACCCGATCACGCCGGTCGAACGCCCGTTGGACGTCAACGTTGTGGGCGATCCATCGAAGGGGCTGATGGTGGTGATCGGCGATGCTGCACATCCGTGGAGCGTTGCTGGGGGTGTTGCTACGTCAATGTTGGTCTCGATTGGCGATGCAAGGACCTGCAGACAACGGTTGATACATCTGCCTCCATGATGTTGCGTGATACGCTGCGGAGATACCAGGAAGCTGTGGGCTTTGACATCAATCAAGTGCTCGGCAGTGATGGGAACTGCGTCAGCCTCTGCGTATGTTCCTCTCTACGCGACACTGTTCGCCGCGTAGATCTAGAGGTAAAGCTTTCCGACGTGCCTTCCTGATCTAGCAGCACCGTCGAAGGAAGAAAGTGGAGCGAGGCAGGTGGATAGATCCGTCGACATGCAGAGTCTCGCCAGCCAATGAAGCTCCATTGGCGCCAGACACCACGGGACCCGGTCTCAGTACGTACATGCAGTAGATAGACTGCGCATCCTCGTCCCGATTCTAACCATCAATTTTCCTTCTCATCCTTTCCGTCGTTTTCATCTCCGTGAGCAGTCGGTTGCCGTCTCTGACATGTCATCCGAAGTCTGCCGTGCTGCGGCAGCGGGAAGTGGCTGGTGCCGGACGCATGGACAGGGATCCGCCACTGTGCGTTGGCAGAGCCGCGCGCGGTCCTGCGAGTCGCGAAGAGGATCGATGTCTCCGTCCTCCGCCGCAGGGAGACGAGAACACTGTGCGCGGCCATGAAGATCGAGACTGCACGACAGTCCGCGTGGGCGACGAGCAACGAGACGGCGACAAGCGGGTAGCAGCAGCGCACGAACGAGCTCGTGTGACGGAGCCGGCAGCACAGATCGAGGCGATGCGGCGGACGAACGAGCAGCCGCATTATCATTCACCTCACCGCTGTGCTCATCTCAGCTTGCTCCCGCCCCCTTCAATATCCGAGCTGTGTGAGTCCGAACGCTCGTTGTTCGCCAGACGAAAGGTGCAGACTCGACGGTCGGTCGCTCCTGCCGTCTGAATCGCCAGCGGATGCACGACGTCGAACCTTTTCTTCCGCTCACCTCACCGCGACAACCACGACACTTGGTACATCTCGGCAGACTTCTCGCAGAAACCGATTCGACAGCGCATCGTTTGTATGCGGCAATCGAGAAGAGTATCGCTTCAGGTGAGTGCTCATTATATTCGTGCGCGAGCAAGATGCCAGGAGACGGAGGTCCGGGCGGAGATGGGGTAATTCTACCCAGCCACAGTCGGGCCTAGTTCGGACTGCCAGCCTTCATCTTTATTACACAGTCCATGGGAGCCCGGCCATTTCCTTATACCACCCTCGCTCGCGTTTACGCGTCCACTCACTTTTGCTGGTAGACGATGGCCCGCTCACTTACACTGCAATTGTCTAGCTCGAGCATCGCACCTAACCCGCCGGTAGCACGCCAAGCTGCGTGTCTCGCGCAAGCTCACCACCACCGACACCACCACCACTCCCGCTCCGTCGCTCTTGCCACGCGGTAGCCATTGGCACCTCAGCTGTTGCGCAGGCATAGCCAGAAGTATACACCATCACCTCACCTCGCATGCAAACATCGACCTATACATACCTCTTCCCACGGCATTGAGCAACAGCAGCCGTGTCCGCTTCAACCTCGCGCCGCTTTAACGATTCACACGATACCCACGAGCGGTATACGACTTACACGACATCTCTAATCAGACAGCAGCGCCAGGAGCCGGCTTCAGCGTACCATCAACGAGCAGGATTACGCGACTACTCACGGCCCTCATCATCCTCCGGCAGTGCACATACTCTCCGCCGAACCCCGCAACTCGACGAGTTACGATCTTCTCGTCTTCGCTCTAGCTCTGTCGACTCTCCCCCGCGCCGGAGAAGGACCCCCGAACCATTACCATCACCCCGTACCGCGCCAGCACCGCGTCGTGCCTCCCATCGCAAGACCAGCAGCGCTTTCTGGGCTGCCCAACCGCGACATCCGGCTCTTCGAACTTCAAAACGCACGCACGCTGCGATCCAGTACGTGATCGAAGAGTTTCTGCGACACCCCAACAACTTCACGCCCGTGCTGGAGGAAGAGAACGCGCAGATGTCTGAGCTGGGAGGAGGGCGCGCGTCCAATGGTGGAGCTCGTACTGGTGGACCAGTACCGGTCCCATCTGGCACGCCGACGGGCATACGCACACCAAGAGATGTCATGAGAGACCGCAATGCACGTGAGGCGCGAAGACAGGAAGAACAGAGGGCGGAAGAGACACAAAGATTGGCGGAGGACAGGAGGAGGAGTACTGAGCGGAGGAGTACTACCGTTGGGGGTGGAGCGCCTAGATTCAGCCAGCCCTCCTCGCAGTATGCGTCCGACCCGGCCGCCCAGCAAGGCGGATTCGACGGCGCTGGAGATAGAAGAAGCGGCGTTAGAGGCTCTGTGGTCGGAGCTGATGTGCTGGGTGATCCTGTAGGTAGGACGCAGGAGTACTCGAGTGGGAAGACACAGGACTATCCGGCCGGTAGGACCAGGGCGTCGAGTGCATCGCAAGCACAGCCGACAGCCAGTGGAGCTCGCCGGACACAGCAGGCGCAAGCTACACCACGACAATCAAGTGGGCCAACCTTAGCTGGCGCCGCATCATCCTCGCAGGCTCAACAACCTGCCGCCGAAAGCTCACAGCGTGCCACATCATCGTCTTTTCCGCACGCCTTTGAGCGGTGGGAGACGCTGTCGTCGCATTGGGAAGGCCTCACGTCATACTGGCTGCACAAGCTGGAGTCGAACACCGAGGAGATCAAGAACACGATACCCAACGCCGCCACACTCAATCGCCAGATCACCGATCTGTCAGCAGCCGGCGCCAATCTCTTTCACGCCGTCGTTGAGCTTCAGCGATTGCGGGCAAGTAGTGAGCGGAAGTTCCAGCGATGGTTCTTCGAGACCCGAGGCGATACCGAGCGGCAGCAGGAAATGCAAGCGCAGACCGAGAGGCAGATGAGGCTAGAGCGAAGTGCGAGAGAAGAGGCTGCCATCAAGCGAGGGGAGGCCGAAGAAGCTGCCGCTGTTGCGAGGCGCGAGGTCTCAGAGATGCGACGAGAGCTTATGATCTCGAAGGAGGAAGCTCGTCGAGCGTGGGAGGAACTCGGTCGGAGAAACCAAGATGCACTTGATATCGCCGAGGCTCTAAAGAGTGGCCGTGTGGCTCTCGTCGCTGGCGTGCAAGTGATGCCGTACAACGCGTATCCAAGCCGAACTGGTAGTGCCAGTCAGCGACCGACGACACGGGACGGTCAGATGCAGTACGGTAGTGCTGCGGGCGCTTCGAGCGCTGGTGCTGCCGGGCTGGCGAGTCCGGGTGATGAAGCGGAATACTATCGCGAGAGGCCGTCGCCGACGAACACGGATCCCTTCACCGAGCAACAGCAGCCTTCAGCGATGCATCACGATCAGGACAAGTCGTCGCTGGCTGCAGGTACCTATCGACCGTACCCTGTTGGCGAGGACCCTCGTATGGCGCAGCCTTCGGCAGCAGCAGCGATGGGAGCTCATCCACCCGCAGCCTCGTCACCGGAGACTCAGCGCTTCTACCAACATGGTCCGGCGGAGACCTTCCTGCACTCCCCACCAGGCTCATCGGCGGGTGGGCAGGGAGCTCCTCCACAGTTCGCACCACAGCGGCGCGAAGACGTACTCTCGGAAGCCAGCTACGTCGACACAATGAGCGAAGAAGAGACGGAGTACGGCGTCGACGCCATTGGCAGTATGCGGCACGACGAGCGCGGCCGTCCAATCGTCCTCCAGCAGCAGCGCCACAGGCCAAGCGAGGGCGAAAGCGAGGATGCCTACGACGAAGAAGCCATCAGACACGAACGCGAACTCGCTGCCCGATATGGACGGACCCAACAACAGCAGCCGCAGCCGCACCAGCAAGCGTACGCGCAGCAACCAAGCGCCGCGCCGCCGGAGTCCTACTATCCCTCCGGCTCGCAGCCCCTGCCGCCAGCGCCCTCCGCACCGACTACCAGCGCGCAGGCGATGGCGGCGGCGACGTATACGCCTACCACTGGCAGCGGCGTCCCACTGAGCGGAAGCGGGAGTGGAAGTGGGAGTGGACCGGACTACGAGGGGTCTGGGTATGGGGGCTGGGATGCCGTGCAGACGACACGGCATCATCATCCGACACGGTTGAGCGATGTTTTGGAGGAGGAGGAGGAGCGGAGTAGTCGGCGGACTGGGGGGGATTGATTGGCTTGGTGAGCTCTGGGATGTACCCCGATCGTGGGTTGGAAGGAAGGGCGGTATCGGCGGGTGCTAGAAGGAGGTGTAAGAAATGGGAGGGTTGGGAAGTGACTGCTTGAAGCGTTCCAAGCGAGGCGTCGGTGGAGCATCAGCATCAAAAGGCGAGCGCGAGTGTCCAAAGTGTGAATATTGCCGCGTTTTCGATCCTCTCCCTCACACGGCGACGGGAATGGGCGTTCAGCATGATTCCTCGGTTTGGATCGGTGGCGGCTGTAGGATTGAACGGACTGGATGGTCATTGTAATGAAGATTGGATCGGGTGCGATTGAGATTGTAAGACGGCCTGAAGGAGGGGTGTTATAAATGTGTTGCATAGCGCGGGCCGGGGGCAGGGCATTCTGAGCGATGGAGTTTTGCATGGTGTTGTGGATGAAGGTTAGGTCTGTCAGATTAGGAGTAGTGCCGGGTACCTTGTAGAGAGTATGTTGTTGCTAATCTTCTGTCCTTCCCCATTGAACCCTCGGGAGGAGAGAAGGTGGGAATTCCGGAGGATGGCGTTGGTGGGTGCATGTGGAGAGAGAACGTGGAAGTGGTGGAGTGTTGAGAATAGGTGTGAGTGAGATGAAGACGGTGTACAACCTAGCGGTCTGCTCCTTTCGCGCATCCTGTGTATAACGGTAGTAAGGTATCGCTGCTTTAAATATTCCTATATATCTTCTTGTGCCCCCATTTCATTCCTACGTCAAGTGGTCGTAACTGCGAAGATCAAAAAAATCACGACCGATGGGTTCGTGCACTGAAGGTTGTTCCTATTGACGAATGTTAGGCCATGAACGGAGTACATTTAAACCTGTGGATACCCACCGGTACCGGGAGTCGAACCCGGCTCTGCCCGGACCCGGCGCCCTGACGAAGGGAGCGATGAAAGCGGGCGATGCTAGCCGATACACCATACCGGAGACGAGATCACATGGGTAAAATATTCATAATGTAGCTCTTTTCATTGACCCGAGGATGTACCGACGCAAAAGTGCGATCCCATGGCTCCGAATCGAGGGTACGGTGCTGATGACATGTGAAAAGGAAGGAACGTTGAGGTGTCCGTGCGACAAGCTCTGATGGTTTCGCTTTTATTCATGCCGAACAATGGTTGTGCGGCGGCAAAAGTCTCTGACAACGGAACGCTTGGAGGAAAGTCCCTGGCAATCAACATGATGGTGGATGGCCTATCAGACACGCATAATGGGTTCCCGGTGTACGAAGCATGTGTTTTCGTGTACTTATGTCTTGGTGTTACGACGGTAGCAAGGTCCAGCAAAGAGTAGCACGTTCGTTACGACAACGAGGATGACGAGGCACCGTCGAGCGACAGCTTTGCGATATCTAGGACGTTGAGCGAATGTCTCGCGGTACCTACGAGGTTCGGGACTTTGCGAGCGGTGCGTGTCAATCGAGGACGTCGTGCAGAAAGTTTCCGTTCTAGTTGTATTGGCTTGAGCAGTACGCTATATTGATGAAAAAGCCCAGTCTTGACAGCGTTTGGGTACATCCTCAGTGCAGCTTCACCGTCAGATTGCTCCGCCACGCTCCTCCATGCGTCGCTTGCTCGAGTCCAGTGATACGAACGACATCGCCATCTTCGCAGCTCAGTCTCGCCCGCTCTGTGTTGCAAGACTCTCCTTCTAAGTCTACGGAGACCCGTTGCGGCCTCCAGTCGATGCCGGTAATAGTAATGTTCGCCAACGGGATCCCATCTTGGTAGTCTCCGGATACCGTTGCGTGAAGCGTATTATTGGCAAACGTGAACTGCGCACGTATCAGCAATATCATGACAAGCGGTTTGACCAGTGTGAAGGCTCACCTCAACATTCTTAGTAGCATTCGGCACCAGACTAATCCCATCGTCCAGATACAGCTCTCCTCCCGCCTTCCCATCTCCATCCAATGCCACAATCAAACTCCACGGACTCAGTCTAGACGTCTTGGTAGTATTACCCGCCTTCTGCATCGGCACAACGTACCCTCCCCGTACGTGAATGGGCTGATGCACAAGCGGCGCATCCAACGTCTTGTTCTCCCCAGCCGCGACACTAACCTTCTGCAATGTGTAAAAGTCATACCAGATCGTCCCGTCCGCAATACCTGGAAACACGCCCTGAACGCTCGTCGCGAGAGGAGCGAGGACTGGGGTGACGA
>JAABUP010008565.1_pt1 | contig 12987 bp, 10 predicted proteins | sample 5559201 | NCBI WGS metagenome assembly JAABUP01 (sample SAMN10711887, study PRJNA513373) | rock metagenome | isolation source: Antarctica rocks | place: Antarctica | reverse complement strand
ACCTGCTAATCTTCTACCTGCTGAGAGCGGTCAAGATGGAACCTTGTCCGGCAGGGAAGACCATCAGCTAGGCTTTGGCCGGGGGAGAAACGTGGGGCTTTTTGTCCAGGCCTACCAAGGAAACGTCAGCGATATTGGAGGGTCATAGGAATGCCGTGCAAAACAATGCAGCCCTGTAGAATTTGCAGGCCATGATACGCACTGACATCCGCACATGCATGCTCTAGCGAAATGTGAGTAGTAGCCATTGCAGCCACTGTCTTTATAATCATCCCTCGTCCTCTGACCATTTCCAATTTCGATATTTCTAGTCTACGACCTCTCTTTTCGTTTGTTCTTTACGATCGCTTTCTTTGCGCTTACGTTTGCTCATTCTTTTACATATCCGTCCATTCGTTACAGTATTGATCTGCTCGTCCTGTACCTCACCTTTGAAACTTCTTCAAGTTGATCAAGATGCATACGACATATTTTTTGGCCACCGCGGCTATAGTGTTGACCACAGTCTCTTCGTAGGAGATCTGTCCAATCAGAAATCGAGAAAGTGCTAATAGCTATATCCAAGCTTCCCCCATTTCCAATTCGGCAAAAGGCAGCTTCATGGCTACGGCGACGCACTTGAGGCAACATCCTCAACCGAGGCACCGTCCGAAGCTGCTTCTACCACTGCCGCTTACAGCTCGACTGACAGCAATGCACCCCCACCATTCGCCACGCTTTCAAGTCTCCTTCAGGGCATGAAGCCGTAAGCCACGAAGCTCTTCGCCCACATCGTCAAAACAACCACTAACTTTTCAAAAGATCCTACATCCTCACCGCGACCGGAGTAAATTCCTTGAGCGTCTTCCCCACCGGAACCGTCCCAGTCGGGCCCTGCCCCCTCGGCGCCTGCGGCTGTATACCAGCTGGCGCAACAGGTACAGGCACAGGCACCGGTATAGGCAGCAGCCCCAGCTCCACCAGTGCACCATACTCTTATCCAAACGCAACATCAGCCCTTCCTCCCCCCGGATCCACCGGCGCAGCATCCAATTCCATCTCTGGCCTACCAACTGCAATCTTCCCCACCGGCACACGTCCTCACTTCGGCCCCGGCCCTGTCATATTCCCCTACGGCCGCCCGACAAAAGCTACAGGGCTTCATGGCTATGGTCCAGCTCCCGTAGAGTCAGATACCACGAGCAGCGTCAAGGCGCCGAATCTCGTCGGGAAGCCGCTTACCGTCGAGTCTGTTATCGGTGGTGGGGGCTATGGCTCTTTCCCTACGAGCAGCTCAGCAGGACCTAGCGAATCAGCCATCTCTGGCAGCGGATGTATGCCAGCTGTGACGGTTACGAAATCTTTCACCGCTACTGTGACGGTCACTGTTGGCTCTGGCGCTGGCTCTGGACTTCCTGTCAGCGCGGCGCCTTTTTCGTCGGCGCCGTATCCTGTTCCGGGCAATAGTACCATTGGTGGATATACGACTGGAGCGGGAACTGGGTTGCCGATTGGAACTGGCACTGGGCTTCCTGTGTTGCCTAGTAGTAAGACGGCGAGTGCGACGCTAGTGCCTTATACTTGAGTGTGGCTAGTCAGTAGCTGGAACCATAGATGTTAGAGTCGTTTGGAACAGCATGGGATGATATTGGCATCGCGTGATTGGGAGATTTGGAATACAACAGGCTGGGAATTATTTTCTTGTGGATATGGCTGGAGAGCATGTATTGCTGACTCTTTTGGCACTTTTACTCTACATAGCTGGACTATGAAATGGCTAGATCATATGAATATATCGATGCATGATCTCGAATGTATGGCGAAATGGTGAAACGATACCAATCACCATATCAGACTGACATGAGATTTTTCACACATCCAATATCATTCAATAACAGCCACAGCCAAAATCTCTAGATCCTTGATTATATAACCCTTTCACTCCATGGAAAGTAACAATGGCGATGCGGTGAGTTCCATGGACTAGGAACATTGAGCCCCTCGCTTTAATATTATCAGGGATGAGTCCGACTCCATGCCTTCTCACCCCGAAATCATAGCGTTACTCCTGAATACCCCCCAGCTCCATTGCGGTCCTTAAGATGATTTGTCCTTCGGGGTAATGATTCTTTTGTCTTTCTGTTTTCTATGTCTCTATGTTTGTCTATAGGGGCACCGTGTTTTTGATGTGAGGACTTTATTGTCTTTTTGTATTTTTGGGAGAAAGGAGATGGTTTTGAATAGGCGGACTGGCTTCCACTGGGATGCACATATGCTGACGACTCTTGAATAAAGAGCCTGCTCATCCCGCTCCCCTTTCTCAATTCGGCCAATGCTGCCACGACTACTGGCTCCCAATGGCGCTCTGCCCTCTGCATTATAAATCTGTCATGTGCATAATGTTGCTGAGAATTCGGTCAGGATTTGTTGCAATGAGAGTACTATAAAGTTGGCTGATTCTTTTAGAAGCGCCAAGTTCAAGCGAAACCCCTCGCCCTTCGGATTAGATACTACACAGAGAATTGGGAATACTGAGTATTTTGGGATGGCTGTTCAGCTTGTTATTGGTGGTATTTGGCCATAGTGGCTTTTGCTTAGATCGGCATTCGAGCAGTGCTGATGGTATTGGATGGTCTCGTGATAAGATAGGTGTGGCTTGAAGAGTAAGAAGAGAGAGGAGGGGTCTTGTCAGAGGAAAGGTCGGAGCCCTTCGTTCAGGATGTCGTTGGCTATGCGCCACTGCCTAATGCGGAGCAATCGCCTGCTAGATGAAGGTTCATTGACATATGAGGTGCTCATCTCTAGGCGTGGATGGATGGGAAAGCTGACTGCTTACTGTTTGTGAGCGTAGGGATGATACCTGAATGGACCGTGGAAGGAAGCACATCCAAATGGGCCTCGATAATCCTCATTTGTATGTGCGATCTGGTACCTGTTGGATTCTTGCAGGGCTAATTTTCCTGCGGACTCGTCGATACTCATACTCAAAATCTGTAGATTGCATGAAGATTAGATTGATCCATTCCAGCATATTTGGGCTCGCGTCGCCGATCGATTCCAAGAGTTGCCTGTGATGACGATGCGATCGAATAGAATTGGAATGATTCTGTATTGAACGATCAAGTTGCGACTCTCTATTATGAAATTCTGCGGCATTTGCGTCAAGTAGCAGAGGCTTCCCCTGCCTACTTATGAGCTTCTTCAAGTGCCTCTAAACGCTGAGAGATAGCAGCCAATAACTCCTGTTGCTGCTGCATCAGTGTGTTATGTCGCTGGTGCCATTTTTGTTCCCTGTAAGACTTGAATCTGTCCGCAAAGGTCAATGTTCCCATCACAACCTCTAGTCTTCTTCTAGTTGGGACACTAACCTCTCCTCCGCCCGCCGGAATCTCTCCAAGGCCAGATTCTTCTCCGCGGTCCCCTCCTTGAGCGCCTTGTGCAACAAGAAAAATCGTCCACGATATTTGAAGAATCTTACCTGACTACTCACATCCTGGCTCACCGTCACTAAAGGCTCACAAATCTTTATAAGAGCCCTCAATGTAATGATAGCATTCTCTGCAGCCTCTACTATATTTCGTTCAAGATGCTGGACATATTCGTCTGCTGTCGAATTGCTCATGTCCTTGTATGCTGACGTAGCGGCTCGAATTTCGTCATTATTGGTATTGAGTGATTGAACGAACTTTGATAGTTCGTGAGGGTTTTGGTTGACGTCATGGGCGAAGATATATGTGTAAAGGTAGAAGCCTGCAGAGATAGCGTAAAAAAATGTTATGATGCTTAGATTATTGGCAAGGACTGAAAGTTAACTGTCGTGGCAGGATGATAGGCACTGCGTTGGTATTGGCGTCGCCATTTTTCTAGAGATTGTCTCTACTTTTCACTAGGAGTATGAGATGCTCGGTAGACACAGGCTGTGTGAAACTGGCAAGCCCAGTTTTAACGGCACTCAAGGCAAACGTTGCAAATGGATTTGGGCATTACCCAGAACGGAGCGATGGAGAGAAGGCCAAAACATTTCAGAACGTGGCTAAAAGTCAAACCTTACAAATGGATGTTATCTGTTGAGACAATTTCTTGAATTAGGGGAAAGGCGGGCGGGCTTTTGGCGCTAGTGGAGAATTCATCGTAGGGCTGATAAGGTGAAAGGCAAACCATTCTATGAGACCTAGGATAACCGTTATGCATTCCGCTGCTAATGTCGGCCTGGTAAATGTTTAGCACGGCTTTTCGAAAACGTACACACTAGCTAGTCTGAATGAAAAATCGTGCCTGCTGAGCCCGAATGAACGCAATCAACTAGGAACAAGGAAGCCGAAATGCTCTTCTCCTGCTTCGATTGCTATTCTAGGCAACTACTCGGCGTTTCATCGTGCTCAAGGCCTCAAGATTCTCGAGAGCATCTAGATGGCCTTTGAAAATAACTATCCACTCAAATTCCCTGAATAAAATCTCTCATCCAAAGTCCTCGCCGCTGCCCCAATTCTTGCATTTTGCTCGCAGGTATGCTCCAACGGAACAGGGGAGAGAGACTCAAGTTGCCCAGTCTGCGAGCCGAGATGCTGCTTCAATGGCTGATGGTCTACTGTCGGAAGCCAGACTCCGATCGACGGGTTTTGATCGTATCATCGTCATGACGCTTGGAATCCAAAGATTTGAGCATTGGTGTCCAATCCCAACCAATGCCGATGTCTACATGCAATGTCGTTGGCTTTTAAATGGTGGAACAATTCGGAGAGCGCGTCATGGTTCATGATCTCGTGATACTTCATATGACCAGGGCGTGTGCTGTAAACTTAAGGGACTACCCAGTGCTCTTGGCGTGCCCGTGTTATTGCAGCATCTGCACGGTCTTCATCGCTCAGTAATGTTCAGCCCCACGGACTGAAAGGGAAGCAAGAAGTAAGGGCAGTTTGACCTTCACAGAGGCCGTTTTTGTCAGGGTTTGGATAACTCCGTCTTGCAAGCCACTGCTTGGACTCGTTCTCAGGCACCTCATAAGACTCCCAGGTTCGTAGATGAGCGAAAACATCAACGCCATTGAGTCTCAATCGAAGATAAGTCGGCAATATATCTCTGACTTCCCATCGGCGTATGCATTGTCGTGATGTTTTCCCTTGACCGGGAATAATCCTGAGTCCAAGCCAATTCAGTCGTGGCATATTGAGAAGACTCTTCCAGCAATTTCACATTATAATTGTTGGCCGGTTAGACCTCGTAGCTCCATCACTGGTTTCACAGTCTAAGTCCACCCAATCTGCTATGCGTAAATTCTCCCCGTCTTGACCGTCGCCGATGAGATTAGGGTCTTCGCCCATGTACAAATGTACACTCCGGATGTATCAGGCCGTCAGGATAGCATGAGACACCGGACAATGGTCAAAGAAATCGGATAAGGATATAGCATCGACCGCGAATTGAATATCAGAGCAGTACAGGGCTTCGGCGGCTGCAGACGCAACACTAGTACCTACAACGCGAGCGTCAAGACAAGCCATGGTGGCACTGAACACACTCTTATCGTGTTTTTTTATAAACGTGAAGTGCGTTCGTTCTGCAGTCTTCTTCACCTCCACGATCGTTCGTTCCAGAAATAGATCGTCAAAGAGAAATTTGAAGATAGCGATACGAACCTCTTGAGGCAAGAAATGTATCCTACCAGGAGCAGATAGTGTAGCTAATTGCTTCACCATCATCAGAAGCACCACAGCAATTGACTTTGCGTATTGACCATTGGTGTGACGAGCAATCTGATATTTGTGGCAAACGAACTGGATTGGATTCAGTCCATAGGATTAATTGCCCAATTCGGCTTCCCAGAGAGCATCATGGTATGGTTTGATGTAAAATTGTAAGATGTGGAAAACATTGCTAGCGTGGACGGAAAATCAACAGCCGCGAGCGGCTAGCGCATGGGCCATGTCCTCTCCGATTGTTAACATCTCGCCCCAATTCCGACAGTCAAATGGCTGAGAGACCGATCAGTTTCGGTGCTGACTTGCAGCAATATTCATACAATGAGACATCCTCGTCATCTCCAAGTCAGAGGAGGACAAGAAGGACATTGGAAACGAAAGACTCACTCACGCCAACTACGTTTTCACCGACGCCCAGATCCAGAACATCCACACCCAAGTCATCCACAGCATTGCTCTCCCCAGCATCTGCGTCCCGAAAACGCAAAGCTTCTGCGCCAGCAGCTGCAGCTGCAGCCTCTCCATCGCCTTCCAAGAAGAAACGCTCGTCCTCTGGTTACGCGCCGCCTTCTAAATATGCTCACCTGACCAATCACCTCACCGACTCTCTTGCTCCCAATCTTATCTGCGTCTTCATTGGTGTGAATCCTGGCCTCCGTACGGCTACCTCCGGCCACGCCTACGCCCATCCCTCCAATTTATTCTGGAAATTATGTAACAGCAGTGGCTGCACACCACGTCTGTGCAAACCTGAGGAAGATCAGGATTTACCTCATCTGTATGCGCTGGGGCATACAAACATTGTCACCAGACCTACTAAAGATGCATCCGAACTGAGCGCTCAGGAGATGGACGAGGGCGTGGCAGTGCTGGAGGAAAAGGCCAAGCGGTGGAGGCCGGAGAGTGTGTGTATCGTGGGGAAAGGTATCTGGGAGAGTATATGGAGGGTGAGACATGGGAGAAAGATCGCCAAGCATGAGTTCAAATATGGGTGGCAGGACGAGAAGGAGAATATGGGGACGATCAAGACAACTGACAATGAGGATGGTTGGCAGGGTGCGAAGTTGTTCGTGGCTACGACTACGAGTGGCTTGGCTGCAGGCATGAGACCACATGAGAAAGAAGAGGTGTGGAAGGGTCTGGGTGAGTGGGTTGCGGATCGGAGAAAGGAAAGAGGTATACCAGATGAGGGTGGTGTGAAGACAGAAGACCTAGTAGTCGTGAAAGAGGAGGCGCTGGTAGAGGAATGAGATATCGATTAGCCCGAGCTAAGTCACCTGTCTCATTGTTTCCGCTGTTACGAGACGAAATTTGTTTTCATTTGCCTGCCATCTAGCCACCCAACATTCACTGTTTCCTGCTTCGAACAGTTGAATATCTCGTGCAAAGAGGAGCCATGAAGTAGCATGCCGCCTTGCGTTTCGTTGATTTGCTCTCTCCATGAATCTGAAACGTCGCCTATAGTCTTTGAAATAACATCCGTCACCTTTCTATACTAGCACGGGATGAATGCTGCCCAAGTCTACTATTAATTCAGTCTCTCAAATAGGTCAGCTTGCCTCATAGAGAAAAGTCAATCAATATGTTTGTTTTGGGGAGATTGACTCTCGCTTGTGTCACTCTCTGCTTTCTCTTATACTGTCCAAAGATCGTCCTGATCCCCATATTTCGCATTATTGGCTCGCCAAGGCTTACTACATGGACCGACAGATTACAATGGCAATTGAGATAATTCGGCCTGTCGGCAAAGTAGGCGAGAAGCTAGCTGCGTACTATTCTTTCGGTCTTATCTCGCAGCATGAAGTCGCCTAGGCTTATAGGAGGACTGAGCATGTTCAAGAGGCTGTATTTTTTAACTTGGCGTATTGTTCCACCTCACAGATCATCAAAACGTCCCAGCCGGCCAGTCTGGTCTCATAGAATCGCCCCCGCTGATCGAAAAAATGGGTGGAATCAAGAGGCTAGGGGATTGCTTGAGGGTATCGTTAACGAAGAAAGACAGCTTGCTGATGAGATCTTTGATTGTGGAACGGCATATCTTTCTGATCAAGCCACCTAGATACTTCATGAGGAAAAATACCTTAGCGATGATAGTTAGAGAGGATCCCATACTCGAGATTCAGATCCTCAAGAGCAACATTTTCTAGATTAAATTCGGAGTGATTACTAGTAACATCGATCACGTGATCATCTCACCGAGCGAATCCTCGCGCTAATAGACGCTCAACCTTGGAGCCTAAGGTGGGAAGCCTGAAATTCCTTGTACAACCCGCAAAGTCCACCGGCTTGAGACACAGTGGAATACAAGTACTCCAAATTGTCATGAAGGGCCTGATGAGCGTGTAGACTAAGATTGATGTCATGTCTCGTACTTTCCCTAGGTCTTCAATGAAAAGCAGCTTGTCCTCGTTATCACAAGCGAGAAGCAGTCAAGACACCCTAGTCGATAGCGATTCTAGGCAGTGCGAAAAGACATCTCTTCAATCTACGATTGGATCTCCAGAATGTGAAGGACAGAGACTGGATGACCTCTTCCCAAGAGTGTCTGGATTCCTCACTGGCGAATACCAGAAAGCCCGCCATCCAGTTCCCTTGCTGAAGCCTACTTCTAGCAATTATGGAGGCAGCTGGGGCTCTTTCAATGAAGAACGCGTTTTGTCAAACGTAGTGTGTGGAAGAGAACCTCGCCACTGTCGAGATCTGAATGATTCTGATTGGGGCGATTGTAAAGAATGGAAGTTAGGCATAGAAAGGATCCATTCAGAGAGGCGGATAGACAACGTTCACAGTGCTACTTCTTCACCATACGAAGCCCCTGGGATGCATGTGTGGCGAATACATGGCGTTAATGGGGATGAAGCCGATACCGGCACGTTTACACTGCAATTCGGGAATCTACCTCGAGAAACTCCACATCAGCGATCCATTCGGGAATGCCTGTTCTTCACGAAGGACGCCTGCAAATTCGACATATCTCCTCCACAGGATTACAGACACCTGAATCATGTTGACTTTGATGAAAATAGTGAATTCAAGGTATGCTTCTTTCATGTCCTCATCATCGTCTCTGGAGCAGACATCGTTCATTTAGTTACATAATAATTTTCACACATAGAACGACATTTCGCTAACGTGATGTTGATTCTCAGAGCATGCTAGACCTAGAAGATGCCCGGGTAGTTGACGCCTTCACTTGCACGTATCCCTATTTTGAGAGGGAATCCGGACCGAGTACTGTGGCTAAGGCATACGCGAAGTTTAGAACTATCGTTACAGGCCTCACACTAGACCTCCTCGTACTTCACCGGATTGGTTCTAAATCCAGCCGTTGATCGGTTTGTCGCTGCTTATTCGACATGGTTTGAGTACTCGTACCTTTCGCCTTGCTGCTGAAGCACAAATGGCACTTCAATACGAGGATCAATTTCCAGACTCATGACTATAACACACAGCACAGTTGACGCTGGTGATGGTGATCTTTATAGCAGAAGAAATATGATGGCACCTGTATCCAATTGTACGAAATGGAAAATCAAGTGACTATTCTCCGTTGAATTGTGTTGAAGGACCTGTCCCATTTTGCTGATTGGTTGATCGTTCTCGATTCCGGAATAGTCGTCAAGATACAGTGGCATTGTGGGCGTTTGTGCACAGTCCTACCAACCTACGATAAGTTACAAGGATTGCATTTGTACCACATTTCAAAGAGCAAGATAAAGCCACAGAGATATCCTTGATCGCTGCATGGTCGTATTTATATGCAGATGTGAAGACTGCAAAACTAATGTGGTTCCTGTCGTAGAGATCACAATATATATACATACACGACGATGGGGATAGGATTCTGCCGAGTTTCGGAAGGGAGGCAAGCGATCAGTCACGTGACCGCGGCTCAGCGCGAAGGTACTTTTATCCCATGTACTGCCCGTATTGCCCATACTTACAACCGGATGTGGACAACATTATTCTTCACTAGGTCTTTAAGACTGTGAGAGGGGACTAGCTCAACTCCAAGTTTTGGTCCATTGCAAGGCCAACTCACGGTCGATCAGTCCAGCTCTCCTTCTTTGATGCCAGGTCATTGTGAGCGGCATTTACAGTAGATGAATCTCCCGCAAGCCGAGATTGAACTATGACTACAGGCTTTCGCGCCTGATGGGTTAGGAGTCACCAGATCAAGCCTGAAAGGACTCGACACACCGTCGTATAATCGTTGGTGTGTGGAGTCTTATCCACAGCTCTGATCTCTTTGGTAGTGGAATTTGTCTCCTGCGCCAAAAGCGTGCAAGTCGTCCCGAGTTGCTACTTCGTGACCAACTGAGTTTCTCACCGGCCTCGTAGCCTTCACTTACCGACGATCTGTGTAAGATTTACTACTCCAAGTTACCCACTTCTCGCAATATCCTTTGTCCTCCGTTCAGACTAGCTCACCTAAGGAGCAATTGTATGATCAATTGATAACAAGCATTAAGCACACGCCCTTGGTTTTCTCTCCACGGTGGTTGTGATTAGCAAATCTATAGCCAAAGGCGGAGGCTCATGTATCATTGTCCTGACCGCAACAAAGCTTTCTCGATTGGCGACCTTTAAGCTTCGCGTGAAAAGAGCTCCCCCTCGGGACTACACTAGGTTTTGATGTATTGACAGAGGGTCACGATATCACCGAGTCCACTCTGACCCTACATCCGTCTGCCTAGACATACTGGCGTTATCATTTAATTACTTCGCTGATCGAATTGGTCCAGAATCAAGACCTTCACCTCCAGCCAAAGACATGCCAAGTCTACGGATGAGGATTGATATAGGAGGTGCGAACGAGTAGACTAAACAATAGCCGAACAATAGACCCGCTGATCATGTAAGGAACAAACACTGATGCCGTATTGCTGGATACAAGCCTTACAGAGACTACCAGCGACTCAGTACTCCAGTGGCACAAAACGGCAACCTCTCCCGACATCATCTCTGGTATTCAAACAGCCACCACAGCGCTACTTGCATCGCCATCGGTGAATGTCCATGACACCATCTGTGCAACGATTGGGACAACCGTACGTTCACCCTTGAGTCTTCCATGCCTCTTAGAATCTGATCGAGTTTGCTCAGCATCTTGTCAATGCCCTTGTCGAACGCGATGCAAGGAAGCTGGAGAGAGTGGGCGTCATTCGCTTGGCCTCGCTAGGCTTCACTTTAGAAACGCCTCCTTTCATCGAGTTTGCGGCAGATCTGCGAGAACGTACGTTCCAGAAGTTGAGTTCCTACTGCTGGAATGCTGATAGACTTCAGTGATATATGGTGGTCATTTCATTGTTGATGGAGGTTTACAGATCGACGGTAGCGAGATTGGATGCATCAACAGGGAACAGATCTTACAAGCTTGTGAGAAATTTAGGCGAGATGGCATACGGAATGTTGTAGTCTGTGGGACTTACTCTCCGATCGACACAACGTTCAGCCAAGAAACGCAATGTCAGAAGATTATATGTGAGACCCTAGGGACAGTCAATGTGTTCTGCTCTGCCGACTGTAAGGACTCTGATTTCTATTCCAGATCAATCTGGAGCTGATCGCGTTATAGTGGGCGGCCTTGGTATCTTACAAAGGGAAAATGCAGCTGTACTGAATGCCTCCATTTGTGCTTATGCATCATTTGTCTTCGGTGAAATTGAGAGCGGGCTTCGAAAAGCTGGACTTCGAAGCTGTCCCATCTTTATCTCCAGCAATGATGGTAGTATGATCCCTGTAAGAGAGGCAGTACGAATCCCGATTCGAACAGTTGCAAGTGGGCCTGCCAATTCTATGCTTGGGGCCTCTTTCCTAGGATTAGAAAAATTAATGTTCAATGATCGAGGCAAATCCGATCTAATGGAGAACAGCGAGAAGATCTTGATTCTTGATATCGGCGGCACAACGACAGACGCTGGTGTACTAATGACGCAAGGCTTCCCGCGACAAGCATCAGCTTATACAACGGTTAGTGGTGTGCCAGTCAATTTTCCCATGCCGGACGTATCAAGCGTTGGATTGGGTGGTGGCTCTATAGTCAAGATAGACGCAGAGGGGATTGTAACAGACATTGGCCCGGAAGGCGTTGGGAATCAGTTGGCGGCACAAGCACTGTGTTTTGGTGGGAGCGTGCTTACCCTTACGGACATCGCCGTTGCTGCTGGGGATGCGCCTGATATTGGCATTGTACCTGTTTCCCTCGAAACCAAAACGATAACCTCCGCGCAAGCATTGATCAAGGAAATATTGGAGGAAATCATTGCAAATGCAAAGACTCAATCGAAACCACTACCCATTGCTATCGTCGGTGGAGGGGCCATGATATGCCCAAGATCCTTCTCTGATGGTATTAGTTCCATGAATATCACCTTCGCATCCATAGCAAATGCCGTTGGCGCCGCTTGTGTTCAGCTCAGCTCAACTGCGGACACCATCATTGAGGCTACATCCAGATCCCGTGACGAGGATGACAGTCACGTAAAAGCGGTGACAGAAATCGCTATCCAGAAGTGTGTCGACTATGGTGCCAGGCGAGAGACCATTCGGACAGTGGAGCGACAAGTATTAGAACTGGCATACATCGCCGGCAAGATACGGGTAATGATCAGAGTGGTAGGAAACTTCGACGCAAGATCAGCGCGAGAGGCCGAAGGCACAGAGCATGATGAGTTGTTTCATCTAACCTCGAAGCAAGATCCGAAAGGCGCTGGAAAAGGTAGGCCCATCGTGTATGAAAACCAACCGGGGCAGGATGAAAGGTTGGTCGCTCGCACCAATATTCATAGCTACTATCCTAGCGTCTCGAAGAAGAAGAAGTGGACATTATCTGAAGTCGACATCGAATGGCTCTCAATTGGATGTTATATCCTCGGGTGTGGAGGAGGTGGATCACCGTATCTCGCATCGATAGCAGCCAAACAGCTCCTACGCCAAGGCAGAAACCTCAGTATAGTCAATGTTCAAGATCTCCAGCAAACGGCTCTTCTCCCTCCAATTGGGCTTCTAGGCTCCCCTATGGTGAGCATAGAACGTCCGGGAGGCAGTCTATGTGCAGATGCCCTCGACAAATTGCTTGCCCATTAAGGCCTCAAAGATTACGGTACAAGCCTCTGCGTTGAGATTGGCGGTTCCAACGGGCTTTCTCCACTATTTTTCGGTCGATTAGGTCGTGAAGATCGCCCCATGGTCGACGGCGACCTCATGGGCCGAGCTTTCCCAACCTTTGAGATGGTAACACCGTATGTCTTCAATGAGGATATCAACCGCCTGCTTCCAGCGAGCCTTGCAAGCGGCACCGGCACCA
>JAABUP010008563.1_pt1 | contig 12990 bp, 7 predicted proteins | sample 5559201 | NCBI WGS metagenome assembly JAABUP01 (sample SAMN10711887, study PRJNA513373) | rock metagenome | isolation source: Antarctica rocks | place: Antarctica | reverse complement strand
CTGTCGTTAATACCGAAGTACTACCGGGCGCCTGGGAGGATGCGAGCGCTGCACTCGTCTGGCTAGAACCACCACTCGAGGTGCTCGCCGATGGAAACGGTGGTGTCGAAGAGGATAACGTGAAACTGCTTGCGCCACTTGCAACAGCTGGGACCGGCGTGAACGCCGATAACGGGACCGCCGATGAAGAAGTGGCGGCGCTACAGATGACGCTTACGATTACCTCGCCGTCGAGACCTGCAGCATCCAACGTGCTCGGATCAAAGCCAGCACAAGTCTGCGCGTCTAGATTGCTGTGTTGAGTCTGTTGCACATTCTGGAGAGCAGTGAAGACGAGGTCCAGATTGGTTGCAGCTATGTTGAGATCCGGGAATACCACAATGCCAATCGCAGATTCGCAGCTGCGAGGGTGGTCAGGTTACTAGCCATGAGGGTTTAGTGAAGCACGGAAACGTACACCAGTTGTTCTGCCAACACTGGGTCGTATGCTGCTCCGTCCCATTCGCTCGTGGAGTTGGGCGAATTGCAGACGTTTGTGGCATTGTTGACTTGGAGGACGTCTACCGCGTAGCGGGCGGCATTGACTTGCTCAAGATATTGTTCGATCGGTGGTGCGGTCTGTCTCCGGAACCTGCTCGGTCTAGCTGCAGTTGAATCGCAAAAGCATGAAAGCAGTGTAAGGGTCAAAAACAGCATTGTGAAAAGAAACGCGTGGTAGTGACTTTTCGAATTTCAATGGTGGTGGCGTCCACCGGCTCTTGTACGAAAGAGCTTGAACGAGTACAAGCAAGGGAAGGGGTGAAAAGAGGCTGTACCACCTTGGGATCCATGTTTGTGCCGTCAGTGAACGCTCCCTGCCGTTTGTTCGCCTTGCGCGGCCGGTCGGGTCCTGATTGCAGCGCGGCTCATTCGCTGAGTATCCTTCGTGAACGGTGCATCATTGCTTTTGTGGTCATGTATGCCGGCATCGACGAAGTAGTTGCCCGGAGTTGATCGTAGAACAGCAAGGGGGCTGTTTGGTATTGGAAACGGGACCCGACGTTGAACCTGTTCCTGTCACTGCTCTGCAGACGACCGGGCCGGACCGGACCGCCAAAGCTTAGCCCAGAACCTCATCGCCTCCCACGTGCAACGACCATGTTCAGCGAAGAGCCGTTACATATCAACTACATGTAAATGTATGTCTCCCCCTTGATCACTCTTGCATTCATCGACTAGCAATTGGGATCCTCAAGGTATCCCGGGGACACTCCATCCAGCTCGGGCCTCTAGTCGTGGCTCGACATTAGGATCAACCTCGCCCAAAGGACCCGTCAACCCAATCTCAACGATCAACAAGACACCCTATCAGGCGTCACACTCACCTCATCAGCGACCCGCCAATACTTGATTTGTTTAGCACATCGTTCAATACCAACACAAGGGCCTGTATCTCCAGCCATGGACGCAATACGGAAGGCGTCCGGGCACCTCCAAAGCTATCTGCCTTCGCTCGAGTTCAATCAGGAACACCACCGACGTATCAACGAGGAGATCGGCTAACAGCTGTCCGTCGACGAAATTTCACAGCACCCTGAATTCCCGCACGTCAATTGGGCTCTCAAACCCGATAGAAAGGAGCGCATCGATGTTGCCGCAGGCCGGGGTGGCCCGTTCAAAATCAGCTACGAGCTGCACGGTCATGGACCCAGAAAGATCATCGTTCGTGCCTCGCCAGCCTCTTCGATCTTCAGCAAGCGCTGACAGTTTAATCCAGTGGATCATGGGTCTTGGCGGCTACATGAAGACGTGGCAACGGCAGACCAAGGACTTTGGCCACACTGAAGGCGATCAGTACAGCAGCCTCGTCTTCGACAACCGAGGCATAGGTGAAAGCGATAAGCCGCTGCTCCGCTACACCACGTTCGAAATGGCCAGAGATGTCGTGGAGCTACTAGATCACGTAGGCTGGACCGAATCGCGTAGTGTTCATGTTGTAGGCATCAGCATGGGTGGCATGATCGCACAAGAACTTGTACGCCTATCCTCCTCCTGATCTTTGCTTCAAGCATTCGTCGCTGACTAGTTTCAGGCCCTACAAATACCCACCCGCATCTGCAGCCTCAACTTCATATCCACCGCGCCCCGCATCGTCCGCACACTGCCTTACCTGGAGAACGTTCGCAACCGCATCGACCTCATGTGGCCCAAAGCGCTCGGCGCTCAGATCAGCAAAGTGAAGGCCGACTGTTACTCCGCGGAGTGGCTCAAGAAACCCGACGAAACCGAATCAATCGTCCAGCCCTTCCCAACAAACGGGGACCGCTTCGCCAGTGGTGAGTTGACGAAACGACTTCTTCCGGGAGCATTTACCCGGCAGGGCTTTCTGTGTCAGCTCTACGCAGCCGGATTTCATCACAAGTCTGCTGCGCAACTAAAGCAATTGGCGGATGCGGTTGGGAGAGAGAGGATCATGGTGCTGCATGGTACGGGAGATCACATGATTGATTTCGTGCATGGGAAGATGCTGCTTGCCGAGCTTGGTGGCGAGGAGAGTGGTGTGACGAAGAGTTTCCATGATGGCATGGGTCATGTCGCGCCTTTTGAGATCCGGCACAAATTCAAGAGGATCATTGCTGGGCGGATAGCGACGACGGAGCAGATGGCGAATTGATGGCTTCTTGGCTGGCTTTCTTAACGTCGAGATATGAGAACCACGCATAACAGCATACGATACTCTTTGGAGAGGCTTAGATTCAATTCATCACTGCCTTTCATCACATCCCGCAGACCGCTACGCAAGCCCAGAGCCGATTAGGATGGTTCGCGCCACATGCTCCTGTCGGCTTTGGAACGAGCCGCGCAACAAGATGATCTCTCACGAGAGCACCGATACCGCTGCATAGATAGAAGGTGTTAAATTTGGGGATCGCGAAGTCAACGTCCCAAGTACCGCCGCTCGTTCTGTGATTGCGCTGTTGGCGTTTTCATCGAGCGGCTAGAGCGAGCGCCGGTTCATCTCAAGATACGTCGCGGTCATCATCTCTTTATAGCAGTATCTCCCGTGATATGAACGGCTATATATCTCGGGGTTAGCCATCGTTCGCCACCATTGCCATGACTGGCAATGGCAAAACTGCGGAGGGCTCTCGCAGCCAGGCGCCGCGAAATACGATGGCTACATGCACCGCATGGGCCACCGGTTGGGCTTATTCGACAAGCCATGTGCGCCCTGGCTGAGACGAGGCCAACGGCCACTTCAGATGAAACTCATGAGTTCGGAAATCCAGAGGGGCCTCGCATCCCTTCGTGTTTGATGCACAGCCACTCCCCGTGTCTCTTCTCCCACTGCATAACAGCAACCGACTCCCGTTCCAGATGATTGCCAACTCCAGTGAGGCGGAAGAACACAAAGACAGTCCCCTTCCCACGTTCCTCATCTACTTCGGAAGAGGAGTTGAGGACTTCCAAGTGGAAATCGGGCATCGTCTTGAGATGCCTTTTCAGACTGTCGATGAAATGCCGACGACAATTTGCGGTTGGTAGTCCATCATGGGTCGCGCGGAAGGACGGCGCTACGTAGGCTATGGTCCCCTTGTCCCCGACCAGATTGTTGCAACGTTCCAGCATCATGATGGCGCGGGCGTCGATATGGTTCCGTACGGCAGCGTTGCAGTCTTCGGCTTCTTGTTGCTTTTCTTTTCGCATTCTTGTAATCTCTCCGGGAGGGTCTGCTCGGGGGGTGGTCCGCCGCGTTCCCAACGGTGCTTGACTGATCATGGTAGCGTTCGTGGCGTGATATGAGCGGCTTGAGGTACGTTGCTAATCCTCTCCTCCATCACGCTTGGTACGATGTACACACAGTCAAGCCTCCTTCGCCCATATCTACACTCCGTGTCAGATCTGCGTGTGTCTAAGAAGCATCAACAGCAAATTTTATGCAAAGACTGAAACCACTCATGAGGTTGTTGTAAAACGAGCAGAAGATGCTCCTCCCCTTGAGGGGTAGAGCTGTCAAGTACTATATAGACATAACTATATTATTCCTAATGCCTAAGGCACTAAATAATAACATCCTCCCCTACTAAACTATTGCTACCTAGCAGTATTTAAGTGACGGAGACCTGTTATAAGTAACAGACGTGTTAGCTAGCATTACGCAAGTAATAGATTAAAAGCAGTTAAGCATAATTAAACAAAGGAGAGGTATTATTTATAAACAATGCGTCACTTCCGTTTGCGGTTAGTCGCGTTCATAAGCAAACAAAGGAGAATACTTAACCGTTACTCGCAGGAAGGTATATCTTCTTACTTCCTAGCCTCTTAGTTCCTCTTAATAATATTAACCTTAGTCCTTCCTTAAAGTGTTAAGCTTCCTTTATACTTCTATTAACTATTAATAAGAACTCTTTAAGCATTATAACTGCTACTTAAGCATATGTAAGGGTTTCCCTGCCTCTAAGCGACATATCGGCCTATAAGAGGACTTCTTAAGCTTCGGGGTCTAGCAGTAACGATCTAAGGAAGCCCCGCCGAACTAGCGCTAAGGGGAACAGCGGTTATTAAGTAATAGGAACTTCTTAGCGCGAGAAGTTAAATGCCTTTAGTAAGTTAGCTGCGTGCTTCCTTAAAGAATAAGCTAACATTTAAGCAGTTAATCCAGCTATTCCTAGGACTCCTGCGAAAGGAACGATTCGAGCTATCTAAGGAATTCTAATCTAAATAAGTTCGAAGGACATTAAGGGAACTAGGGTGTCTAAGCTTCTAGAGCTTCGCGACTAATTAATTGCGTATCCTAACTTAAGCATTCGCAATATCGAGTAGAAATCCTTAGCGAAGGAGTTTAAGAATCTTTAATAGTAGCTCTTAGTAGCTATCTTCGTCTAATCGATCGCTTTCTTAGCTAACAACCCGTATACTCGATGCGAGGACGCCTCTAAGTCGAAGCTGTTTAACAACTATCGCTAGATCCGCAGACTTAGCTATAGAGCCTGCGCTTATTGTTTAATAAGCAATTACTATAAGGACTGTTCTCTGTCTTTAACCTTCGGAGCTATAGTCGTTCCCTATTAAGCACGCGGCGGTAAACAGCAAGTCGTGGCACTCCTTCTATAGGCTGGATTTAAGCAGCGGCAGGTTTTAGAGAGGACAAGGTTGCTTAAACGCTGCAATGCTTAAGGGCATGTTTTGCGTATAAACGTTCTACTAGCTGCAGAGACTACCTTTAACTTAGGCGACGATCCGTTATACTTCTAGGACTTGCATTAACTAATAAGAAGGCCGCTTCTACTTAGGTGTCTACCTATGCTAAGGGACTAGGTAAATAGAGGGAATATTCAGTCGTTCTAAGGCTTTACTAACCTCTAAGCAGTAAGGTATAAGCATAATATAATACTAGAGAATAACCTTTAGCACTTAGCGCGTCGCTAGCGCTGTTAACTGTCGGAGGAAGCTAGGTCTCCTAGCTTAAGCTGGACCTTTAGTAACTTAATAGGAAACTAGGAGCCTTCTAGCAGCCTAAGCGGAGGTAAGAAGGGAGCTAGAGGCGGATTCCTTAGGAGGTTCTAGAAGGGCAGTTAAGCGTGTCGATTAATGAGCATAAGGGCTACTTAGGGTTTTAAGGAGTTAGCGTAATTTTTGCGGGAGAACTATAGGAAGGGGAGCCAGCTTAGTAGCTAGGCACCTTAGCAAGTAAGAGTACCTGATACCGGCGGTACGCCACCGTCTGTACGACTTGGCGCCTAAGGCTATAGAAGCTGATGGAAAGGCGCAGAATAAGACTTAGTGCAGCTAGCATTTGTTATGCAATACGAATGCGAGCCGCAAGCGAGTATAATGCGCTAATGCTGCGCATCGTTAGAGAAGGCAGCAATTAGCTCTGTCTTAGAACCTAGTTCTAAGAGGTCTATATACGCTGCGAGATACCTTTATATATAGTCTAAAGTTATTAAATTATAACAGTACTCTTTCTATTAGTTCTAATTGCTCCCTAAGTACGCAGCCTATACACCTTACGATAAGCGACGTTAGCCCGCCTGCGGGCTTTATTAAGGAACTCATAAGCGACAACGACAGTAGTAGCTCCTTAAGTAGCATCGTCGAAATCGACTTACCGCTAGGAGCCAACGTTACTATTAAAGACTTAAGTAGCGGAACAGCGGAACGTCTGCGTTTCGCACGCAACGCCCTTGCGGTCTAATAAGAGATTAATCGCCTAGAAGCTAAATTAGCGCAGGCTTAACTCGTTAGACATATAGGCTTAACTCTAGGACCCTCGACTCTATCGACGCACCCTAAGGACGTGCACATCGCTGTCGAACTGCGGGCGCCTAGCATAATAGGCACTCGTCCTAAGCTTAAGGATCTAGCCCTATTTAAAGGGACTACCTTAAAGGAAGCTAACGACTACCTTCGATCTCTAAAGTTAATCTTCGCTATGTCCTCTCCTTACTACGACTAGGATGACTAGAAGGTTATGCTAGGTGTTATACACCTAGCAGGCGAACCGCAGGAGAGTTAGCATAATAGCTATAACCTTAATTATATTCTAGACTATACCTAGAAGGATTTCTAATAATTTATACTCGACTTAGTCGAGGATCTAGTTAACTGCGCGCTAACTGTGTCCCTAAGCTACGAGCGTGCTCGTTAGGGTTACGACTAGATAGTCTAATCCTTTGCCTCTAAGCTAACGACTCTTAAGAACTAGATGTCGAAATATATAGAGGAGCAGCGTAACTGCCACCTCCTCGCAAAGCTTAAGCCTGCGCTCTGCACTAACATCGTTACGTACTACGAGGTGCTAGTTATACGCGAAGCCCTAATCTCGCTCGCAATAAGGCTTAAAACTAGTCTGCGGACTAACGATTCCTCTTACAAGAAGCGTAAGCAGGGACCTAAGGTCTCTTACGAGAATGGAAGTAACCTAAAGCGTCGTTAAGAGAAGACTGCGACTGCCAAGTCTTACGCTAGCGGCTCGCAACTGAAGCGCATAATAGACGTAGAAGCGATAAAGAAGATAGAATGTTATAAGTGCTATAAGATAGGCTATTATAAATCTAACTATCCTAAACTTACTACTGCTTAGAAAGCGAGGTATGTTCGCTAGCTAGCTGCCTGCGCAGCGAAGAAGGCTAAAGTTACTAAGAAGAAGGCTCCCAAAGTCGTAGCTGCAGTTAAACGCATCGCAGAGGATACTCTTAAAGTAGGAGTCGATTCCTAGCCTACGCTATATATGCGAGGCGAAGTCGACTTGCGTAAGGGCAACTAGATAGAAGCATCCTTCTGCCTAGACAACGCTGCCGACATTAACGTAGTAGCGCACTCGTTTATTAAGAAGCATAACTTGCTGCTAGTTAAGGGGGCTATCCTACTAAACGTAGAATTGTTCTATAGGGATAGGGGTCGCTGCTATAGTGCGTACACTATACATTTGCATCTCGCTAACTCCTATTACGCGCAGCGCACGTCTACTGCTCTTTTCTACGCTATAGATATAGAGGTACTAGACTTTATCCTAGGCTGCCTATAGCGTTAGCAAAATGCTATTATCGTAGATAGCAGCTAGGATTCTTAGAGCTATAGCTCTAGAGCTACGCTTGCAGTCCGCGTGCGCGAACTAAGAGAGTTTATAGTAGACTTGCAAAGCGAGCACTAGGTCTTTACTATTGTTGCTACTAGCTTCGACAGTACTCTAGAATTGCTAATCGACATTTAAGACTTCGCAGATGTCTTCGCCTCCCCTAATAATAAGCATAGCAAGCGGGTCGAAGGTGCAGAGCATGCGATTAACCTAGAGCTTAGCTCTACTCCGCTGTTTCAGCAGGTATATAATATGTCGCAGAAAGAATTAAATATCCTATAGGAGTATTTAGATAAGGCCCTAGCTAATAGTTAGATCTAGCGAAGCATAAGCTCAGCAGGTGCTCCTATTATTATAGTACTAAAGAAGGATAATACTGTCTATATCTGCGTCGATTATCGCAGGCTTAACGCTATTACGATTAAGAACTAACACCTGTTACTGTTAATTAGTAAGATAATGGACTAACTAGGAGGAGCTTAGATCTTCTCTAAGCTTAACCTTAAGGACGCCTACTATCGTATACTAATTAAGCGGTCTAACGTCTAGAAGACTGCGTTCCGCACGCGATATAGTTTATATAAGTACTTAGTTATGCTATTCAGCCTAACTAATGCCCTAGCTACCTTCTAGGCGTATATTATTTGCGCCCTCTTAGGCCTCGTAGACGAGTTCTGCGTAGTATATTTAGATAATATTCTTATCTATAGCAACTCGCATAAGGAGCATATGCGACACTTAAGGGAGGTTCTCAAAAGGCTCCGCAAGCACGCCCTATACGCGAGCCCTAGCAAATGCGATCTATATACTACGAAAGTCGAGTTTCTCAGCTTTGTTGTAAGTACTGCAGGCGTCTTAATAGACCCTAGCTATATCGCTACCATCTCTAAGTAGCCTATACTAACGACAGTCTAGGAAGTCCAAGTCTTCCTAGGCTTCGCTATCTTCTACTAACGATTTATCTACTAGTACTCGAAGATCGTTACGCTATTAACTGCCCTAATAAAAGGTCTAAAAGATAGCAAGAAGCTAGGTCGTATTCTGTAGACCGAAAGCGAGGACTATACGTTTAGCATAATTAAGAAAGCGTTTAGCGAAGCGCCTATTCTAAGACACTACTTGCTAGAAGCCCGCTTACGCCTAGAAACAGATGCTTCGCAATTTGCTATCGCTGCAATAGTGTCGCAACTGCTACCTAAAGGCGAATCGCTGCTGCAGTAGCATCTAATAGCCTTCTAGTCCTGCAAGCTAATACCTGCAGAGCAAAACTATAAGACCTACGACAGCGAGCTCCTTATAATCATAGAGGGATTTAAGCAGTTCCGTTATTACCTTAAAGGCGCTCCGCATACAGTCTAGGTGCTTATAGACTATAACAACCTACGCGGGTTTATAGGAGTAAAACAACTTAATAGCCGCTAAGCCAAATAGGCTACGTTCCTCGCCTTGTTCGACTTTACTATTAAGCACTGTTCTAGAGTCTCTAATCTAGCTAATAGTCCCTCCCGTTGTCTAGACTACGAAGGCGTCTCGCAAGAGACTTGCTACCTGCTCCTAACGCTCTAGAACAAGCTCTCTATATAGGAAAACGATCTAGGAATGACAGCATTAATTAGCTAAGTTCGCGCTACAAACCTGTCTCTCCTAACTCTTGCGCAACTCGCTACTAGGCTACTATACTAAGGACTAAGAACCCTAATACAGGCTATAGTGCGAGCTCTTATAAGAGAAGAAGATGCATTCTAGGCCCTAGGAGACGATCTGTCTGCCCTAATAACCTAAATATAATAAGAGTACGCTAATACGATCTGCATCTTGCAAGACGAAGGAGACACGCTAGCGTAAACAATGCGCTCTAACCTGTAGTACTTTAATAATGCACTTTATGTGCCTAAAGACAGCGCATTGCGAGCGGAACTTATGCGAATCTATTATAACGACGACCTAGTAGGTTACTTTAGTTGCGACAAAACGGAGAACCTACTATGTTAGAAGTACTTCTAGCTAAGTCTGCAAGAGGACGTTACCTAATACGTCCTAGACTATAAGACGTGCCTTACAATAAAACCTAGATAGCATAGACCCTATAGCGAGCCGCAAGCTTTACCTATGCTGTCTAGACTATAGGAGGAAATTACTATAGACTTTATTATAGATCTTCCGCCTTCTATACTCTATTAACAAACGTTCGACTTAGTCTTAGTTATTGTCGACTAGTATAGCAAAATGAACATATATGTTCCTACTAACAAGACGTGCACAAGCGTGCAGCTTGCGACACTAGTGCTAGACGCAGTCGTACGACATTACAGCGTTCTACTTAGTATAATAACGGATTGTAGTTCTATCTTTACGAGTTAATACTAGAGTAACTTTGCGTATAAGCTACGCATAAAGCACTGCCTAAGCACCGCTTTTCATCTACAAACCGATAGTTAAACAGAACAGATAAACTAAATACTAGAATAGTACTTACGCTGCTACTGCAGCGAAGAGCAATACTAATAGGCGTTACTACTAGGCTCTGCAGAATTCGCTATTAACAACAGCGTTTCGTAGTCGCTTCGCATAAGCCCTTTCTAAATTCTTTATAGATAGCATCTAGAGATTAGAAACGCACCGATTTGGGACGAATCGCATAAGGGAGAGGTACTAGCAGCTAAAGAGCGTGCTGTAAGCATGCGAGAACTATATAAGAAGCTGCGGAACTAATAGAACAAAGCAAAGGAAGCTTAGAAAAGAGGCAACGCGAGTTGTTAAAAGCTAATGCACTTTAAAGTTAGCGACAAGGTCCTACTATTAATAAAGAATCTTAAGCTGTAAGGCCTAAATCGCAAGCTAAGCGCAAAATTCATTAGACTATTCCGCATCTAAGACACTATAGGCTCGCAGGCGTACTGCCTGTTACTGCCTAACATGTACGCTATCTATAACGTGTTCTACGTGTCGCTTTTGGAACTATAGGTGCAATACGCAGGTAAGGAGCCTATAGAACCTATGCCCTTAGCGGACGATAACTAAGAGTAGGAAGTAGACGCGATTATAGACAAACGCAAGAAAAAGGGCAGGCCTATAGAATACCTAGTTAGGTAGAAAGACTACCTAGAGGAGTATATAAGCTAGGAGTTAGAGTCGAACTGTGCGCATGCACTAGAGGCTATTGCTGCCTACGCAGCGTATATAAGAAGTATAAGAGTAGCGAAGCGCATAAGCGCCTAATTTTAGTACTATAAAAGCCTACTAAGGATATAAGGCTAATTGCCTGCCCTGCGATGCCGCTGCATCTTATTAGCTCTTAGCTAGCTGTCCGCATAAGCGAAGAGTGCTACTCGCCTCCTATACTATTCCCCCTATTATTATCCTTACCTAACAAGACCTCGAACAGGCTACGCCTAATAGGACTGGAAGTTCCTAGTGTTAGCTAGCGCGCACAGTAAGTATAGGCATTCTCCTTAACGCTAGCTTAGATCTCCGCAGCTATGCGCTCATTATATAAGCCTCTAGCGGTGCGCTTATAGATACGAGAAGTGCCGCTAGTAGCCTTTATAACTTTGGCAGGTATAGTAGTTAATGCGCAAGTAGCAGTCTAACTGCGTGCTACGCTCCTGCGACTAGGCGCTGCAGTGTTAGAGACTAACGCGCGTTAAGGCGTCTCTATACGAGACCCCTTTATAGTAGCGCAAGCAGCAGCATAAGTATGCGCCTAATTAGTCTTCTTCTTCTTAAGACGCGCCTAAAGACTCTAGGCAGGGTTCTTAAGCATAGCTAGGGCACGCGCACGCTTGCTGCTAGTAGGACGCATACTTTCCTCTTTAGACTTAGTAGCGAGTCCTAGGACAAACGCTGCCTCTTCTTCCTTAACGTCGTTAGCGACAGAGGCAGGCTAAAAGGCGGTAGGACGCGTGCAGGACGCACCTTAGCCGCTAGCTTATTAATAGTAACCCGCAGCCCTAGGAGTCTCTAGTTTAGCTGCAGTCTTATTGCAGCTAGAGCAGCAGGGCCCTAGTAGCAGCATTATTAGGGTATCCTCTTTATCCTCGTCGTCGAACTCTATGCTAACTGCCTGCTTACCTTTAGCAGCGAGCAGATCTACTAGTCCCTACCTGTCTTGTCCTATAAGTATGTCTATCTAGCGAGTAGAATTGCTACTAGTAATAAGGATCTATACTAGAGGTTAGCAGGCGGACATTAGAAAAGCCTTAAGCGACAAACACACCTATTGCATAAATTCTATAGCCGCTATGCTATACTAACGCATAGTCTGCATCTCTACTACTAGCGGACCTAGATCCCTAAAGCCCGCCTGCGCAGCGCTAGCTTTTAGCCTGCGCAGCGTGTAGCAGTCGCTGACTTAGCGCTTAGCGTTAGTAGCTATCTAACGCCCATTAGAGCAGTACGTCTCTCTAGCATCTATAGCGGCCTTTAGCGCTACCTTACGCTCGTCTATAGTAGCATCTAGGCTAAGCTATTAATACGCTTTGCGTATGCGCATCGCTTGATTAAAGCTTAGGAACAGCTGCTTATGCATAAGGATATATAGGTAACTATAGATTAAGCAACGCGTACACTTGCGAGCAAAGGTACTAAACGTGCTATTATATAGATCCTTAGGTGCTGCATACTAGCTATTAGCAAGTGCTACGCACAAGGAACCTGTTATTACTTACTAACGTCTATGTCCTTCTTAAGGTAGTACGCGCAGCGGCTGTATGCTAGGACTAACAACTAGCGGTCCTTAGGGGCGATTGGGTTAAGCGACATCTTGCGCGTCTACTAAGTAGCGCCTGCTAGGTGCTTATATAGAAATAGCAATAATTGTGCAGATGTCTTATGCGGAAGGTGTTTGTTATAGTATTATAATTGCGGAATAGGCGAAATACGAAGTTTAGGCAAGAAGGGCATATTAATGTTTGCGGCCTAAGCGCACTGCGTTTCTTATAACTAGGGAAGGTACGCTCTACCTGCTAGTCGTACCTGCCTCTCTCGCTATGCGCGCGTTAAACTATAGCAACATAAAGCTACGCAATATAAACGCAATATAAGTGCAATGCGAAGGATGCAAGCACGCACTGCGAAGGCGAACAATAACTATAGGAAGCATAAGGACGTCCTCCCTAGGAAGGGAGGCAATTGATACTAGCAGTACGCTACTGTCTATACGACTTAGCGCCTAAGGCTATAGAAGCTAATAGAAAGGCGCAGAATAAGACTTAGTGCGGCTAGCATTTGTTATGCAATACGAATGCGAGCTGCAGGCGAGTATAATGCGCTAATGCTGCGCATCGTTAGAGAAGGCAGCAATTAGCTCTATCTTAGAACCTAGTTCTAAGAGGTCTATACACGCTGCGAGATACCTTTGTACATAGTCTGAAGTCATTGAATCACGACAGTACTCTTTCTATCACTTGTCCTTAAATAAGGTTATCTTG
>JAABUP010008562.1_pt1 | contig 12991 bp, 16 predicted proteins | sample 5559201 | NCBI WGS metagenome assembly JAABUP01 (sample SAMN10711887, study PRJNA513373) | rock metagenome | isolation source: Antarctica rocks | place: Antarctica | reverse complement strand
CGACTGATTTAGTTGGTTATAATACTCGATTCTTAATCTGATGAATATCACGCAGTCGGTGATATGAAGAAGTGATAGAGTTGTTTGAGTCGATCGCTGGTTGGACTCAGTTGACGTAGAAGCGATGAGTCCAACACAGGTGTCGAGATGGACTATGTATGCGAGGTATGCGAGGTACGGATTTATGGAATTACGAATTAAAGAGGCAGTGTGGCGATTCGAGAGTGTTTATGCTTCGATATTCGACAGCATCTTCGCTACAGGTGCTCGAATCTCAACAGTATGTGGACCGTTGCACATGGAAAGAAATGGCCTTTGGTCCGCTACCCAAACAGGCGCAAGGGCAAAAGACTGCTTCTGCTATTCTGTGGCAACACACGTGTTGTCATGTTGATGTACTTGCAAAGGACAGGATGGCCATCAAATTCACCATGCCAGTGTCAGAGTGATATGCTGACTAGTGAGACCCCAATGCTCAATTCCAATATTTGGGGAACATTGATGTCACGATCGTGAATTGAAGCTCGGAGGGTCATCCGGGGGAGGGCCCCTCCCACGGATGCGGTAGAGCTCGTCCTTCAGGGCGTCGTCCAGGTCCCGCCATAATCATCGCCGAACACCGCCATAACATCCAGGTCCCGCCATAATCTCGCCGAACGTCCAGGTCCCGCCATAATCATCGCCGAACACCGCCATACCATCCAGGTCCCGCCATAATCTCGCCGAACATCCAGGTCCCGCCATAATCTCGCCGAACATCCAGGTCCCGCCATAATCTCGCCGAACACCGCCATAACACCGCCGAACACCGCCATAACACCGCCATAACATCGCCGAACACCGCCATAACATCGCCGAACACCGCCATAACATCGCCATAACATCGCCGAACACCCGAACATCGCGGCCTGGAAGACGGTGTATAAAAGGGATGGACTTGAGAGTCGGGGAGAACCAGCGATTCGAGTGTAAAAGTCACTAAAAGTCACTCATTAAAAGTCACTATCGTTACCTAGCCTACTCATAGCCTCTGCATTTCTAGCCCACGCTACTCGACCGGCACTTAACTCGGCTCAACTTTGCCGAAGCTCAGACGACGTCGCCGATTACAGAAGTTGAGCGTAGGGCCTATTTGCTGGTCGACGTAGCACCGTGATAAGTACTTTCATTGTTGTTACCCCAGATATGGTCATAGGACCTGCACATATTTACGAGGTTGCAACAAGATTTGCTAAGATCATTATTTTTATCCAATGCTTAGGCGGGACCGAGACAAGGCATTCCCAATGTTTTATGACTAAAATCCCGGCTTAATTCAGCTACGTACTTGTGCTACGCGTTCTGAACGCTCGGAAAGGAATACTGTCTCACCTCATATGATGTTTAGAAGATACTGATTCATACGTCAGGCGCGATCGTCATTTCCAACCGCAAAGACTTGTCCGTCGGTCCTCTGATCGGCTTAGCGCGACGGCGTAAATACACCCTCTTTCCCCACTTCCATCCCTCCGTCGCCAACAGATACACCAGGATCATCCCAAACTACCCATTCCCGGCGTTAGCTCGCGTTCGATAGGATATCAAGGAATGATGGACACACCACAATTCCCCACTCCCAATTAAGTGAGCTCAACAGGAAAACCTGGTTGGTGATCGTGGGCATATATACGACCGGAAAGGTGGAGAGTTTGAGGACGACGGCACACCAAAGGAGGACCTTGTTGTCGCTGAGGTCGAGCTGGAGGAGGCTGCGGGAAAATCGCTTGCACTCGAGGGAATGAATCATCCTGCACAGGCCCTCACGGGTGAGCTTGTGGTTACTCAGATGAGCTGCACGAGGACGCACAGGATGATGACGAGGGTAGCGAAGCATGCGGCGCGAGCCTGAACGACTGGCGAGCAGATCGCATCGTCCGTCTGCATTTCACTCCAAGATCTCCGGGGAAGTATCCCCAGAGAACTAATTGACGAGACTGTCATGTTTGAATCGGATGCCAAGTTTGAAGCGGTGTGCATACCTAAGCGCACCCATAAGGAACCCGTAGAAGAAGAGATCGATGCCGAAATCAAGATTGAAAATCTGGTGGAAAGCGGTGGGCGGAAGGTCCATCATGTCGGGGTCGGTAGGTTCGAGACCGAGTGCTAGAGCAGGTGGGGTGGCCGCAATGGTATTGCTGAACAGATCCGAAGTTCGGCCACTGAGAGAGGGGGAAGACCGCCTGTCCTGAATCGTCCTGGAAGGCCAATCCTACAGGAGCACAATAATCTCGGCGAGGTTCCCGCTGAGCAAATACTCAATGCTGATTCAGCCAGAACGCAAACAGTGCGATGTCGCCACATACCATGAGGAGCTTGCACAGGTTCTTGAAGACCGACCGCCCTTTCCTGATGGCCCGGAAAGATGGTAGCAAAATAATCTTCCGCCAAGACGACACTAGCAGATTGCTTTGCCACGTCCGATCCGGACCCCATACCGACACTGACATCCGCTCGCTTGAGGGACCCCGCATCATTGACACCGTCACCAGTCATTACCGTCATCATGCCTCTTCGATGGATCGCGTCGACGATGCGGACCTTCGTCTCCGGTGCGCATCGGGCTACGACGAGCGGAAGTTCCTGTAGGGCGTCGACCTGCTCGTCGGTGAGAGCATCGAACTGCTGTCCGGTCATGACCATGTCTTTGCTGTACGTCTTGCCGAGGGTCCCGATAGATAAGGCGATAGCCGTCGCGGTGGCTGAATGATCGCCGGTGAGCATGCAAGGGGTGATACCCGCTCGAAGGCAGTCCGCGACGGCTCCTGCAGACTCTATTCGGGGCGGGTCGAAGATGCCAGCGAGGCCGAGGAAGGTGAAGTCCCGCTCAAACTGATCGCGCGGAAGTAATTCGGTTTCATGGGCGGAGGTGGACGGGAGTCGTTTGCCGCAAAGCGTCGTTCGCGGATCATAGTACAGTGGTTTAGCACGCGATCGACGCGCCTTTGAGGATACAGAGAACGTGCCCTTCGGAAGCGGATGAAGCCGGGACGAAGCGATATGCTTTCGACATGCGCTTGACAGTCGAGTTGAATGGATGCTCGACGAGCTGTTCGTAATGCCCATCGAAAACCGCTGTCTGAGGTCGGTCGGAGCGAGTTGAGTTGACTCGAGCGAGGGGAGACTGCGCGAGGGTGAGGTATGGCTTGCCGTGACCGAGCTTGTATGCCGCAACTTGAAGAGCGATCTCGGTGGGGTCGCCATTGCCATCCCACTGCCCATCATCAGAAGGTCGGGCAAGAGTGGCTTGGCTGCAAACAGCCGCGCACAGCGCAAAAGTCTCCGAGCCCGTGTTCGAGCGAGTCGAGGTGGATGATACGGTCTTGCGTATCGACCCAGTCTTGGGTCGACGACCGTTTGAGTGATTCCCCTGCCGAAGCAGAGTCGCTGGATTTGTAGGGAGTTGTGTCGGCGCGGACCTCTCCTCGGGGGTAAAACGGGTCTGAGCCGGTTTCGAGCGAGTATGCCTGCCCGTGCTTTGGAACCAGAGGCGCCGCTTCGCCACTTCCAAAGCCAACTGATGGGATCCAGCTTTTTCGGACGACCATTCGTCCAACAGTCAGAGTTCCAGTCTGATCTCAGCAACGTCCAGTCATGACCCTTACCTTGTCGCTACACACATTCTCCACGCCCGCGAGGGCTTCAATCGCGTCCATCCGCCTGACCAGCGCGTCCCGTCTGGCCAGCGCGTCCCGTCTGGCTAAGCCCGTCGACGCAAGAGCCAGGACCAGGCTGACGACCGCTACGAGACTGGCGGGAAGGATCGACACTGTCGCAGCAACGGCGTAAGTCGCGGCCGAGAGCGGGACGTTACGAAACCCAGTTGACGCTATGACGACGATGGCGCACACGATCGCCGCGGCTAACAGTGTATACGCGAGCTCGTTGAGCCTGCCGTCAGCTCAAACCTCTACAAGTACCGTATCTGATGTGGATGGGAGTAGTCTCCGCCAGGCCAAGTATGACCTTAGTCTTTTACCATATCGCCTTCCATCCCTTGTCGGACTTTACAGCCTTGGACAGTAGAGCGGAGGCGATCTTGCCGATCTCGGTCTTCATGCCCGTGCTGAAGATGACAGCGTGCGCTCGACCTTTGGTGACTTGAGATCCAGCAAACACGAGGCACGTCCCATTGCCGACCGGGCAGTCTTCCTCGTCGACAGGGTCAGAATGCTTCGCGACCGGTAAAATCTCGCCTGGTCTCGTAAGCCTGAGGACCAAAAGAGAACAGAGACGGATCTCGTACCGGTGAGGAAAGCTTCATCACACTCGAGACTGCTGCAATGGCCCTCGATGATACGCGCATCATCAGGAACGATATCACCGTTGCGTAGGAGAACAATGTCGCCGGGAAAGACATTTTCAACGGAGATGACGCGAGTTTGGGGCTCGGAGGAAAGTCCGGAGTGACGGATGACGGTGGCTTGTGGTGCACCGACTGATTCGAGGGATGCAACGGTCTTTCCTGTCTCTTGCTTCACCAGAGTGGTCCAGTGAGACTGACCTGTTCCGCTTGCCATTCGGTGCAAGCCCCGACGGAGACGTTGAGCAGTACCAGCGCCGCAATCACATCTCCGCTGATCCAATCCATCGTCCCGAAGCTCACCGCCATTGCAGCGACTATTCCCGAAGTGATCAGCATATCGCTAGGTGCAGTCGCTTGAGTAAGCTCACTGGGGACGAGAGACATTGCATTTCCAAACTGCCTCACAACGATCTCCATCACGCTCGGCCTCGCTGGCGGCTTGAGGCGATTCGGACCCATACACGGAAAGTCTGGGATTTGCGTCTTCTTCCGAGAATCCGAGCTGGGGATCGGTACAGAGTGCTTCGATGAGGATGTTCGAAGAGGGAACGGTATGTGGAGCGAATGGGAGGGATCGGGAGACGGCTGTGGAGGCCGTATCGGTTTGAGGGAAGTCCCTGGCCTTTTCGGACATTATGATGTCTGTCAATCAGTAATGAAGAAGACATGGTCAACAAGGGTCTGGCACTTTTATTGGCACCGCGATGCGGAGGAGAGGGCGTTTGGAGTTCTGATCTTGGGATGAAAGCGGATCAATCCAGTCGATTCCCGAATTTCCAGACATCGGTGAGGGAAAGTGATTCCGGACCACTTCCAGAGTGCTTCCGGGCGTCGTGCTTCATCGTAAATCGAAAAGCCAAGCGGAAGGGAAAAATCGGAGTTGCGAAGACGAGGTACTGCAGACATCACGTGACGTTCCCTCGCACGCGAACTAACCCGTTTCCTGACAAGTGAAAGCTGTTCCTCACTCCATCCAGTCCGATTATACGCGCAGTCCTCTCTAAAGTCGGCACAATCCGCCATGCCTGTCCCCTGGGAGGTAAGATACTGGTTCACGATAGACTTTCCTCAGTCGCTGACTCCTCTCAGGCTCTCATCCCATTCGGTCAGTCCTCCTCTCCTCCCCTTCCAACACCATTCACCCACCATCCGTCATCTCTCCAAGACAGATTGACGACTGGACGTTCTCAGGACTCCTCACTCTCTGTTTTGGCGCCACGGGTACACTCTTTTCAGTAGCCAAACGCACCACCAACGAGGGCAAAGTAGGTCTCACCCCACCACTCATCCCATTCACTCCATATCGCCTTACTCATCCCACCTCACCTCACTTCATCCATCTCATTTCATCTCCTCCACACAATGCGCTCAACACACCTGACCACTCGTATTTCAGTCACAGTGCTGATTGGGTGACGTAGCCTCCGAGGTATAGGCTCGATTCATGGGAGAACATGATGATGGAGCGGGATCGGAGATTGACGGGTCACATAAGGGGTCAACGGGTACGTCCCCTACACTCCTCCCCTCTGAATGGCTCGGACGGGCACGATTGAGGCGGTTCGGGCGTGGAGAGAATGCTGATTTGGTCGGACAGACGGACCCTATCGCACCGAAGGACTTTTCGACTAATAGTATTTGGGAGACGGAGAAAGTACAATGAGGGGTGCTGCAGCGTTTTACTTGTCTTGATCAGATCGTCCAGAATGGGCTTATCGTCTTCTGACACGACGGGAAAAGGACTTCACATGCCTCGGACACGTCACATGCCTCTGAACTGTTTACCGTTGCTGAAGGCGGAAGGAGGAAGGGATACAATCCGACATGGTTCAGTATGATACCCGTCGAGTCTCCGCACACCGCTCCCCTAATGATTTGTCAGTAGGGAATGACCAAATTGCTGGTAATGATCCCGAAGATGCGACTGTCCTTCCAGGGGGATTTATTTGCGTCCAGAACGGAGTGCAAGTCGCTAGCTTGGCTGGGGATATGAACAGGAGGTATGCATACGATGATACGAAGATATAAGATATGATAATGAGCCATGTTTCTGCGTAAGATAGGATCAGACGGAAATGCTATCGACGAGGAATTCGCCTCCAGGAGATACGGTATATCGATAGTGATGTTCACAAGATGGTACCCTGTCGCCTCCATTTCGCGTCACTGGGGACCAGCGAATGATCTCCCCAAGCCGAAGCAACACCTCGCCGGGGAGTTTCGTCAGCCATGCTTCCGACTCTCGACTCACCTGCGCAAGTCGAAAGCAGACTCTGGCGGTCTTCGAATGTCTACTTCGTCAGCGTGATACCCAGAGAAGGACTCGCCCATGACTCATTGAGACGATTCGAAGCATTGAGACCGAGCACGAGCTGCTCCGCATTGCTACCGAATCCACTTTCTTCCTCCTCCTTCGCCACCTCGAATGATGACTTTCGCTTGGCCTGGGGAGAGCATCTTGGCAGGAAACAGCAGCTCGTCGGAGACACGACTGTTGATCGTGCTGTAGGTGGGAAACATGTCATCGAGTGCTCGTGATGCAGATGTGCCGGCTGGATTGATCTGCTTCGAGCCCTCTCGACCGGCGGCGGTCATTTTGGACTTGTGAGCGGGGTTTGCGATGTGCTGATAGGGACACCCGAAGCCCTTCCGACACTCGCCATTGTCCCAGTATTGATTGCATCTCTTGTTGATTGGCGCAGTATTGCCTTGTTGGGTACTACGCGAGGAGCCGGGTTGAGCCGAATCGCGAGGAAGATGCGATCCTGCACATTGCTCGCCAAATTCGCACCGACCGTTCGTGAGGTAGGAATGACATGGTTTCTTGAGCTCCCTCATCTTCCAAGATATCTGTCAAGCAGGAGGAGAGTTGAGAAAGAGGAAGAGAAAAGATGATGAGGAATCGCGTTAGCCGCCGTCCGTACCCTGAGAGTGTGTGTGTCAGGTTGAGCACGGGCCTTCGAATCAGTCGGCATCAGGTCTGAGCGCAGGAAAGTAACATCATCCGTATGGGGCTTTCGAGATCTCGATCTGATCGTTGTCCTTGAATGGGGATTTGATCCGCATCAGACGGCGAACGCCGATCAGACTGCGGGTCAAGCGATTTTGGGCGTCGTTTGAGTGAGTCAGCCGCTATGTATCACGTATGAAATGCAACATGGAGGGAAATTGGCAGGAGCATCGATATTGAAACGAGGATTGCAGATATCTACAGAGACGATTGCAGAATGGAGCTCACATGCATGAGTGAGTGATCATCATTTGTGAACCCAGGACAGGGATTTGGTGACATCACGTGAGATACATCAAATACAATCACTCATCGAAAGGCTTGTCTCGCTGTGGTCCTAGAAGGCTTTCATATCGTTTATATACAACAAGCATATTGACCTCTGAAATATATGTTGCATACTCAATGACCGCTACACTGCTCTTCTTCCGAACCCCCTCGGCTGCTTACATTTCCCCCTCTACGACCATCCTCTACTCCTCTGATCCAATCGTCCGCTGATAGTAGTAGATCGGCTCAGTAGCATTGCAGCTCGAATGCCCGGTCTGGTCAATCGGCTTGAAGATGCTATCGGAGTCCTCAGCCTAGAATCGCTTCACCGAGATGCATCAGACGCACCCGTCTTGCGGTCGACCAAGGGAGTGGGAATAGTACCACACTGCTGCTGATCAGCTCTGCTAAACCCTTTTGGCCAAAATTCAGACCTTCATCGAGGATTTGGTGAGTGGCTCCAAAGCATCCCAGCTATCCCGCCATCAGCATCCTCACCACACAAACGGAGAGGGAAGACGAACATAAGGCACCGCGCCCGACGCCTTTGTCAAAACATCCTGAAGCTGACTAAGCTTATACATCGTAGTATTACTCGGCGTAATCCCAGCCTGCTGAAGCCAGGTGTAGGTCGGGTATTGGATCTGCGCCTGGATGACCGACTCCAGAGATCCGATGATGGAGGCTTCGGTGTCGTTTACGTATTCGAGACCGTAGCAGTTGGGAGAACCGTTGTTGCCGACATCGTAGGTCGTGAAGCACGTCTGAGCGGGGGTCCAGATGTCAATACATGTCTCATCCTACTGAAGAACGAGATTGGAGCAGAGTAGGGGCTTGTACGGTGTGATGAGGGATGGTGCTGAGACGTACCGCGTGCTTGCTGAATTCTGGGACCGCATCAGCGCTATCCACACCAGCGGAAGAGCGCTCACCATGCTGCCAGAAAATCCAACCCGGAGAGCCCTACCTCCCGTCACTATGATCTCTAAACAGCAATATGCCCAACCAACCTGACTGATCCAGTACTTCTGCATATAAGCCAACAAATCATACTTCCCATACTTGTTCAGCAGAGGAGCGATGATATCCCCGTCTGTCCATGCTGGGACAGGAATTCCGGACGGGGTCCCGGTGGTGGTATTTGGCGAGGGGAAGGGGTCGTATTGGCGGGCGAGGTCACAGTATTGCCCTGTTACCGTTTCGCCCTTGAGCAACCAATCCCGAAGCAAGGGATGGGGCCGCACCGTATGTCCCATCGCAGTGATCTGGCCAGAGACCGTGGATTCCCCAGTTCCCCTTCGGTAAAACCTGTCCCGAGCTCTCCAAGCCCGTATACTACCCATCAGTGACACTCCACCTCGTCAGACCTACAGTATCCCAATCTACCGCCGATCAGCTTGAGTTCTATATCCAGTTGTGGACAAGACCTACATTGTGTAACGAGGACCAAACCATTCGAGTTACCGGGACTACAGCAGGAATCGAAATCCGCCGTGGTGTTCTCACAAGAGTAAAAGCGGGGCTCAATCGCGCATGTGTGGTTGTCGTATGACCACCCGAATACGGGGGCGGCGAGGAGCGGGAGGAGGAAGAGCAGGGTGAGCATCGTTTGATGAAGCTCCGTTAGAGCGCTTGGGTATCAGTGTGAGGCTTCCGGAATGAGCGGATGTTAGTCCTGCTTTCCTGAGGAGGATCACTCGATCACGGCAATCTTATAGTCTGTTCATGTGGGAACGTGCGCTGACCCCTGCTCTGGAGGGGCAATCGAGCGACAGCTCAGGAGTTTCGGATACTTCGACCAGGGGCGGGACGGACAGAAAGATCAAGCACGTTCATGAGATCCACGATGATTCCAGGAACACGGATGTTCGGAACCTCAGATAATCGAGAAAGTGCACTGAAATCGCCCTTCTTTGGGACACGGTGTCAATCGCTGGATCCACCCGGCATGCATGATTACACCTCAGAAACCTCCCGCTAATAACTTCGCGGCCTGCCTCTCGTCCAACCTCCTCGCGCCCGCCCTAGCTAGCGTCTGCGCCCTCTGTCCCGGCTGTCCCTGATTAGGTAACATCATGCTCTGCGCCATCCCACCTCCCAATGGATACGGAGCCTGTTGCGCTACGCGCGCCTGCTGCGGGTCCGCCGAGCTGGGTCGGGGCATCTGTGCCTGGCTGGGAGGAGGGAGGAACATCGATTTGCTAGTCTCCATTGGGGGCGCGATGTGCGGTGGTGAGGGGTATGGACGGGATGCGGACATTGTAGGTGGAAGTGCTGAAGTCGCTGGAGAAACGGATGGAGGGGGTGCGTAGGTCGACGCGCCCACTCGCGCGAGGTCCGGTCGTAATGCTTCGAGCTCGCGAGAAACGTGTTTGTGGAACCCGACTGTCAATCTGGCGTTCTCCAGCAAAGCGAGGGCGACGTCCTCGTGCGCGTGCCGAGAGTGGTGTCGCAGTGCGAGATGGAGATTCTGCGAAATTGCATGGAGTCGAGCGGAAAGCTGGGTCTCGAGCGCGTTTGCCTGTGGCTTCGTCAGCGAGTTGCTGCAAAGTACCCAGATCGTTACTCACCTCGTCCATCTCGCTGATCGCATCATCCACTCTGCCTGGATTGATGTTGTTACTCCCCTTCAGTCGCTCGACATTCCGTCGCTTATTAATAGCACTTTTCGTGGCGGTCTGGGAGTCCTCGAGGATCTGAGTCCGTTGAAGCAGAGCATCCTGACGTCAGCGTTGAACCAGACTATTTGCTCACCTTGGCTGCGCGGGCGTTGAGCGCTTGATAGCCCAATGTATCACTAAGAACCACATTCTCGCTCGCGGCCTGGGCACGTCAGCTGAGGCAGAGAAGACAGTCGGGAGACTCGCCTGTGCCCCGGCCATCGCTGACAACTGCTCCAAACCCCTTCCGATCTTCCGCTCTGCCGCGCCGAGCTGTGTATCCGACTCGACCGTACTCAGCGAGATCAACTTGACGCCGACATCCTGGTTTGCCAACGCATGTGCTACCAATCAGCCATGCCTTTTGAGACCTGATAAACCTCTTCGCGCTTTGCCAAGGACACCGACAGCCGCTGCCGCCCCTCCCCAGCAGCCCTCGAGCTTCTCCAGCGCACCTTTGGCGCTTTGTAGCTCATCGTCCTCGTCCAGAGGACCACGACGGACTACCTTGGATAATGCTGCGGTCAGAACATTGGGTACTGAGGAGGATGCGGAGATTGGCCGGCGAGCGGAAGGAGGTGGCATAGGTTGGTACTGCGGAACAGAACATGTCAGAAGAGCTTTGCCAAGCGGAGAGGAGGACATACACCAAAGTCTGACTCGATGAAGCTCCGCAGTTCCTCATCCCGAAGTAGCACTGGATCCTCGCAGACCCGAGTGAACCATCTTTGCAAAGCAATCCGGACCAAGCGATCGTCTATCGGTATGTCAGCAGCCATACCTCCTTTCAGTAACGAGGACTTACCTTCCTCGTCGGTGACCGCCGACGTGGAGGCGAGGGGTAAAGCGGGGATGATGGCTGCATGGCATCAGTAAAGCCTGAGTCGCGGACAGTACATACTTTGAGGACAAGTCAGCTGCGCTTGTTCGGCGAACCGTTGGAACTCGACGTATGACCGCTGCATATTCCGATATAGCGTTGTCCGGAAGTTGGGCAGGTTGGTCTACGAAACCATCAGCTGATTCACCGATGGATGACTAGCTTGAGAACTGCTGTCGGGCGAAGAGAGGGAGCCAGCTCACACTCGCATCGAACCTCATCAACAGATCCTTCCGATTCCTGTCCAAACCCCCAATCCTCAACCTCAAATACGGCATAACCCTCTCTTTCGCCCTCTCCCCATCTCCACCACTGGACTTGGATACATCGACGGCTTGAGTGCTAGACTCAGCTGGGGGAGACACGAGCCCGAGTCCCGGAGCACCGAAGATCTTAGGTTCGCGGAAGGAGGAAGAGGACGACGAGGATGTGGGTAGAGGTCGGATAGGTGTGGTTGGAGAGTTGGACCAGGAAGGGTTGATGTTCTGGGGCGAGAGTGGATCCATATTGGGACGCGCTGATGTCAGGTCGGGGATGAAGTGGAGTTGGATGGGATCAAAGTGACAGCGAATCCTGAGGATGCGGCGTGGCATTTTGGTCCCGTCACTATTATTCTGTAACGGGCCTGAGGCAAAACGGAAGCAGAGCATAAGACATTGGCAAATCAACAATATCATCAGCTTGATACTCGCGACCGTGCGAGATCCCTGGGGCTCAACATCACTGAGTTGACCTTGAGGCGGTTCTGATGAATATCACGCAGTCGGTGTTGTGAAGAAGTGATAGAGTTGTTTGAGTCGATCGCTGGTTGGACTCAGTTGACGTAGAAGCGATGCATAATGAGTATGGACTCACCTGGTTGGACTCAGTTGACGTAGAAGCGATGAGTCCAACACAGGTGTCGAGATGGACTATGTATGCGAGGTACGGATTTATGGAATTACGAATTAAGGAGGCAGTGTGGCGATTCGAGAGTGTTTATGCTTCGATATTCGACAGGTTCATCATCTTTCAGAAGCAGGTAAAGCAGTGAGCTTTAACCTGGATCTTTAAACATATTGTCTACTGAGATCAGTTCAGTGATGGGCTTCAAACAAGGAACTTCCATTCTCCATCTACCATGCCCTGTTTCACCACCTGCAAACAAACAGTAAGGGTGATAATTGGCGGAGGAGAAGGTTCCATGTCACGTTGCTGATATGAATAGTTGGTTTCATACCGCTACGCTAGCAAAGCTAAAAACACCAATTGGAAGTCCCGACCTCCGGGAATTCCACCAACTATATACGGGTCAAGTCCCCGACATGACAGATTTGATGATCGAGATCTTCTTGTGATGCAGTCTGCGATGTGGTGGGTGGAGAGGCTGTGAAGGGGGCCCTGCCAGAACGACCAGCCATTCATACCTTGCACACCGCAATCTCTTCGCCTCCATCCGTTGTCGCTCGTCTCTCCTTTGACCACGTCGCCGTCTCCACCTTCTCCGGGAGTCTCGCATGTTCTAGCGGGTCCTCCCCTATCAATGTAGAACGAGTTGTACCGGAATGGGAGGAATCCCTGGTAGAATCTGGGGATCATGGGGAAAGCCAAGAGGGCAAGTCTTACAACTGGGATCATCAGCGGAATTGCCAAAAGATATAGCAGCACAGGGTACCGTCTCTCCCGTTTCCCCATCTCATCTGAGGCTTCCATGAAGATGACTTGTGTCACGATCGCATATCGAACAACGACGGCAAACCCACGTTTCGCCAACTATCGCCGAGAGTCGCACATCACAGGACGCCCAAAAACGGCAACGCGCGCGTTCGTTCGGCCTCATTGCGTTCCGA
>JAABUP010008561.1_pt1 | contig 12992 bp, 13 predicted proteins | sample 5559201 | NCBI WGS metagenome assembly JAABUP01 (sample SAMN10711887, study PRJNA513373) | rock metagenome | isolation source: Antarctica rocks | place: Antarctica | reverse complement strand
CAGCCCACACCCCAATGTGTGCAGAATGGCTCGCAGATGGACGCGGCTACTGTCTCTGGCAGCCTTTGTTGGTGGTGTTGTGGCTCTGCACTACTTCCCCAAACATAGGTCAGCCCAAACTCTATATCGCAAACCCTGAACCCTGCGCGATCTCCCCAAACATGAGTCAGCCACTGCACTACTTCCTGAACATAGACCAGCCTAGACTCTAAACCCTGAACCCTGCACTATTTCCCCGTAAAGACAGCCTCAGCTGCTCAGACTCTGCCATGGTGGCTCAGCTTGTCTGCATCGTCACACATGGCTCAAACTGTTCCCTCTGCCAGGCAGCCGTTTCTCAGGCTGTTGCATGATGTCATGATGTTTGCATCTTGCTCATCTGGTATGCTGGTGTGCCTGCATGCAACATTCACGGATGGTGCACTGCTCGCATGCAGGGCTGAGATTTCTGATTCGATATCGGAAACAAGACGGCGCAAGAAGCGGCAAGTCGCGCACCATCTAGGCAATGCCAAACGCAGCATTGGCTCACACAGCATACAGGACTCAGAGTCAGAGTCAGAAGATGAGCTGAGCTCGCCTTCCTCCTCTTCGCAAGCAGCTGCTGAGTCACGCAGCCAGCATGACTCACAATCAGGCATAGATCCTAGGCAAGGTCCTATGCTGCGGGGGAGCAATGCAGCTGCCTCCCAGAGAGGCATGCAGCACAGCAGACAGCAACAAGCTTACAGTAGTGATGAGGATGATGTGCGATGACAGATGCGACGCAGCAAGGCTTCAGTTACAACTCCTGAGTTTGTTTATGCTTTCTCTCAATGCTGGTGTAAACGCTTCACTTGTGATGTCACCAAGGGGGTATCACAAGAACTTCAGATGTGTGGAGTCAGCTTGCTGTTCAGATGTGTGGAGTCGGCTTGCTGGATGACACACTGTGCAAGAGCTATCTACATCAGGCTTTGATTGCAGCTCATGTGAGAAGTGTCTCTGCTGTGTTTTGTCAAGTAGCAGCTTTCTGTGCAAGGGTCGTGAAGCAAATCCATGTCTGGATCAACACTGTTGCAAAGTACTGCAAAAATAGTCGCAGTGATGTTTTTGAGTATGGTATGGGCAGGTGTTTCTAGTAGGCTGTTACAGTGAAGCATGGTCTTGGAGGTCTGTTGCAGAAAATGTTGATGCTTGTGTCACCAGGTTGTGCGTATGAAAGCCAGTCTGCTGCATAAGCCTGATTGCATGCCTGAGTTGAACAAGTCCAAGTAGTGTAGTTGCGCATTTGAGGCGCCTTAGAAATTGAGACATCCTAACATGCTTGTGGGCATCTGGTTTTGGACTTGTAATGTCCTCACTTGTGTGAAGCCTTGTGAGGCTGTCTTTGCAGCTATCAGCCAGATGTGAGTCCGTATGTCAGTTAGCATAGTAATACTGTGACGAAGCTTCAGATATGAGATGTAATACATATCATGACGCCTAATTGAAGAAAGAGATATCATAGCCACACATTGCACTGCACTCAGCAACAGTAATACTGCAGCAGCTGGACTGCAGACCGGCGATTAGTTTGGCAAGCGTTGACCAATTACTCATATCTTAGTAAACAAGGTTGACTATTTCATATGGAAAGTCGCATGAGTGCTCCAACATTCATTGATTAGTCAGACATGCTGAGTAGGACGCGATACTTTATGCTGTATATTACGTTGTGCTAAGCTACTGAGTAGTACTTTATTCTGTCTTGACTATTATTCAATTTCTTTACGATAATTCGTAGATCAAAACCAACAGACAAGCTCCAATTCCAGACATTCTCTTCTCGATCTCGCGCTCCTCTTAAGGAAAAGCACTTGTAAATACCTCCACACAACAAAATTCTTACTCAGCGTGTGTATGCTTTCTAGCAGCACACGCCTGCTAACGTCACAATACTGCACAGCTCACCATACTAACTGCAACTTCCGGGGCGTTAACGTTGATGACAACAACGCTGCAGACAACCTCGTTTGTGTCAGCATGGTGCATGCCAAGCGTTCATGAACTGGGATTGCTGAGAGGCCCAATCTCTCTGAAGCAATATAATGAATCAGTTGTTGGGACATGCCAGAGCACAAATATATAGAACCAGAGAAGCGAATAATAACTGGAAGACGAGCTGCACCTGTCTGGGTGACATATGATGGATGACATATGATGCATCTTGTCTACACACTGAGCATGGTAATCCCCACATAGCTTGTTGCAGCAAGCCAATTACAAATTTACATCATTGGTTGCAGACATCAACTGCATAGAGACCAGCTGGAGAATGGTTCTTACACATACAAACCCAATCGTCACTTTCAAAACCAAAGTACCACATTCAACTGACACGACAGATGCGCCTGCATATGGTACAATAGCCATAAATCTGATCTGCAACTAGGATTGGCCTGATCCTCACTAGGTGAATTGTCGTGGAAAGTTTCATTCAAGACTTACTGTACATGAGTCCCTGGTGCAACAGTGAGCTAGCCATCCTCATAGGTGAAATGCAAGGACAGTCGGGACTTCCTGACATCTCAGTTTGCCAAAATTCTGTACATGTCCCAACAACATGAAATAGCCTGCATGAGAGTCATTGGTAAATTTTGTTGAGCATGTATTGCACACCTTGGATTGTGGGAGAAGTAACACATTTTTTGTACCTTGTGGCGTGAGGAGACCCAATCCTTGCTGAGTTGAGGGTGAGACCTATTGCCTGCAGATCTCTGAGGACATCCTGTTCGTCAACAAAATACCCAGGAAATTTGGTGCAGATAATGAAGTGCACATGGCTGAATGGGACAGCCGTAGGATAGCTTTTCCTTTTATGTGAATCCAGTTCTTGTTTTAGGAAATACTCCTGACTCTGAACAGTGTTCTGAACGCTAGGATTGTCAGTTCTGTGCTTTAGGACATGCTTATGTAGATCTCTGTGGTAGTCATCTTCTTCGCTGGGCTTGATATTGGAGGGCACACTTGCCATAGCACAAGGGTCTGTGTTCACCAGGTGCTTGAGAAGCTGCACTGCTCCAGACTCTATGCTGGGAACATAGTCGTCGATGGCATCCAGTTCCAGCACACTGGACAGTTGTGTGCCCCAACGACTGTAAAATCCCTGACTGACTGACTGACTAAGCCAGAAGCTACAGTGATCTAGGGCTAATCCATAGATGATAGGCCTGATTCTACAGTAGTCTAGAGCAAATGCTGCAGAGTCTATCCTTGACACTAGACGCAACATGATGAGTCATTTGAGCCCTCTATTGCCACTCTGAACCCAAACAGACTCGGGTGAAAGACACATTGTATCTTAAGCTGTCCACTGACTGTAACAGATTGGGCATGTAGACCCACAGTTCTCTGGGTGGCAGCTGTATGCCAACCAAGCAGACAGCAGCCAGGTTTCACTGCAATACCCATGAGAATTTGCAGTGCATACAGGCCTGCAATGAGCAGAAGATTATGCAATTCAGCGCTATTCAAGGCCAGAACTCGTATCCTGCAAGTTACTGCTAGCGGCCAAACCATGCATACAGCAGCCAGGCGGCACTGCACAGCATCCATGGGTATTTGCATACAGGCCTGCAGTGAGCAGATTTTGGTGCAATGCAGCAAATTTCATGCCAGCAATCCTGTTCACGGGGTGACTGCTATTATGCAAACCAAGCATAAAGCAACCAGGTTTCACTGCAATAGCACCCATGGGTATTTGCAGTGCATAAAGGCATGCATTGAACAGATGCCTCTGCAATGCCGCGCTGCTCAAAGGCCAGAGATCTTGTCCACTGGGTGACTGCTGTTACGCAAAGCAAACAGACAGCAGCCAGGTTTTATTGCAACAACATCCATGGATGTTTGCAATACATACAGGCCTGCAGTGATGCCTTGCTTGGCCCTGAAACCTTCACTACAAATCATATAAATCTGTTACACGTGAACAGTAATCTGTTGAGTATGACCCTGAAGCAGGTATCATGCCCATTCAACTGTCTAGCTGGTCCATAATTGCATGTAATGGCATATCAGCAACGATGGTGCAAGTATTTATTTTACACTATCAACAGACATTTGCTCAAATAGGTGGCATTGCACTGGATGCCACTCTCTTTCAAACAGATGTACCAGAAAAAAGAGGGGGGAGGGGGCCAGAGGGAGCACAGAGCTGATCAATTGCTTACGAGCCGGCCAATCAATATGCTGCAATTTTCGATTGCCTCTCTTTCTAATGTGTCAAAGTAAGACCAATTCTTCCTGGAAGAATCCGCAGCTCCCTTTGCCACCTTATTTGCAAAGTCCTCGCGACTGCGAGTCTGGTAATGATGCAGGTAAATCGTGTCAAAAGACGGCAGGATTTGAGAAAGGGCCATCCACCTTGACAAAATTCGAGTTGACTGCAAAATAGGAATCAGCATAGGTCGCATGGTGAGGGTCCAAAAAGTGCACAGCATATTTTGTGTTGACAATGGACTTCACATGCCAGTTGTTGCTGTGAGATTGAGGAAAACACCTGAAGTAATTGGCAACCACACCACCATCAGGCCTGATCTCATGACCACTGGAAGCAAAACTCTGCCAGGAGAGGGCGAGGCCACCAACATCTGTAAAATTGTGCAATATACCAGGAAGGGTGGCAGATGGCTCTGCAATGACAATGTACTCATCTACATCCAACATCGCTAGAAAATCAAATCTATCCCTGTACCTTGCCAAGCACAGGTCATATGCAGTCAATTGCAATGACTGCCCCTGTCCCGGAAAAGCAATGACTTCAACAACCCCGCTGTGCATATATGGCAGCAATTTACAACTGCTGGTAGCGTAATGACCATTTCCTGTGAAGCGGTCATTCTTTCCTGTTGTTTGGTTATGGTATTTGCAGCTAACGTCGTACAAAGAACTTGTGCTGTTGTTGTCAAGTATGATAATTTGGGACACGCCAAGCCGCAGGTGATGATCTATCCACTCCAAGACATCTGGATCGTCCTTCACGATAGCACATATCCCGACAGTAGGGCCTGTGCAAAGCAAGAAAATTTTGTGTGCCCAAAGACGGCGATGCATACCCTAAAGTATCATTTACTGAGATTCCTTCAAGGACCTGATGGGATGGCATCATGGCTTTCAAAGGTCTCTGCAGCCAGGCGCCGTGGTGGCGATGATCGCAACCTTCGAAACCTGGTGGGTGATGGCCAGTTCTGAGACCTCGTGATCGCCCAGTTCCGTATACGTAGGCAGGTGATAAACAGCCTCCCTGCCTTTGCCTCGGTTGTTTCAATGCCTGAAATAAGGGTGGAGACGTCGTTGTCGCTAGAAGCGACGCGCGCATTCTGTTGAGTGGCCAAAGCAGGCAGGAAGGGTTTGTTGCCGCCAGCAGAAGTCAGCAACAAAAAGGAGACAAAGGCAGTGATAGCCATCACAGCGAGACCACCGATCCGTGTCGCCATGAGAGAACTGGTCCCAAGCTCGCAACATTTCGAAGGGAGGGAAGACACCCGAAATTTCAAGATCATGCACTGGCCCAAAGCTCGGGGCCTATTAGTATTAAGGCCCTAAACTAAGGCCCTAAGAAATAGTAATTTTGATGCCTGCGTCTTCATCAGCCTGCTGACTGATATCGTGCGACTGCGCTGATGGGTCCAGCAGCAAATCTTCTGACTGCCCTTGGAAGGGTGCCGCAATGTGGGTGTGTGAAGGGGATGCATGTCCCTTTGTGTGACCTCGCCTGAGGTATGCGTTGATGATAGTTGTCGTGACTGCTGTCAAGATTACCACGATCGCCAGGACCCCAAGACTCAGCAAGTAGTCCTCACCAAGCGCAGTCAGTAACTCACTTCGACTCAAAGCGATGTCGACTTGCTTCGAGATTGGAGCCATGGTGTCCCGTGCACATGTGCTTCCGCAGCAAGTGCCAGGATGACATTTGACGATTACTAGGATTTCACAGTCGTTGCCAACGATTCGTTGGGGATTGGACTAAATTTGCATTCTTTCGCACAAAAAGAAAACGAAAATAATCTGAGCTTGAAGAAGAAGAGCTGTGAAATTGGGGTTCAGCTCACTGATACATAAGCACCACTTCCTGAAGTTTTCCAAGGACTTCAGGCAAGCAGGATTCAGGCTTGATGATGATCTCACAAGATCACAACAAGCTCAGCGGAAAAGTCTGAGCCTGGATTTCCAGAGTCTCAAAACCAAAGGGTACCAGCCTTACTTTCGAGGCTCGCTTCTGCAATACTACAGCGACAACAAAAACCACACGTGTGTGAAGGGAAAAGCAGACAGAATCCCAGCAGCTGCATGACTCATTAGCTGTCACAAATGAGCCATACTATGAAATGATATATGCATGTTGACTGCAGACCTTCTGCAAGGTTTCACTTGGCTGTGTAAAAATCTGTGTATTATGACTTCCATGTCGACATATGGATCATAACAGTGGTATTTGATACCTAGTTACATGCTAAGAGATTTTTATTTGTTGCGTATTTATGTACTTCCAAAGCACGGTGACAATTTCTCAACAGTTTTCTGATGATGATTTTGTTTGTCTATGTTACTGTTTTGCCTTTTTCGTTTCCTGATGAAAAACTGCAATTTAGTCAAATGGGCTAGCTGGCCCCGACGACTGTAAAATCCCTGACTGACTGTCCGCCCCCGGCTCGCCCCCCCCCCCCCTCACCCCCGACCGTTTCGTCCGGTACGAACGTACGTAACAAGGCAAGTATCCAGCACAGCACGGTCAACGCTAGGCTTAGCGCAAGGCTTGGTGAGAGCTGCCGCGACTCACGTTGTGCTTGTGCCAAGGGCACTGCCGCCCCACAGTGGTGCCTATATCTCTCGCGAGGCCATGTGATGACCGCGAGCGAGCAGACACTGGCCTTGCTCGAGCGATGGCGTTTCGTTGAAAGCTTTGGCTCCCGTAGCTTGCGTTACACTTATGTACACTCCTGCTCAAGTTCAGAGTTCAGAAAATCGCTGTCAGTCAAGAATGCTTCACTTGCGAAGCCTGGCAGGTGCATCAGCACTTATGGGCAGCAACCAGAACTCAAACTGCCAGAGCATCTGCAGGCAGGTGAGCTAGTTTATGTGTGTTCTGAACAGCGTTTACCTACCATTATGAGCCTCACGTCCGTTCCGGAGCCCATGTCACTCGTGAACCTGACAGGGATACCAAGTCCTCAGGCTTGCTCACAGCCTGCTGCACAACCTGCTACACGGCCTGCTGTGCCCAGCGCAGAGGCCACCATCTGACCAGGGTGGTGTTGTGGACTTGACATCTTCTCCACAGCCAACTCTTCAGCCTGAACTTAAATCGTTGCTTGACAAATAGCAGACTGCCCAAAATGCTGCAGCCACGGACAGATAGTAGGCCAGAACTGTTGCGGTAAGCTCAGGACTGTTTGGAACCGTGTTGTAATGTCTGATGTTCACAATCGGATGTTGAACTAGTACTCAGAAGTTGAGCCTGATGCTCAGTACAAGCCTGTCTAGATGGAGGTGAGTTGCGTCGCATGCATTTGATGCCTCTTGGCTAAGCTCGTGTTGGCGCTTTAGATTATTATTGTCATTAAGCTTGCTCTTCAAACTAGTGGACCGGGCTGTGCAAATCAGTGCATCCTTGGGGACGTGTATCTGAGATCCAATCTATCAAGGGACCCTAGCGGAACAGCAGTCTGATTGCATATGCATCTATCTATACTGCAATTCCTCCTGGGCTTTTATGCTGTGCACACTCCTTCAGTGTCATCTCGACACTACCAAGCTTTGGGACGGCGTGCTGTATTGATAGCATGTACATTACGCTCAACCTACTGGGTTGAGGTACATTGCGCTCTTCTTGGATTCACTTGTGGAGTACATCTTCCAGCCATAGCTTTGGTGATCAAGACATGCGATTTTTCCTGCTCAATGCCCATGTCCAGACATATCAGCCCAACCTCAGCTATGTCGACACAAGGCTGTACTGAGGATGTCGACCCAGATTAAGTATCTACACACAGCGATACGGGTCATGAAGTGTGCAGCTTCCTGCCCAGGTTTTGATTTCGATTTCATTCTCCGTTCAACGAGTAAATGCATTGTGCAGTTCCTGGCTGATTATAAGGTGTATTTCATACACCTGTAGCCTGCATCTGTTCCTGCTAGTCCAATGTCACTGTACTGTAATGCAGAACAATCGCTCTCTCTTTAAATACATTTCAATGCATCTTGCAGCCTTACACAACTTTGTATGATGCATACTGTAACACAACATTTCTATGATGCAATCATTTCAGCAGGCTCTGCAAAATAGTGCATCCTTGGGCACATGTATCTGAGACCCCATTTATCAAGGAATCACACTGGTTGTCATACTCAAGATTGATTTAGAGTCTGATGGTCCATCATCATCGGCCTCTGCCCCGACCTCTGCCTCTGGACTTACTGCCACTGCTGCGTCCACCTCCCCTCCCTCTTCCTCTGCCACCTCCCCCACCTCTCCCCCTTTCGCCGCCCCCACGACCCCCACCACGGCCCCCACTGTATCTGATGGGCTCATTCTCAAACCCTACCAGGCCTCCCTTGCCAGATCTGGGGTTGCCTCTGCCTCGGCCCCTGTTCAACAGTAACACTGCTTTCCCGCTCATGATGAGCTAGGTACGTGCGGGAATTCAACAACGTGACAATGAGAAGCTCATGCGACATACTAAACTTTGCGAGTTGGGTCAACTTTAGCCAATAGAGGCGTGACTGACAGTGAATCAGTCAGATGACCACGCAGGTGTGATCAAGCGCAGTTTGTGAGAGTATGGTCCATCAATCCATATTTTCATTGGGTTATAGACTTGCAAAATGGCACAGATGACTACATGTACCAGCATACACTTGAGTTGTAATGGGCTGGAATGCAAGGCCAAAAGCACAGTCCTGAGCACAAACAAATGAGAGAATAGATGAGGTTGATACCTATCTCCTCTGCCTCTGCTGCTATCTCCCCTGCCTCTGTCACCCCTGCCCCTGTCACCCCTGCCGCGGTCCACCCCCCTGCCTCTTGACCCCCTATCCCTTCCGGGTACAAAAGTCAGTTCGCGCTGTCCGCCCACTCTGCATTCACCCAAGGGAGCCATAGTCAGTGACACAAAATCATTACCTGTGACTGTAATCATGCTTTGTTACTGGGAGTCATGATGTGTTACCGGGAGTCATGGCCAGCATTTGAGAGGCAGATCAGTCAGCGTTATCTGGGAAGCATAATCTGTGAGTGAGAATCATTGTCAGCCATCAGGGATCTTAAGGTCTACAATTGGGGTCACAGCCTGTGACTGGGGGTCATGCCAAGGGAAATCATGGTGAGTAATCTGGAAACTTGGCATGGGAATGGGGATTATGGCCTCTGACTTGGGATCAGGCTCTGCATGTGGTATTCAAAGCTGAAGATACATGGTTTACCAATGCATAAGGCTTGCAGAGGGTCCGCCCATATAGTAGTCACACTATGTGATCAAGTCAGCATGTTGAATGGTCTTGATCCTGACTGACACAGGGCCGGGAGTGAACAAGACTTGGGTTTCGGAATTTTGGTTTGGAGAATCGAAAATGACGATGTTGATGACAGCCCATTCAGATCGCAAGGCAAGCCCTTTCAAAGACAGAGAACAGCAGAGCGTAACCCTCAACCCTGATAACTCTTACTCCTAATATACCTCTCAGATTGATTTGGGCCAAGGTCCAAGCAGAGAACCTCTGACATGCTTGTGTCACAATTTGGATCATGCAGCCGGATTGGGGTGCTAGGGCCACAGGAACATACTGACACCTTTGCATGCACATCACATTCACCAGACATGTTACGCCTGATTACCTAGCGGTAACAGCCGTGCCGGGGCTTGATGAGGAGGGCGCCCGCTGTCCCAAGGGTACTTCCTGCAGCCCTTGCAAGGACCTGCCCTGGTTGAAGGCTGCAGCTGCAGATTCATCCTTTGCCACATACATGCGTGGCTGGCTTTGACTACTTGCTTTCCGCTTCTTGCCCTGCCAGTCAGTCATTCAGTCAGTCAGTCAGGAATTTTACAGTCATCGCTCTTTGGCACACATCAGTTCCTGGTTCATTCATTCAGAATAGCACAGTTCGTTCGTTCAGAACAACTTGTGCCACATGCATATAGAGCTTATACTATTTCTGTAAGGTTTCAAGAAGACACAGGGGAATTGGTAATTGAAGTGAAGCCGTATAAGGCTGGCCTGACTGCAAGCAATCTTCTTTTTCTTCCCCTGCAAAAGTCTATGAAACATGCATTGCTTGTATGGCCTGCATAATGGGTCTGAAAACTCTCTCTTGCTCTGTGTTGACACAAGGATGCTGATTGTACTATAGCATGACATGACATGACATGACATGACATGACATGACATGACATGACATGACATGACATGACATGACATGACATGACATCACATGACATGACATCACATGACATCACATACCTTTTGATCTTGCTGGTCAGCATCATTCTGATCATCATCATCGTCATCATCTTCTTCATCATGCAAATCATCCTCAGATGCTCCGCCGCCCTGTCCCTCTTCTTCACCATCAGGCTGTGCATTGTCCTCCTCCTCTTCCTCTTCATCCTCCAATCCCTGGAAGTGCTCGGCCAAGAGCTGCTTGCTCTGGCGCTGAGTGCCTGAATAAGAAGAGGCAAAGAATGAGATGATGAGGAGGAAGGAGAGGCAGAGGAAACAGATGCAGGAGGAGAAAAGCATCAGGCATCAGGCATCAGAAGAGCAGAAGGCAAGCCTGTAACTCTGTGGACACTTTTTATCAGCAAAGAAGGTCTTCCAACGGCTGCGTATATACAAAACAGTCATACTGTGCAGCAGTATGAATGTGACAGCTTGTATGTTGATATAAATCATTGTCATCAACAACAAGGGGGCAACCGCATGAATGATGAGAGTCAGTGCATCCACGCAGCAGTAACAACTTTTACCCAGCAGATGACTGAACCCGTAAATTTTCTGCAGCAACAGCAACAGTCAAGTTGCCAAAGCAACAAAGCAGCAGACCGCAGTAGCTTCATGCTCAGTCCTGCTCACCTGCGTTTGGATGGTGGAACTTGTACTCTTCGGCGGCTTCATCGACAGCAAAAGAGGGGTCCTCAAACATGGCCTTGAAACGGTCGTCCTCCAAAACGCTTGGCAGCACTTTGCGCTTCTTGTTGCTGGTCTCAGCTGGAGCGGCCTCCTCTGCTGCTTGTTGTAGCAATGCTTGCGCAGCCATCTTCTTGTTGACCTGCATTCGAAACAGCAGTTGGCACAGAAATCACTATCCCAGTTGCTGATGTCTATGGAAATCACCATCCCAGTTGCTGATGTCTATGGAAAGCTGCCTCATCTACTGTGTGCTGTAGCAATGCTCATGCAGCCATCTTCTTATTGACCTGCACATCAAATTTCCTGAGGCCTCTATCCCCCAAAATGTCACGCCACTTATTCGAGTGGAGGACCTTCTTCTTCTCTCGTCTTCCTCACGCAATCTTGTTATATGCAGCACTGCTCACCAAAGCCACAGCAGTACAAGCACTACACCAAGTGTCTTTAGTACTGTATTATAGCGTACCTATATAATACCAACTATATACTATATTGTAGCAATTATATACATACATAGAATATCAACTGTTTTTATATGACTGCATATGAAAATTTGATTAATACCAACTATATATAAATATATACATATGTGTGTATAATACTAACTACTGTGGTACACTCCAGCATATGTCTGTACATATATACTATGCATAGATACATACTATTGTATGTATGTGCAGATAGAACATCTTTGTTCTGACCTTGGGCAGTTTCTTGACAATGCCAATGCGGGATTTTCTCTCCTGTTCCATCTTCTGCTGGACACGCTGTTGCCGGTAGGTGTCATAGGCAAAAGGCTCAGCCAGCGCCCTCGCCTTGTGCCATAGCCGGTTATCCACGAAGTAGCCATGCATGTAGGCACGCATGAGAGACGTGCCAATCAGGTGGTTCAGGCCCAGCCTGTCGACTTCAGCCTTTGTCACAAATCTGCAGCCACAATGTGAATAGCTGTGTCAGCGAAAAGATGCCAGGTATGATAATAATTAAGAATAATTACTAATAATTCATCATAACTAATTATTATTATCATTGATGATAATAACAATAACAATAACAATAACAATAACAATAACAATAACAATAACAATAACAATAACAATAACAATAACAATAACAACAATAAAAATAATAATATCGGTATTAACAATAGTAATAACATGTCATAATGATAATAATAGCAATAACAATAATGATAATAATTTTAATGCTTTCCAGGTATGTACGCCCAAATCAGCAATGCAATGCCCTGCTTAAGGTGAAAACCCTGTCAGTAGAAAATCAGCACAATAGGAGAATGAGAAAGGGCTGCAAGCGCTGTTCAGCGCATACACTGCATCACACATGAATCATGCCGATGCCATGAAGCAGGGACTCTGCATGGCATGTCATTCACCTGCAACAAGTATGGGTGTACAGGTTAGTGTCACGGCTCAAAGGTTACATACAGTGCAACACAGTACCTAGACCCTGACTTCAGGAAGCATCACAACAGTATGCAATTGTCAAGAGATAGGGCAATGGGTTGAGCCCAATCAACAACAGACCTGTAGTCATCGTAGACAGCAGGGGCAGCAGTCTCCTCAAGCTCCTCTGTCAGTCCTTCTAGGAAGGAACACCACTTGGGTGCAGGGCCCAGAGAGGGTACAAAATAAGCCTGCATGCATTCCCACCGCTTCTCAACACCACCTCGCACAGACTGCGTGTTTCGCCACCACTACTGAGATTTACACTGCCCAGACTGCATGCGTTCCCACCACTACTCACCACCACATTGTACAGACTGCATGTGTTGCCCCCACTACTGAGTCAGACATTGCACAGACTGCATGCATTCCCACCACTACTCA
>JAABUP010008560.1_pt1 | contig 12994 bp, 17 predicted proteins | sample 5559201 | NCBI WGS metagenome assembly JAABUP01 (sample SAMN10711887, study PRJNA513373) | rock metagenome | isolation source: Antarctica rocks | place: Antarctica | reverse complement strand
CTGGCACCACAATCCTTGCTGCACTGCAACATCCCACCACAGATGTTCGCTGAACATTCAGACCAACGCTGGATGCTAAAGTGGGCTGGAGCGCATCTTTCACCCCCCAAGTCTGCATTTCTGGTCTAGGCAATGGCACGATTCCCCCAAGCTGACTCCTGACTGGGGGGATGGCATGACCCCTGAAGTCTGCTTTTTGACTTTGGGGTTGGATCATCCCCTCTGGTCTGATCTATGTTGCAAAATTAGCAAGGTGGAGTCTATATGTTTGCTGTGCGCTTGAATTGGTCATTTACGCGAGTATAGCCTGTATGTCACTGCGGTCACCTCTTGCCTCAAGCTGTGTTAATGCGTGTGTGAAGGCCGTTGCATGGCTGATAGATGAGTTGAAAGCTAAAGTCCCCATCTGGAAAAAGGAAGTCTTTGAAGGAGGAGAAATTTGGAAGGAGAACGCAGAATCAAGGCTTCTGGCTCAACAAGCGCAATGAAGACACACTGCAACATGCGCAAAGCTATTGTGAAAGCGCCAGAAGGGTGCATGCATACTCGTGTCAAGTGTTTCATGGCAGTACCTTCTGCGAGAGCAGCCTTTGTTCTTGTTATCAATCCATGCTCGGTGCCTCCAGCAAGGTGCAGGTGCTGAGGCCCATTCACAGGGCAGCATGAGGCTGGGTTCCTTATGATATGGCTACAAGAGACCTCCACAAAGCAATATGCTGCACAGCCTGCACACTCTGCTATGTTGCAGGTTATGACACACTGCAAAAAGTCACAGATTCTGCAAAGTATGTTGTAGTTGCTTTACTGTGTTGTTTGAACCCGTCAAGGCATTTTGCAGTGTGCATGCAACCAGGTTGGCACCTAGGTACGCCTGATGTCAGCTGCTGTATCGCATTGTCATGTCAGACTGCAGACAACGCCAGACAGCGTTGCAATGTTTCTTCTTTGCTCTTGATTGTTCTGTCCAGTCTTAATAGGTTGATCTGGTAAGAGTAGGTAGACCCCTGTCAAGATGACAGCTACTGCATACTTGAGCTGGGCAGTCAATGCGCTTCACTGCATGCGCTTCTGCTGGCTGCTTGTGAGGATGCTGCTGCTGCTGCTGCTGCTGCTGCTGCTGCTGCTGCTGCTGATGCCAACGTTGTGAACAGCTTGCAAGCACTGTGGCAGTGAAGGGATCTTCGAGGCATGATAGTGTTGCCATTGCGCAGCAAACAGCATCAAATGAGTTTGCCTTTTGGAAGGAAGCCAATATTGCCTGTGGGCATAATTTATGGATAAAAAGACGTCCTTCGGGCACCATGACCTTTGGACATAAGAAGGATGGATTAAATCTGCAATTGACAAAGGTTCTGCAGGTGCAGCAAAACAATGCGTCACGCATGTAAAATCCCCACCTTCATGATGCTCCAGGGTGTGCTCAGGTAGTAAAAACTTGCTGGACTTGAAATCCTTGCTAGTTGTCTTGAGACTCTGACAAGTTTGAAGTGACCAGCGGACTGTGTCTGAAGGTCAGGCGCCCTAACTTTGACGCGGGCGTAGGAAGTCTGTTTTTGCTAGACCCGAGAGCTGGTTTCATATGGACTTTGACCTGTCGAAACTTACCAGTGACCAGAGCAAGGCCAGCGAGACCAAGGCAAAGCCAAGGTTTGGTCCCGCTGCTCGAGCGGTAAGTGCAGCGTATAGAGAATTTATGCTTTCGGCGTGTGTGATCAGCACTCACTTTAGTTGTGCGCTGGTTCAGAGACCAAAGCCGAAAGCAAAGCCCGCTGAAGAGCCAGCTCCTGCCCGTGACAGCGCAGAAGCACGTCCACAAGGTTTGCCTCTGATGGTCGACCCAAGAAACATGTCTGCTTGTCCAGAAGCAGAGTAGAGGTGCCAACTTACCTTCCCTTGCTGCTCAGGGGCCAGTGCACCAGTTCAGCCTTCCTTTCAAGGCACAGTTGTTGAGGAGCAACATGTTGCTGTGGCCTCACACCCTTCAATTCATACAACCAACATTTCAGCAGCGGCTCCTGTCACAGACATTGTACCTGCAGCACCAGTAGAAGGCTCGGTAAGCTATAACCAACTTGCAGTGGCCGCTACCTTCCTTGGCTGGTGCTTGAATGGTGACATGATGCTCAACCTAATCACCAGCCGTTCTTCACGCCTATTCTCCTTTGGACAGGAACGCTGCTTCAAGCCTACAGCTGGCAAGAGAAAAGCTGCAGACGCTCCAGAGGCTTTTGATGCGGCCCAACCAAGCCATGATGCAGCTGGTGAAGATGCTATGGCCATGGTGCCAGCAGAAGCAGCTGCTGAAGACCTGCCAGCAGCTGCAGGTCCCAGTACCGGCCCCATGACTAAGGCCAAGAAGCGCAAAGGTGCTTGATGCCAACCTTTTCCCATTTCTGCTGCACACACCTCGCTGTGCACAATCATGCACATCCAGTTGTGTGCCATGACAGGAAGCATCTGCTGAAAGTTTGTTTTCATCCTGACCAATCAAGTTGTAATGCTGTTTGCAGTATGTACGAAGTTGTTATGCATATCAATGCATGTCAATCTAAACTTTAACACCACCGCATAAAAGCCCTGAAAAGTAACAGCAGCCAGGCAAGGCAGCTTTTGGGGCTCCTCTGCAGGCCAGATCAATGCTCTACCTGGTTATGAGCAGGCCTTATGTGTTGCAGGGATGGGAAAGGGAGCAGGGGCTGAGCCTCGTAAGACTAGGACTCCTTTGGCTGAGCAGACCATAGACCCTCATACAATGCCCATGAAAACCATCATCAAGTGTGCCATGGCCAAGGACCGCGTCAAGGCCAGCGCTGAGCAAGCTGCAAAGGTGCAAACCTGATCTCTTCACCCTCAAGATCATGTTTTGACTTACATCATATGCACCATATCTACATGTTTGTGGACAGCTTCATCGCAGGGCGTCAACACACTCTTGAGCACTGCTAAGTGTCTATTATCCTGCTCAAAAATTCTGCAACAGATGAGATGCAGGTAGGTGCATTATCAGCTCCAATACGCTGACCAGCGTTTGCATGTGCTGATGCTTTCAAGCTGTCAAGGCTCCAGTGGTGTGCTATCCTACATCTCAGCCGCTTTCACTTCTGCCTTTCCTTGCCAGCTTGGTCCAATCAGGCAGGCATCATCCATGGACCATATGGAGAACATTACCGCTAACAACTATGGAAATGCAGATCAGCAATCGTGACAGGCTTTGAGTTAGGCAGAGTTGAAAAGAACATTGAAGCTGACACCCGACAATGAGACTATCTTGGGAATGGTCAAGTTCATTTGTGGCAACAATGATCATCTGGAACACAGAACTGTGGATCTGAGCGTGGGACTGAGGGTCGAGTGTTGTGTTCCCGACATGCGCTGTGTGTTGCAGGCTGCTGCAGCAATGGGGCAAGCTTCTGCCAGCAGGCCGCAACCCTCTCAGGCCTCACAGCCAGAGTCGGAGGCAATAGGTGCGCCTCAGATGATTCTGGATGAGGAGACAGGGCAGCTGGTGCTGGACCGGGCCAGCCTGACCATGCAGGCCCAGCCGCGCCAGGAGTACACGCGCAGGGAAGAAGGCCAGCATGACATTGTCAACTCCCAGTCCTACATGAAGAGGGAGAACACGGCTCGCTGGAGCCCTGAGGAGACAGAGGAGTTCTATTCGGTACGTTTCAGCAAGATCAACCTTTAGGGCATCTGGTAAACGTAGCTGAAGACGACCTCCTTGGTGGCATGTAAATGTAGCTAGATGATGAGAGCTGGTTGCTGAATGCCATGCAAACTTTGCCATGCAAACTTTGCATCAACGCTTGTTCCAGCGCTCTGTTGGTCCAAAACTGCTCTACAGAATTTGTATGTTGCGCTGAAAACTTCAATCATTGCTATGGCTCATACACTTGCTCTTGACTGTTGAGAGGGTTGTCTTGTTTTGCAGGCTCTGCAGATCTGGGGCACCAACTTTAACTATGTGGCGACCCGCATCAACTCCCGCATGGCAGCGCTGGGTCTGCCTTGCAACAACCGGTCACACAGGCAGGTGAAGCTGAAGTACAAGCGAGAGGAAAAGGCACACCCCAAGAAAGTCACTGCAGCTATCAATGGCCAGGTAAGACTAGGTGCAGCGTTCAGATGGTGTCATAGATAGTGTCAAACATGCTTCATAAGTAGCATATGCCTAACTTGATGCGGTCTGTGTTTGTGGTGGCTGGAGCTTGTGGTTAAGTATGTTACATTCAACCATTTTTGTTTGCTGCAGCTATCACTGTGTTGTGGTCTTTACCTGGGACTGACTGACAAAAGCTGCGCTTTAGTTGTGCGTTGAATACTGTACTGACAGCTTTTACTGTGCATGCAGCATGCACAGAGTGATGACTACGTTGAGATGATTCATGAGCTGCAGGCAGCACAGAATGAGGTTCAACAGGTGACTTTCATGCTTGCCTTTCCATGTGTGTCAGAGATGCAGCCACTTAGATGAGTCAATTTCTGTCTTGGCCTTTTTTGCATGTTGCTTGATTAGTTTACACACTTCCAAACAAATTTCGAACAGACAACTTCTGCTCGCGACATGTGTGGCATGCTTGCTCTCTTGGACATCGTATATCAGTCATAGGCAGCCAATCTCAAGCTTGCTCAGCTCAACATTGCAAGCAATGAATGCATGAATGGTCGTGTGTGCAATACTGATGCAGGATGACTCAACCTATCTTGAGGCTGCTCCTAGTGGCAATGTCAGAGATACGCAACCCACGGATTGTAGCGCAAATCCCCTTCCTTATGGCAGTGCATCTGATCCAGCGTACAGACCAGACTCTGACGCTGAAGCAGATGAGCTCAGAGAAGATGAAAAGGCAGGCACTGAGCTCATTGGTTCAGCACCCAATGGGGAGCCATCAAGAGGCCGACCTCAAATGAAGCCCAGTTTAGGGGCAAATAAATCTGTGCAGCAGAAATCTTCCCTGGTGGAAGGCCAGGTGCACGGTAGTGATGCTGCCAATGGTGTTCACTTGCAGCAGCAGCAGCAGGAAGAAGTCCCTGATGAGGCTCAAGATCGATTCACTCGCATGCTGCGAGACAGTGGTGTGACTGCGGAGGAGCTAGCAGAAGGTGGCTACTAGTGTGAGCGCTGTGTTGCATAGAACAGTTCTCCTCTTGACGTTGTCAACGTCTGAGAATATTGAGTATATCCACTGTATATGTACCGGTTCTGGGGTCCACACAAAGGTTGAGGCAGGTGACTGTCAAAGTTGTATGCTGTGTGAAGCCTCGGGTTCCCAGCAGATGTTATGGCGATGTTTCAAGCAATTCGCAGCCAATCATTGCAACGACGTCGTGTGTTTGCGTGCCTGCATACTATGAATACAGTTGCAGGTCATGCTAAGCGCGTTTCTGCTTGCTAGTCAAGTGGTTTGGGGCTTGCTAGTCAAGTGGTTTGGTCGATCAATGTCTGCTATAAGGGTACCTACAATGACTGCCACGAAGGTAGACATTTTGCCATGACTAACAGCATGTCGCTTTGGTCAGTGACTATGCACAGTTTTGCAAATTGTGATCGGTCAGCCAGCGGTATAGCAAACTACGCTTGGCTGCAGATTTTATCATGCCTGTCAAGCTTGCTGACTCCCAAAGTTGCACCCAAGCTCACTCGTGCTTGCCGGATGGGAGTCGCCTTCCCGTTCAGGTAAAGCATTGATCGCTACAAACTGTCAGGATGACACACGTCCAGAAGAGCACGTCACCTATTCCATGGCTTTGCAGGTGCATAGTTTACTGCGGCTTTGGCGTCATCAAGAGACTCAGCGTTTACGCCGCTTCAGAAACCGCAAAGACTTCACAAAGCAGGAACCAAAACAAGCTGCAGCTCAGCATGCTCACCTCACTCGAGCAACGCACAGCAAAAGATCTCCTGCGGTGCATTGTGCTTCTGCAATGTTTGAGGAGAGCAGTGTGGTTGCCGGCATTCCAGTTTCGTCTGCGAACACGACCACCGGGCATAGTCTTTGGCAAACCTTGCAGCAAAAGCAACTCGACTTTGTGCCAGAAGTTCAGAAGTGCCTGCACGAGCTGGCTGCACAGAGCGCAAGCACAGAAATGCAGGACGAACAGCAGGAAGGAGTTCTTGTCAGTACTAGACGCAAAGCTTTGCTGGAGGATATTCTGTATTACTGGGCTGTTGCAGAAGCGTATTTGGCTGACGCCAGCATACAAGCATCATTCAGGCAAGCTGTGCCGTGGTGATGCACGTGCACTCATTCTGTGTACAAAGTTGTGTGCAGTAATTCATGCTATATCTGGTGAAATACCCAACATCTCACAAGGCGCCACTTGTGTTTGTCGCCTTGTGAAGAGTGGAATGGTTCACCAGAAATAAAATGGATCAGTGGACACAACTCTGTGCTGGTGTATGCACAAGCTCTTGTAATGCATACAGAGCTGTGTGCGTTAATGTATGCTATGTCTGGTGAAACATGCAACTTTCTCACAAGGAGCTGCTTTGCATTTGTCACCTTGAGGGAAAGTTGCATCTGTCATCATAGATAGCATGGGTTACTACATAGGAGCAGTTTGTTTGTCCACTTGGTTGAGATTGGCCTGGTGTGCATGGCTAACCGCGATGGTTTCTGGCATAAACTTGAATCCTAGGCCCTACCCCTGAGGGGGCATCGGCGCCCTCCTGTCACACAGGAGTAGATTATCCAGTCATCAGGCTGCGTTGCTTTGCGCAGGCAGGCTCTAGGTCGAACTGGAACCGCGCTGCTTGCACAAGGCAGTGACGGCATCAGGCTGCAGTCACAGGTGCAGCTGCTGGATGAGCAAGAAGGCCAGTACATGATTGGCTCTGTGCAATTTGCCAAACCTGGCGAAGCCTTGCAGAGAGGTGCTTCATCGGCACAGCTGGACCTGCAGCCAGGTGTCTCAAGTCGCCCCTCCCTGGACTCTGTGTTAGGCTCTGCCAGAGGCCAGGCACTCTTAGACAGTCAGGTAAGGCTTGTCTGGCAGCCTGCAGATGATTGACTGCATCTCCTGGTGCCTGAGGATCTATGTGGACAAAACGCCTGACGGCAGATCGTGTAATGCGTGGAACGTGTGATTGGAGTTAACGTTGTTTTTCCTCCAGTCTGTTGTTGTGTTTGATAGGTACTTGGAGGTTGGTGTGTGCATGGCAAGCATTTGTGTTGAAAATGATGCACCTGCAGGGCAGCTTGCCAAGCAGAATGTCCAGAGAGGGAGCTGCACGCACATACCACATGTACACATACTGGGGTTACTTCAATAGGCGTATGTCGGCTAGAAGGCAGCTTGAACAGAAGACAATGCCAGGTTCCAAAGAATCTACTGGCATAGCCTTTGGAGACAACAGTAAACAGCAAAAAAGCTACTATGGGGAGATGACCAATGTCTGGCGCTATTTTGAGAATGTTCCTGATGCCATTAGTGATTTGAGAACCAAAGAAGCAGCACAGGTTGCTGACAGGCATCTCAGGTCAGTGTTTAGTCTGAATGCAGGTTATGCTCAGTCACCTATGACTTGCTTTCCCCATATTTCGCTGCCATGCAGCATGAACCTGCTGAAGGAAAGTAAACCACGTAGTTTTCAGCAAACAGCTCTTTTTGCCTGGAGTATAGCTTTCTACATTGAGTACAGTTTTCTGAAGCCTGGTTGCTGCATGCAGGGCTCTCTTTGGTGATCAAGAGGAATGCCTGACTACTTTGTTGGCATGGCAGCAGATGACAAATGAGGCCAGATGGTTTGGACGTGCTCTTTATGATGCAGAAGAGATTGTGCTGCAGAGCTGCAGGCATCACATGACAGAGCAATAGTCATTCTGTGTTCCACTGTTACTGCAGCTTCCTTGAGCTTTCTAGTATGCTGTTACTAGCAAGTCACTCCAGTGCGTTCTGACGGATCTGTCTAGACCAAATCTTTACATTCAAAGCCAACTAAACATAGCAACATTATTTCATGCGCGGTTCCATTTCTTCTCACTCAGAGCACTGCGCGCTGCTGCAATTTTGGCTTGCTGATCACGACCATCTTTGGCCTTGACAGATGCTGTTGCCTTCATGTATGCCGGCACATAGCCTCCTACAGAGTTCTCCCCACCACGCTTCTCAGGTGGCCGCTTCTGCTTGGAAGCTGGCAATTCAGGTTTTTTGCCATCTGGCTTTCTGGGTCTGCTAGCTGCTATGCTGCTGTTAGGCTTCGCTCTGCTGTTGCCGTGCTGACCAGCTGTGGGTGCTATTGGACTAGGTCTTATGGGCGTTGCTGCTTCCTTGACTGCTGGTTTTACTGCCTGCATGCCCAGAGTGCATCTCAATGCAGCGTATCCAAACTGTATTTCCTAGCGTGCAACGTGACTGACCTGCCATTGTAGAATACGTGTCTGGGTCACATGCCATTTCAGATTACGCAGCTGAATCAGTCCATCCATGCTCAAAGCAGCATACAAAGACCTGAAAGAACACTGCGTATTTCATGGATAGGCTACCTGAACAGCTGCCTGCTGTCTCCCCATCGAAGCTACACTGCCAGCACGACCCAGCCTGATCCTGATGTCCAGGTAGCGTCCTATCTGCTGTGGTGTCTGCAAATGAAAACACAGATTTCAACACTGCCACTGCACAACAGGCTAATCAGTAACGGTCACTCAATTACTGTGAGCTGCAACTTATGCCGCATATGTCGCTGTATTGCCTATGACATCAGGATTGTCTAAACAAGTCAAGTAAAAAAGAAGGAACTGAATGCGCTGAGATCAGGCAGCACAAGCAGCAGGCAGCGAGGTGAAGTAGCAGCAGTACATAGTGCACACACCATTTGTGAACGTGGCTGTTCTGAAAGGACAGACAGCTCCTCCGTCAGCTGAGCCAGCTCTTCATCACTCAGAGCCACAGAGGCAGCGCTTGAGGACTGGCTGGGGCTGGCCTTCTGTGGCACAGCTGCTGATGCCGTTGATGCAGCACTGCTGATGTTGGGAACAGCATTTTCCCCATCTGCAACATGCAATCCAAGTGTGAGAGGCTGTGCCACAGGTCATTGGTGCAGATGCAGCAGTAGCCATTGTGAGAGATTCTATCCAGAATTCGAGGACCCGGTACAGCTTGTGTACACGCGTACACAGCATGAATACTTCTTGCAACCATTTTGTGCTTGATGCAGTTTGTTGATCCTTGCTTGCTTTGGGCAGCACAGATCTGCTTGTTCTGGGGCGTCCACAACTTATGTTATGAGTCAGATGGCTGCTTACCTGATCTATAGTCCCTATTGGACATGATAGTGCCAGCTACAATCCAGCCTTCTGCAATGAGGGACTCATCTGGGCTGCTCTCCCTGGAGGCAAGGCTGGCCTGTGCATCATCTTGCCTGTATTGTAAGCAGGAATCTTCAGTCAGGCCATTAAGGCCAACCACCTTCCACAGCATCAGGAGCAGTGTGCTTGCTATGCATCCATGTGAAGCATGTGCAGAGGGATGGTGATGGCCCATGAGCACAGTGTCACAGCAAAGCAGGCTGCACCTGAGCTGAGCCTGAACAGGACTTCCATTGTGCTTTGCAGCCGTGGCGTTTGCGTCATTCTGAGTTGTCTCTTCCTGAACAAGGCGTAGCAATGTTATGTAGCCTGCTGACTGTCAGCAGCAAGCATTGCATGATCATTGCGTGATGGAGCAAATTTGCAGTCATCGCAATGGCATACCTTGTACGCTGCAGCTGCTGATTGTCTTGATGGCTCCACTTGGCTGCTTGGCTGATGCAACAGCTGACTGGCTGTTGTGGGACCTGGTTCCAGAGCAGAGCCAAGCATCTGAGACTTGCTGACTGCCAAGTTGTGGCGCACTGGGCTACTGCAAGCCTTGCTAGACATGCTACCAGCCTTTGTGTAGAAGCTGCTTGCAGATGTATTTGAGTGCATGGATGATGAGGCATCTTGCTGACTTGAGGTCAAGCTGTCGCAGCTACTGGATGCTGCAGCTGCCTTTGATGCCTGACTGCTGTGGAAATCTGCTGAGGCAACACAGGGTGAAGAAGTGGATACTTGGAGACTGGAATCCTGGCCCAACAATGGAACACTGGAGAGATTTGCAGCATGCACCAAAGGCTGCCCTTGCAAAGCATCTGCAGATGTGCTGATATTGGGCTGGCGTGGTATCTCCAGACTTGCTGGACTTCCGGTGGACACAGGCTCAACAGCTGGCACTTGACAGCTGGAATGGTCTTGCCCACTGTCATCTTGATACCAGTCAATTGCTTCATGCACAGACCCAGAGCCTGGGTGCGAGACTGGAATGGCATTGGCAAGGACTGGCTCATCTGACCAGCCAGGCTCACCATGCACGTGTGGTGAATTGTACACAATGACGCTAGGTGACCGCTGTCTGCTACCTGGCAGCTGTTGGTGATGTTCAGAGCTGACGGAGGCAGCTGTTGGCGTCGAGTGTCTGCTTGCTGACTGGCATGAGCCAGAATCAGAGCCTGCAAAGGCAACAACATCAGCTACTCCTGCTGAATTGTCCATAATCACACTTGCTGTGCAGCCATCTGATAATTGCAGGCAATATCTGCAGAGTCCGTATCATGCAAACGCACTTGCCAAAAGCTGTACCTGATGCTGAGTATGGAGACTTGCTGGAGCGTTTTTTGGCAAAGGTGTTCAGATTGGCAATAGCTGCCAGATGTTCTTGCCGCATGCTATGCTTTCTGGCAGCAACTCTTGCCTTGCCTGCCTCTGACACTGGACCGTAATTGGAAGCTCTAGGTGTGTCAAAACGCTCTATTGATGCCAAGGTATTGCTATGTGACTGAGGGCTGGCAGCAACATATGGGATGTCCAGGTGAAGAGGAGTCTGCAGAGGTGCAAATGTTTTGCAATGTACAATGAACTGCACAGCTTGCTGTCGTGGAGGAGACCTCGCTTAGTGGCAAGCTTACCACTTCAGGGACTGCACCTATGCAAGACAGAGAGCAAGAAGCCACGGACAGATCACTGAAGCTTGGAGCAACAAACAGTCCCGGTGGCAAATCGGTGAGGTTGCCTCCCCGTGCCGCGCCAGCGTTCTGCAGCACCGCAGCAAGGTCCCAACCTCAACGTACCGCGCTCGTGATCAGAAACAGGCTCGACGACGACGCAATCCAACTATCAGGATATGAGAGTATGAGACTCGACAGCAACCGCGAAACGTCTCGAAGAAAGCAACAGCGTCAAATGCATTGCTTATGACGCCAGGCAGGGTGCGATTGCAGCGACGACTGCTGCTTTGGTAGTATTGCAAACTTGCCTTGGACTTCTTTCGGCCGAAACTGAAGCAGCTCACATGAACATCATCCTCAACCTGCTGATCGTACGATCTCCGCTGAAACATAGCCGTGGACGACAGGCATATCGCACTGTCAGTTGAAGGGTTTGGCGCGCGCCATGGCAATCGCACTCCGATTCCGAAGAAAGCTTAATTCGAAGTCAAAATTTTGCAGCACGTTCAGATTTCCATTTCCGAGAGCCTTGCGTGGAGCAGCAGTATCACACAGCCATACGTGCGCGAATAACAACTGTACGCTCTAGTTGATGACAGCTCTCGGCATTCAGCGGATCAGCGTGCGTATCTTGCGTCCCATCAGGCGATCAAACACGTTCAAGCGGTCCTGCTTCCGAACCACAGCTGACATGTCGACGGCAAGCAAAACAGACGTCGTCAAGGGTAAGAAAGACGATATGAACGGCAAAAACGTTGTTGTCACGGGAGCAAACAGTGGCATCGGTCTCGCTCTCAGCAAAGCTTTGGTGTCACGAGGGGCTCACGTTACTGTCGCGGCTCGGGACAACGCAAAAGGGGCCGAGTACGTGCTGTATGCATTTCGCATGTACAGCTTTCAAGTTTGCGAGTCCCTTGTGAAACGCTCGGCTTCCTCTGCCCATCAAAGTCTCGCTGTCATTGTCGTGCATGCATGCACGCATGGTCACAAGGGCTGTGCTGCACCAAATTGATCACACTGCTCATATCGGCCTCCGTATGCAGGGCTGTCAAGATTTTGGAAGCCATCATTAGCGAGGCTGGCAGCAGTGGGTCTGCAGATGCCCTTCACCTTGACTTGCAATCCTTCAAGTAAATATTTGCGCCTTGCACTTCCAGCAAAAAACCCTATGTGGACCTCACTGCATGCTGAGGGGTGGCCAAGGCCAACATCTGCTTTGCTATGTTTGCAGATCGATCAAGGAGTTTGTCAAGAAGATTGAGCAGGGAAACAAGCCATTGGATATACTAGTTAACAACGCTAGTATCTTCATTACTGGGGATGAGGTCACAGAAGATGGACTAGAGGTGTGCTTCTTTACAGTCTACTCCTGAAACAGTCTGTTGCTGTTTGTCTTTGACCCTGGTGAAGCTTCAAGTCCCCTTATTTGCTTGACATGGTTGTGAATGTGGTTCCTTGCATCTGCAAGGTCTGTCAGTCATAGCTGACATGTTTTGGCATGTGCAGGTGACCATGCAGACAAACTACCATGGTCCCATGGCACTCATGCAGCTGCTCCTACCCAAGCTGAAGGATAGCAAACCATCTAGAGTTGTCTGGACAAGCAGCGGCCTTGAATCTATTGGCACTCTTCCTGACCTCAGTAATCTCGACGCCCTTGAGTGAGCCTGCTGACTGCGGCCAGTCTGAGCTGACCTGCTTTTTTGCTTCTTCGGCCATTGTCAAGGCCTGCTGTTTTGCAGCGTTTGACAAAAGTCATGAGCTGCATTGCGCCTAGCATAGCTTACATATCTTCCATATGTGTGATCAGCAGGGCACACATGCAACATCAACAGTCCACCCTGAGCAAGAGTGGCTTGCGTGTAACTGATGCATGGCATGCAGGGGTCACGGCATGAAGAATGACATCTGGACCTATGGGACCACAAAGCTTCTGCTGCTGATGGCTTGTAAGGAGATGGTGCAGCGCCTGGAAGGCAGCGGTGTCACTGTCCTCACTGCCTGGCCGGGAATTGCAGGTACACACACACA
>JAABUP010008558.1_pt1 | contig 12996 bp, 12 predicted proteins | sample 5559201 | NCBI WGS metagenome assembly JAABUP01 (sample SAMN10711887, study PRJNA513373) | rock metagenome | isolation source: Antarctica rocks | place: Antarctica | reverse complement strand
GAAACACAGCGCCGCAAAGCACTACCGTCCTGGCTGCACCACTACAACCACCACCGGCCCCACACCGCCATCGGGAACCAGCCCCCCATCACCCGCTTGACCAACCTCCCCGGGCACTACAGCTAGTCGTTTCCGCCTCCGGATCTAGCTTTGGGGGATCGCTGACGATATGAGGGTGGCACGACTCATAACGGATCGCGCCACCCTCATGCCCCCTTCAGCAGCTAAACCGGGCCTTCTCGAAAGTGTACGTCGTATAGCGCCTCGCCCCATCATCGACCTCATGATAAGAGTCGCCCTCGTACGTGTACGTTTCAGAGCATCCCCTCCGCGCTACAGCCTCCGTACTGTCGTTCGCGTAGTTGCGGATTCCCCACCTAGGCCCATCCAGTTTCTGGACGCCGTACCAACGCCAGCGGTACAAAGTAGTTCGAGCGGCGATTCGACCGACGTTAAGAGTACGATGCGTCTTAGCATGAACGCTCGCCTTCCCGGACGAATAATGGGGCTTAGCGGTACTGCCGACGCATCCGTAGGGGTTTACCCCAACGCCGGTGCGCCCTGCCGCCGCGGCGACTGCGAACCGGTTTGGGCCGTTCTCATCGACGGGCGTCGACACCACGGCAGGTGTGTCGTTGGTTGGGTCGTCACCCAGTGACTTCTCTTCAGGAGGCGTCGACGGCATGTTCAGGTCGTCCGGATTGACAGTGGCTCCTAGACCCGTAGTGAACACGATCCAGGGTGACCACGTGGCGCCGTCGACCTGGTATCGAGACTGGTAAGTAGCAGCATTTTGAAGAGCACCGCTCGAAACAGTCCATTGGGTGACGCCTCCAACCGCTGCAGTCGCCGAATTCCCTGAGGCTACAAGAGCGGGAGCCGTCGCAACCGACCACACCTGGAACGGTGTCGTCCCGGTGGTGGCAGTCGCCGCAGAAAGTGTTGGCGTCAACGATGTTGCCAGGATGTCTCGCGTACACCCATCCGCAGCGCACGGAGAAACTGAACCCGGGGACTCGTACCAGCCCTGGGTGTCAATTACAACATTCACCGTGCCGCTTGGAGTGTTCCGAACCGAGATATCACCCCCAGCCCCCCGGGCTGATCACCCCTAGATGGGAAATAATGTCGGTGGCGGAGAAATTAACGAGTGACACCCTGGCTCCGGAGCTTCGGACGGCCAAACTTTCAGTCCCCCTCGGCTAGTCGGCTGTACCGCAATAACATTCAGTAAAGCGGCTGACAGGTTGTGGTGGGGGAAACCGTTGGCTCTTGAGACAGCGACGTTAATGGTCTGACCGGGCTGCATTGATGTCATGGACGGATTACGGGTGTCTAAAATGCGACCCTCGTTCAACACCATCCCTCCACCGGCTCCCGAGACACCAGAATAAAATCCCTCTACATCGAGTAGGACGTCGCTCGTGCCCCCGCCGGAAATGTTGTTTGCGATGGAGACCGATCCGTCAGATCTGATTGGAAAAATCGCCGTTGCGGCCTGAGTGTCAGTCGAGTAGTCGAAGACGGTTGCTCGCGTCGCTGCAGACGCGCCCGCCGTAATCCACCCGCCCTTGGTCTGGTGAACGGCTGTAATGTTGGGTCAGGTTGGGGTGCTCGCGCCGGGCAACCCGGATCATCCCGGCGGACAGGTCGATGCCGAACACGTTGACACCGCGCGCGTGCAGATGGGCGGTGACTCGTCCGGGGCCGCAGCCGACGTCAGCGACCGGGCCGACACCGAGGGCGAGGCTTCGCCCGACGAACTCGTCGATGACCGCGACGTCCAGCGCCGTCTCCACGCTGAGGCCAGAGAGCAGCCTGGCGTAGTCGACCGCCACGGCGTCGTAGCTGTCTCGGGCGGCACTGACGTGACCTGCGGAGCCCACGCCGCGACGCTACGGATGACCGGCATCGCCGGACGCGCGGAGGGTGGGCAAAGCTGCGCCGGTGAGCCCCTCACTCGTCGTCCCGACCGTTGAGCTGCACACCTCCTAGCTACAGGCTCGGGCGGAGATGGGCACTGGCGCGCACATCGACGGTGCCGGGCTCCGCCAGCAGGACGACGTTGAGACGCCCACCGGCTTCACCGCGTGGACCGCGCACCTGCGCCGCTGCGCCGACACCTCTATGTCCCCGGAACCCGGCCGGGTCCACTCGACCTACCGCTGGGTCGTCGAGGAGGACACCTACCTCGGGGCCATCGACCTGCGGCACGAGCTCAACGACTTCCTGTTCGACGCCGGCGGCCACATCGGCTACAGCATCCGTCCCAGCGCCCGCCGCCGCGGGCTGGCCACTTGGGCGCTGTTCCACACGCTTGAGCGCGCCCGGACCATGGGCCTCGACCGCGTCCTGCTCACCTGCGACCCCGACAACACCGCCTCCGTTCGCACCATCGAGGGCAACGGCGGCCAGCTTGAGGACACCCGCCACACCAGCCTCGGCCCCAAGCGTCGCTACTGGATCACGCCCTGAGGTCCAGCACTCACCTGGTGACCCTCGAGCGACCGCCGAAGCGCAGTGCACCGGAGGGTCTAACGCCACGCCGGCGGGAGGGGCCGCGTCAACACGGCCTGCACCCTCCCAGCGCACGCGTTGGCGCATAATCGCTGGTCAGAGCCCTGCTAGGCGTCTCGGGTCAGTCCCTAGCGGTGCCCGGCCGGGGCTGCCGCCCACAGCGCAGCGACCCGGTACCGGTCGACGGGGGTGAGCCGGCCCGGCGGCTCCGGCCGCGCCGCAGCAGGTGCGCTCACCGGGCTCAGTAGCCGAACCGGTCGACGCCCGAACCGAGCGCCCACATGCCATTGAGCCGGCCCACGGTCCGCTGGTAGGCGCCCTCCTCCTGCCCGATCAGGACCACATTGCCGACACCACCCAGCACCCGGGCGCGGAGCCGGGCGGCGTCCTCGGTCCACGCCAGGTCCAACAGCCCGTCAGCCGCGCGGTCCGCGCGACCGCCGCGGGCGCGGTGTCCGGGTCCCCGTCCGGGGCGAGCGCGTCGGTCAGGACCTCTACCCGGCGGGGGCCCCCGAGCGCCCGCGCCGCCCCGGTCAGCGCGTCGACGTCGCGCGCGGCCAGCTCGTAAAACTGCAACGGGGCGTGTTCAGACGCCCCGTCCGGGCCCAACAGCCGCGGCCCCGACACCGTCCCGGGATCGGTCTGCCCCGGCCGGACCGCGTCCGCCACCCGGTACAGCGCGCCCAACACGGCTCCACCCGGCGCCGCAGCTGCTCGGCGTCATCGGCACGGCCGACGCCGACGGGCGGATCGTTGAGCCGGGCGCCCTAAAGGGTGCCATCGGCGAGCCGAGGACCGGCGCTGAGCCTGCGCCGCGCGACGGCCGGGTCGCGATCGAAGCTGCTGTCCCAGCCGCGGTGCAGCTGCTCCCCGCTCGCCCCGTCCCACCCGCTCGCGTCCTCACCCGCCCGGGAGCATCAGCCGATCTGCGGATCCACCGCGCCGAGCAGGTGCACCGTGCCCGGACGGGACGGCCGCCGGACGAGCCGCGCGCACAGCCCGATCCGCCCCACCGGGGCGCCACCGCCACAGCTGGCGCCGGAGCCGCCGGGGTCCTCGCACGCACGCCCGTCACCCATCCAAAGCCCCCCGGGCCGCGCAGCTCACGGCCAGCCGGAGCGGGCCGAACTCCCCTCACCCTTCGCCCCCCTGCCACCACACTGAGGTCGTGACGACTCCCGCGTCCTCGGAGGAGTTGGTGGTGCGGCGGTCTCGCGGGGACCGTGGCGTGACGGTGGTGGTCATCGGGTTCACCGCCGCCGGGGGTCTGCTCGACGCCGCCGCGGGCGGTACCCCGACGTGGCTGGGCATCCCCGCGACCGTGTTCTTCAGCGTTGCCCTGCTGCTCGCCGTGGTCGTCGCGGTCGACGTGGCCCGGTCCAGGCCGCGGTCAGAGCCGCTGCTGAGGATCGGACCCGCCGGTGTCACCGTCCCCGGTGCGTCCCCGGTCCCGTGGTCGGACATCACCTCGATCCGGATCACCCGGGGCGGACGGCCCAGCACCATTAGAGCCGTCGCGTTCATCCCGCGACCCGGCCGGCAGACGCCGGCCGTCCGGGCCTCCGGGCTCCGGAAGGGCCCAGTGGGCCGGGGCCCCCATGCGGCCGCCGCGAAGTACGGCAGCGCCCTGGTCGTCCTCCCCCACCTGATGACCGCCACAGCCACCCAGACCGTCGACGCCGCCAGGCGGTGGGGAGTGTTCGACCCACCCACAGCCGCCCCGCCAGGCGCCGACCAGGTCAACCCGCCGACCGACCGCGCTCCCCGGTGACCACGACACCGCCCACCACGGCAGGGACGTCGATCCGACTGCGCGCCCCGCTGTGGACGCGGGTCTACAACGTGCTGTTTGGCCTTCTGTGGTGCGGGCTGCTGGTCACCTTCGCGGTCCGCGCACCGCACGGAGACGCCCCGATCGCCGCGGGGATGCTCGTGTTCGGAGTCCTGCTCATCGGATCGAACCTCCGGCTGGGGGTCACGACCGACCGCCTGACCATCCGCAACCGCCTCACCACAACGACCCTGACCCGCCAGGACGTCGAGGGGTTCCGCGCGGGACCAGCTCCGAACAAGGCTTCCCGCTCACCTACTGCGCCTACGCGCTGACCACCCAGGGACGGATTATTCCGCTGACGGTGACCGCCCGACCCGGCTTCCGCCGCCCACCCCCGCACGTCCACCACGACATCGACCTACTCCAACGATGGCTGGCCGACGTCCGCCGACCCTGACACCGAGCCGCCGCTGCCCGTTGTCCCGACTCGGCCCGCCAAGGCCGTCTCACAACCAAGGGAGTGAGACTGTGCGCAGCTCCTCGATCCGCGACAGGACGACGTCGACGCGATCCACGACCGGAGCAGCCGGAACCTCGAGGAGCCCGAACCCGTGCTCTCGGTACACCGCCTCGTGGACCCGTTCGAAGACCAGCGACTCGGCGTAACTGATCCGCCGGGCCGCAGTGGGCTTCACGAAACCCAACGGCCGCACGAGGAACACCACCGGCTCGTACACCTGCGCACGCAAGACCCGGTCCACCTCCGCGGCCAGCAGCGGGCCCACCGGCCGACCCAGGTAACGAGCCAGCGCCACCGTGCACAGCGGGGATCGGTCGAACACCTGCACCGCCACCGATCCGTCCACCACAGCCAGCTGCCGGTCCCGTTGGAGCGCGGCGATCCGCTCGCAGAAGTCTTCCCCCGCCCACGGCTCCTCAACACCCTCCCCCTGCAGAGCAGCGATGACATCAGTCGCCGCCTCCGCGACCACCGCCACCTCACGTCGCCGCAGACCGTCCACCAGCACCGTCGTCCCCGCCCCGGGCGCACCGGTCACCACGTACCGCCTCACCACACTGATGCCCCCTCCTGTGTCAATCGGCGCCCGCGCGACCGCCCATCCGCGCCAGACTCCCGACGTGTTCACCGAGGTTCTCTTCGACGTCGACGGGTCCTGCGCCGGTGGGACCCGGAGCTGATCGCGGCCGCCGAAGCGACCACGGGCTGCCACCCGCAAGCCTGCGTTGCACCGCCTTCGCCGAGCCCTCGCGCCCTGCTCACCCGCTGTCCCGGACAGACGCTGCCCGTCGCCAGCGACACCGCCGTCCCGCACCTGACCCGGCCGTTCGCGCCGGCGGCAAGGCACCCCTGCGCCGCGCGAACCCTCCCTGCACCGGCAAGCTGGACGGGGACAGGGACGGCGACGGCGTCGCCCGCGAGCCGTAGGAGCAGCCGGCGACCTGGCCGACGAGACATCAGGGGCGCCCATGGCCGGGCACGGCGGAACCGATCCGGCCCGGCTCAGGTGCGGCACAGGTCGGTAGGCCTACGATCTGCCGGCCGGGTCGGTGACGGACGAGGGGCGGGGTCGGGATGCTGCGCAGGGCGGAGAACGTGTCGATCGGCCACGCCCCGAGCTGGCCCCGGCGCCGTGCCCCGGTGGTGGTGACCGTCGGTCGGGACGTGCACCGGCTCCCTGCGCTGCACAAGGACCGGGTCGCAGAGCTCGCCGTGCTCCAACGCACCGAACCCGTGCAGGTCCTCCGCGTCGGTGAGCGCACGTACTGGCAGTTCCGGAGCCGGTTCTACTGGGACAACGACGGGCTGGACAACGCCCAGGTCCACGCGGTGATCGTGACCCAGGAGCAGCGCGACACCGCCCGCGTCACCCGCGCACAGTCGATCCTTGCCCAAGACACCGCCGCCATCGATGCCCCGGTTGGGTCACGGCGTCGCGGTGGGATCCCCGACGACGTCAAGCAGCTCGTCCTGACCCGGGACGGGCACCGGTGCGTGCACTGCGGGAGCCGCTCGGAGCTGCAGTTCGACCACGTCATCCCGCACGCGATGGGCGGCTCCAGCAGCCCGGAGAACCTGCAGATCCTGTGCGGGCCGTGCAACCGCCGCAAGGGCGCCCGCGTCACGGTGACCTGACCCGGTCGCACCAGCCGTACGCCGACGGCGCCCCACCGTCCATCCCCCGGAACGGGTCCAATCTCGGGTTCGGCAGAGTGCCTCAGCTTCCGGGTGAGCCGTGCCCGACGTGGACGATCCCCCACAACACAACCGTGATGACCAGCCCGGCGACCGCCCACGCCCGGCCGCGTTCCCGGGCCGGGTCGATCCGGACCAGGGCGAACACCGACACGACCAGCCCGACCGGCCACGCCACAACGCTCAGCACGCCCAGCACCAGTGCCGCGCGGCCCAACCGGCTCAACGGCCGCCGGCTGCCTGTGGTGACCGGGTCCGGCCGCCCGTAGGACGGCGCCACCGACACCACCTCCCACCGGGACCCGGCCTGCTCGGCCCACGCCCGCTGCTGCCGTCCGGTCGGCTCCACACCCAGCTCGCCCTCGCCTGGAACGACCAACGGCCACCCATCCGGTGCCGGCGTCCACCCGGTATCCGGCTGCCAGCCTCGCGGCGGCAACCAGCCCTCGGGACCCGCCGGCCACCCCGGCGCGGGGTTGTAGCGAGGCATCAGAAAGTCCAATCACTCGTCGAACCCGCGACGCTACGGACCAGCTCGGGAGCGGGGAGCCACCCTGTTGATAGAGGGGGGCCCACGGCGGTCGCCAACCACTCAGGGCCGCCTCACCCACCAGCCGGGTCCCCGGCGCCTGACCCGACCTGCACAGTTGCCCGAACCCATATGTGACTGCCCCCGAACGCTGGCGGGGTCACGGACCCGGCTTTCCGCCGACGGACCATGGCGGGTCCACGCCGGCTCACCCGGTGACGTGGTCCGCCGTCACATGACTCGGCAGGCCGGTGGTGATGGCGGTGATCAGGTGCGCGATCCCGTCGGCCTCGACCTCCCGCGTCCCCGACCGACGTCGCTGCGGGTGTCGCGCTACGCGCCGTCCTGCCGCAGGCCACCGCCCTGACCCTCCGGGAGCGGGGCCTGCTGCGGGAGTGGCTCGACCGCATCGCCGACACGCCCGAGTGGCGGGGGCGCATCGCCTTGTCGGACAGTCCCGAGGACCACCGTGGCGTCCAGCTCCGGGGACCGAGCGACCCGCGCCGCCAGGCCGCCGCGGGCGAAGACCTCGACCGTCCCGGGCGCCTGCCGCTGACTGGTCTCGACCAGCAGGTGTCCCCCCGGTGCCAGCCACTGACGTGCGCCGGCCACGACGCGACGCTGGACGTCGAGCCCGTCCGCACCGCCGTCCAGAGCCACCCGGGCCTCGTACCGGCGGGCCTCCGGTGGCATCGTCGCGATCGCGTCGGTCGGGACATAAGGAGCGTTGACGACGAGCACGTCGACCCGTCCGCGAAGGATGACCGGCAGCGGTGCGAACAGGTCACCTTCGACGACGACGCTCGAACCGCTCAGATTCCGGCGCGCGCAGCGGACCGCGGCGGGGTCGACGTCGGTGGCGTACAGCTGCACCCCGCTCACCGCCGCAGCCACCGCCGCGCCCACCGCGCCGGAGCCGCAGCACAGGTCCACCACGAGGGGGTCGCGGACCCGGCGGGCCAGGTCGATCCCCAACCGGGCAAGGAACTCCGTCCGGCGGCGGGGCACGAAGACCCCAGGCCCCACCGCGATCCGCAGACCGCAGAACTCCGCCCACCCGAGCACCTGCTCCAACGGCGTCCCGGCGACCCGGCGCGCCACCAACTCGTCCAGCTCGGCCGGGCTCGACGCCGCCGCGACGAGCAGCCGCGCCTCGTCCTCGGCGAACACACACCCGGCGGCCCGGAGCCGGTCGACCACGGCTGCGGCAGGGGCGGACGCGGCGGCGGCTGCGGACCCGGCGCTGGCTGCGGACCCGGCGGCGGGTGCAACAGGGGCGGACCCGGCGGCGGCTGCAGCATCGGCTGCCTCGGACACCATCGGGCCAGTGTCCCGGCCAGCCGCCGGACCGACGCGGGGTATCGGAACGTGGCCTGTCGATACGCTCTGCCGCCGTGACCCTGTATGCCGCCTACGGGTCGAACCTGGACCCCGCCCAGATGCGCCAGCGCTGTCCGGAGTCCCCGCTGCGCGACTGCGGCTGGCTGACCGGCTGGCGGCTCACCTTCGGCGGCGAGGACGTCGGCTGGGACGGTCCGCTGCCCACCGTGGTGGAGGACGCGGCCAGTCAGGTCTACGTCGCGCTGTACGAGATCTCCGACGCTGACGAGGCCTCGTTGGACCGCTGGGAGAGCGCGGACACCGGCCTGTTCCGCAAGATCCGGGTCCGGGTGCAGACGCTGGAGGGCGACAGCACGGCGTTCGTCTACGTGCTGGACGACTTCGAGGGCGGCCTGCCCTCCGCGCGCACCCGGGATCAGGTCGCCACGGCCGCCGGAGCCGCGGGCGCCCCGCCGGACTACGTCGAGGCCCTGCGCGCGCGGCCCGTCCGCGAGGACGGCTGAGGTGGCCGCCCTCCCGACGGTCCCCGCCCGGGCCGATGCGACCGACCTGGTGGCCCGGGCAGGCCCGCTGGCGCAGGCACGGACCTGGCTGGCCGACGACCCGGACCCGGCAACTCACGCGGAGCTGGCCGACCTGCTCGAGCGGGCGGTCGGCGACGGTGCCGAAGCGACCGGCGCGGCTGCTGACCTCGCCGACCGGTTCGCGGGGTCCCTGCAGTTCGGCACCGCCGGCCTGCGCGGGGAGCTCGGGGCCGGACCGAACCGGATGAACCGGGCCGTCGTGCTGCGTGCCGCGGCCGGGTTGGTCGCGTTCCTGGTGCTGCGGGGCGCCCGGGGGATCGTCGTCGGCTTCGATGCCCGGCACCGCTCGGCCGACTTCGCCCGCGACACCGCCCGCGTCGCCTCCGCCGCCGGACTGCGAGCGGTGCTCCTGCCACGACCGTTGCCGACGCCGGTGCTCGCGTTCGCCGTCCGGCACCTCGGGGTCGACGCCGGGGTGATGGTCACCGCCAGCCACAACCCCGCGCCGGACAACGGGTACAAGGTCTATCTCGGCGACGGCAGCCAGCTGGTCTCCCCCGACGACGCCGTCGTCGCGGCGCGGATCGCCGAGGTCGGCCCGGTCTCCTCGATCGCGGCGGACGACGCGCACGTCGAGGTCCCCGACATCGACGCACCCGATCTCGACGCGCCCGGTCCAGACGCGCCCGATGGCGAGCGGACCGGCAGCGGGACCGGTCTGCTGGCGGCCTACACGGACCGGGTCGCCGGGCTCGTCGGCACCCGCGGGCCGGGTCGGGCCGGGCTGCGGGTGGTGCACACCTCGGTGCACGGTGTCGGCGGGCCGGTGTTCGCCGCAGCCGCCGTGGCCGCCGGGTTCGCGCCGCCGCTCCAGGTCCCCGAGCAGGCCCGGCCGGACCCGGACTTCCCGACGACACCGTTCCCCAACCCGGAGGAGGCGGGCGTCCTCGACCTCGCCCTGGACCTTGCCCGCCGGACCGCCGCCGACCTCGTCGTCGCCAACGACCCGGACGCGGACCGGTGCGCCGTCGCGATCCCGGACCCGACCGCCCCCGGGGCCTGGCGACGGCTGACCGGTGACGAGGTGGGCGTCCTGCTGGCCTCCCGGCTGGTCGGCGAGGCGCGCCCGCTGGCAGGGGTGGATCCGGCACGGACCGTCTTCGCGCGGACGATCGTGTCCTCCACCTGGCTGGACGCGATCGCCGCGGCGCACGGGGTCGAGGTGGTCCGGACACTCACCGGCTTCAAGTGGCTGGCCCGAGTCCCTCGGCTGCGCTATGCCTACGAGGAGGCGCTGGGCTACTGCGTGGACCCGGACGGAGTCGCGGACAAGGACGGCATCTCCGCGGCGCTGCTGGTGCTCGACCTCGCGGCCCGGCTCGCCGCCGACGGCGCCACCCTGGCCGACGCACTGGACGAGCTGACCCGCGCCCACGGCGTGCACGCCACCGGACAGCTGTCCATCCGGGTCGCGGACCTGGCCGAGCGCGACGTCGCACTGCAGCGGCTGCGGGACGCGGCCCCGACCGCTCTCGGCGGCCTGGACGTGACCGGCTTCGAGGACCTGGCCCAGCCGACGGACGGCCTGCCGCCGACCCCCGGCCTGCGGCTGTGGCTGTGCGGCAACGGGGGCCTAGGCGGAAACCGCGGAACCCGCGGGTGGGTTGTGGTCCGCCCGTCCGGCACCGAACGGAAACTGAAGTGCTACCTGGAGGTGGTCGTGCCCGACGCCGGCGATCTGGTTGCCGCCCGATCCTCGGCGGGCTTGTCGCTGGCCGCGGTCACCGACGAGCTGAGAGCGGTGCTCGGCGCATGAGCGGGCTCCCAGCCGACAATCCGTTCGCCGCGCCGAGCACGCTGCCGTTCGCGTTCCCGCCGTTCGACCGGATCCGCGAAGAGCACATCGGCCCCGCGTCCCAGGCGGGCATGGCCCAGCAGCGGGCCGAGGTCGAGGCGATCGCCGCCGACCCGGCCACGCCGACGTTCGCCAACACTGTCGAACCGCTAGAACGGTCCGGAGCAATGCTCACGCGAGTGGGTAAGGTCTTCGACACACTGCTGAGTGCGGCTTCGACGCCGACCCTGCGCGCGCTGGAGGCACAGCTGGCGCCGGAGCTCGCGGCCCACGCGGACGCCCTGCTGCTCGAGCCCCGGCTGTTCGCCCGACTGAGTGCGGTGCACGCCACACGCGACGGGCTGTCGCTGGACGCCGAGCTGGACGCCGAGCAGGTCGCCGTCCTCGACCGGCACCACCGCGACCGGGTCCGGGCGGGTGCCGGCCTGGACGAGACCGGCCGGGACCGCCTGCGTGCGTTGAACGAGGAGCTGTCCGAGTTGGAAGCAGCGTTCCGGACCGCACTTCTCGACGAGACCAACGACCTGGCCGTGCACGTCGAGGACGTGGCTCGACTGGCGGGACTGAGCGTGGGCGAGATCGCCGCGGCCGCCGCCGCAGCCGGCGCGCGGGGAACGGTCGGCTGGTTGCTGCCGCTCGTCCTGCCGACCGGTCAACCGGTGCTGGCGTCCCTGCGCGACCGGGCCCTGCGGGAACAGCTGCATCGCGCGGCCACGACCCGCGGCCTGCGCGGCAACGACACCGACACCGACACCAGAGCGCTGCTCACCCGGACCGCGGCGGCCCGGGCAGAGCGGGCCGCACTGCTCGGCTACCCCACCCACGCGGACTGGGTGATCGCCGACCAGACCGCGGGCAGCGCCGACGCGGTCCTGGCCGTCCTCGGCCCGCTGGCACCGACCGCCGCGGCGAACGCCCGCTCCGAGCAGCGCCGGCTCACCGCAGAGCTGCACGCCGACGGCTTGGACGGCGAGCTGCGACCGTGGGACTGGGCCTACTACGCCGAGCGGGCACGGATCGGCCACGCCGGCTCGGCGGCCGGTGGCGCATCAGCCGGGGGATCGCTGCGCGACTACCTCGAGCTGGACACCGTCTACCGGGACGGGGTCTTCGCCGCCGCGACCGGCCTGTACGGGCTCGGCTTCGCCGAACGGCACGACCTGACCGCCCACCACCGCGACGCCCGGACGTTCCAGGTCACCGATGCCGACGGGTCACCACGCGGCCTGTTCGTCCTGGACCCCTTCGCCCGGGAGTCCAAGCGCGGCGGGGCCTGGATGACCAACCTCGTCGACCAGTCACGGCTGCTCGACACACTCCCGGTGGTCGTCAACGTGCTGAACATCGCCCGCCCCCCGGACGGCCAGCCGGTGCTGTTGAGCTTCGAGGAGGTGATCACCGCCTTCCACGAGTTCGGGCACGCGCTGCACGGGCTGCTGTCCGACGTCACCTACCCGAGACTGTCCGGGACGTCGGTACCGCAGGACTTCGTCGAGTTCCCCAGCCAGGTCAACGAGATGTGGGCCTACGAGCCGACGCTGCTCACCCGGTACGCCCGCCACCACCGGACCGGGGCACCGTTGCCGCCGGCGATGGCCGAGGACGTGCTCGGCGCCCGCTCGCGACCGCAGGGCCACGCGACGGCCGAGATGCTCGCCGCCACCCTGCTGGACCTGGCGTGGCACCAGCTCGGCGCGGGACAGGTCCCAAGTCCGGACGACGTCGAGGCGTTCGAGGCCGCAGCACTCCGGGCGCACGAGCTGGACCTGCCCGCGGTGCCGCCGCGGTACCGGAGCACGTACTTCAACCACATCTTCGGTGGCGGCTACAGCGCCCGGTACTACGCATACCTGTGGAGCGAGGTACTCGACGCCGACGCCGTGCGCTGGTTCGGCGAGCACGGCGGACTGACCCGGGAGAACGGTGACCGGTTCCGCCGGGAGGTGCTCGCCCGCGGCGGGACCGTCGACCCAGCGGCCGCGTACCGCGCGGTCACCGGTGCGGACCCGTCGACCGGGCCGCTGTTGGACCGCCTCGGCCTGCGCGACCCGGCCGCCTGACCGCGTCAGCGGGTCGCCACGACGATCGCGGCGACGGTCGGCGCCAGGGCCAGCACGGCCGGCCACCACACCCACCGGGTGACCACGCCGGGCCCCGGGTCGGGCACCTCGCCCGCGCGCCTGACCCGCTCGGCCTCCTCCCGGATCCGGGACGCCGCGTAACCGGCCTGGGTCGCCCCCA
>JAABUP010008555.1_pt1 | contig 13001 bp, 17 predicted proteins | sample 5559201 | NCBI WGS metagenome assembly JAABUP01 (sample SAMN10711887, study PRJNA513373) | rock metagenome | isolation source: Antarctica rocks | place: Antarctica | reverse complement strand
CCTGAACCAAAGAAGCCTGAACCAAAGAAGCCTGAACCAAAGAAGCCTGAACCAAAGAAGCCTGAACCAAAGAAGCCTGAACCAAAGAAGCCTGAACCAAAGAAGCCTGAACCAAAGAAGCGGGGACGGAAGCCGAATAAGAGACAAAGGACTGAATGATCGCTTGCCAGAGGTAAACCATTTCAATTCCAGCACAAGGCTTTCCGGCTCTCGATGTTTGGAACTTTTGGCTGGGGCTTCATATTCGCTATCATCAAGCACGCACGGTACCTGGAAGCTTAGCCTAAACTTGAGCCACATGAATTGTTCCGATCTTCACAGGCGTTTGTCTGAAGTTCCTATGGCTTTGGGAAGTGAATGCGAAGCCACAGAGAGTTGTCAGAATAGTTGAATGAATGGCAGATTTTGACCGGGAGAGAACTTTCTGAATTCGTCGTGTCGGTATTGGAGGCAGAAGACGCTTTTTCTTCTTCTTCGAGAAAGGACCTCGCGTACTATGAGAGCAGATGTGACTGTCTACTCCCCCGATTGAGCAGCTAAGCGATCAACTTTGAACAATAGGATGCTCTGAAGCGGTGGTCTTACAGCCGATCAACGTCCTTAATGTAATCAGCTACATATCCCTAATGTATATCTTTTCCAGCTCCACAACGCCATCACTTTTCACCTGCCCTACTCCACACCCTCATCAAATTGCACCAAAGCCCCCGTCCCAAACATATTCTCCAACCCAATCTGCCCCATATTGAAATCACACTCCACAAACGCCCACTTCGTAAACCAACTCTCCAAGCCCCCAACCATCGTATCCACGACCTCCCACGTAGCTCCGATCGTCAGATGCAACAACAAATGTACCTTTCCATATTGGTAGTGCAGGGTCGAGACGTCGAGTTTGGAGCGCTGCTTGATGTTGACGGCGGCGTCTCGTTTGGCGGATTGGATTACGTAGTCGGCGGATGTTTTGCGGATGCTGGTGCCGTAGGACCAGAATTTTAGTTGCTCGTCGGAGGAGGGGATGGCGTAGTAGTCTGGGTCTGGGGGGAGGCTTGGGGAGTGTGAGCACGGATGGCGGTGGGTGTGGTGGGGATGGAGAGCTTACTTTAATCCCTTGGGGAGTGTGAGGTTGGATGGAGAGGATGTTTGAGGCGATGGGTCGCCGATTAGAGATAGAGCGGGTAGGGATAAGAGTGGATTTGGAGATGGTGCTGCGAGGGTGAAGGCGAAGATATGGATGGCAGTGAGGGCGACACAGAGAGGATGCATTCTCGAAACGAGGGCACGACGAGACAGATGCAGAGATCAAGAAACGAAGACATGCTGCCAGTCTATGCGCAGTTTGCAGCCGCGCTCGTTCCTCGCATGAAGCGCTGTCGCTTGTCTTGGTCGTTGCGCATCTGCGGTTCGCTTGGACGTAATGCGGCAGCGAGAATTGACATATTTCGACCTCCCTGAGCGTGGGCAGGCCTTGGGTAGCAGATGTTGGTGTGCACTTGATGGATTCCTCCAATCTTCAGAATCTTTTTTTGGAAACGGCTTCCTTTTGCAGCACCAAAAGTCCAAGTCGATGCCCTCAGTATCCTTCCTTCGCAAGCATATCTGCAATATCCAAATAGAATGCGATTGCGTTGAAGTTCCTCTTATTGCCTAGTACTTCCCAGGCCAGCCATCGCAATCGATTTGTCCAGTTGATGAGGTCCAAATGAGAGACATCCTCAAGTGTGCCCTTGTAGGTGCCCCATTGGCTGCTGGCAACGCTTACCAAGCCATCATTCGGCCCTTCTTCTTGTTCAACAATACGATGTGACTGCCTGAATGCAGACCAAAGCGGTGGTGTAGCCATAGCACCATAGGAAAAGTAGGTGACACCTTCGCGGTCGGGAGTCTTGGGATTGAACTCTTCCATCATGTAACGTCTTGTCAATTGGCTGAAGGCTCCGGTCTCGATTTCCAGTGCTCGTAAAGTACTGTAGATTTTAGGCAATCTGTGCTCCCCAATGCTCTCGAAGCAGTAGTCGGCAAAAGCACTTCCACGGTGTGGGCTAGCGATGGTAGTCAAGCTCCGGACCTTGACATTTGGCGGCTTCAATTGGCTGATCATATACCGGGCATCCAAGCCGCCCATACTATGAGCAATGATATTCACACTTTTCCCTCCAGCTTTCCGCTCGATGTCTTCGCTCAGTTTCACGGCTCGTTCTTCAATCGAAGCCGACGGTGGGACGGACGTGAGGATGACCTCGGTGCCATTGGCTTTTAGGGCTTCTGTGATTCCTCGCCAGTAATGGACGCCTGGAAGTAGCTTGCCCACGAGACGGAGCTCGTCGAAGCCGAGGAGGCCATGGGCGAGGACGATTGGATTACGAGGGGTTTGGTACTTGTCCCGTAGAGTGGCGTAATCGTCTTTAATCGTGCGGCCAATGTCTGAGATACGAGAGTCTGGGGATTTCCGATGGTAAGCAGTAGAAGTGAGATCCCTTTTTAGGGCTCCAGTGGAGTATAAGACCGTTCGATAGGTTCGTCTCCGTATGTATGGATTTGCTGTGGCCTTGAGATTTCGGAGAGGATGGTTCATTACTTGGACCCCGCTCCGAAGAAGTTTTGCGTCAATCTCAGAAGGACCTCAATGCTTCCGTCCCATCTCTTGCAAAATGGCATGGTGATGTATTACCGAGGACCAAAAAATAAGTATGCTGTGTGTATCAGCATGGAAGCCATTGATATTAGGGCTTGGCGCCAAGAAGGGAAAACCTCGGAGGATCGCCATAAAGCCTCAGCCCGGCGCACATCAGCGGCCCGCAGCATGTCCATCTTCACCCCTTTTAATTGAAGAGGAAGCGAGATCCTTGATATTGTTAGCGTTGTCGCACCAGCTTGCAATGCCTTTGGTTGGCTTCTCGACTATTGGATGACTCCTATGCACAGCCGCTTGGGAATTTCCTGCTGTGTAGTGACCCATACGGGAAGATACTTTTCATCGTAACACTACTGCTTATGTTGGAGTGGGATTGCCAGCGGTCACCATGTCTCATTCTTTTGAATACCCATTCTTCCTGCCATCTTGCAACCGACTGATTTGTGTGACCATCGTTTTGAGCGAGCTTCGCGATGTTTCTTTCCCTTTTCATTAGTCTTTCTTTGCTGTCTGTGAAGATATGTACTGCACAATTACAACAATGTCACAGGAAAGATGGTTCTGTTCTTCCCGATCTGCCCTGTGATCCTTCAGCGAACGTGAGCACCTGCTGTGGCCAAGGTTTCAAATGTGCTACTTCGTTATATTGTGAAGCCAAAGATGGCTTCAAGCTGGTGGGCTCCTGCACAGATCCAACATGGATGAACCCAGCATGCCCGTTCATTCAGCTGAGTGAGTGATCAATCCAGAATTCGACCGTCAAAACTTGAATTTAAAGTGCTTGAAATTCCGGTCCTAACATCACGCCAATGACAGATTCCGGCAACCATGGATTCAACGCTACACTCAATACCACTGATTGCCATGACGGAACCACCTGTCCGAATGCCAAGAATGAAACTTGCTGTGCCAACAAGGAAGGCGTGTCCGTGATAAGCTTCCACAATACAGGATTGATACCCAGCACAGTGACAGCACTGACAAGCTACTACTCGGCTGGTGGATATACAATACCAACTACGACACCAGCTGCCTCTCTCACCGAACTACCTGCCTCGGCCACTGGCTCCGCCTCCCCCACCAGCACCTCCACATCCTCGTCTAGTCTCAGTTCTGGAGCTAAAGCAGGGATAGGCGTTGGCGCAGCCGTTGGAGCAGTGGCAGTCGCCGTTCTGGCCTTCCTATTATTCCGTCATTTCCAGAAGAGACGATCAACACGACAGACACAGAGCTATGAAAATATAAGGAGTACGGATGGAATGATAGTGCCGAATTATGGGCCTGGGAAACATGAGATGGTTGGGCAGGGAGTGGCGATGCAGGATTATAGGAAGCATGAGTTGAGTGGACAGTCGGTAACGCCGCAAGATGTCAAGAAGGATGCGGTGATGGGTCAACCCGCACGGCTGGAAATGGATGCGGCTTCTCCGGAGAGGAACAGATTCCATGAGCTTAATGTGGACGGGTAGGAAGCTGCTCTGACGAAGTCTATCCTTCGGGAAATGTCTACCTACGAGGATTCTGCATTAGTTGTTTTGACAGCGTGGCCAGCGGGAGTCTAGCGCTTTGAGTTCCGTTTCTGCTCTGCAAATATTGAGATTTTCTGCATCTGTAGACGAGTATAAACCCACACCGACTCGCTTAAGAGGCTGATGTCTGCGACGAGCTCGAAATCTCAAATTCGGGCGCCACGATAGTGCTTTTGAGCTTTAACCATGCTGTCCAAACTGCTTGCCCAAAAGATAGAATATCGGACGTCTGGGAGCCCGCCAACTAAGCAGCATCTCATATCGTGATGTTACTTTTAGCAGCTGATTCTTCTGGCAAGCGCTTTCGACTTAACGCATATTGAACTTTAAAACGCCCGGGTTTCAATGTACGGATCGTTCCATGGGCCACATTTGAGAAACGGTAGACTTGCAAATCGGAAGTATCAAATCTTGAATTGTATTTCATTTTGTGCTACAGTGGTATCATTGCTACTTCACTAAACGTTACATGCCCTCACAGAAATCTCAAAATCGCGACTTGTCTATTAAAACGCCGTCCTCAACCCCAAACTACTCTTCCCACCCTTTCTAAAACTAGGTCTCCAATCAGCCATCCTGTCCTTCCACTCTGAAAACCTATTCCCTTGAGCACGCGGATGTTCCTTATCCGGAATGATGCCCTCGGGATATGCAGGTGGGGCATGGCTTGGTGCGAATTGCCCCTGCTGCATTGCCCCATGCTCGAGATCAGAGTCGGCTTCTGAGACCTCAGGTTGTATGCTAATGGCAATCAAGCCGGCAAATGGGAGGACCCATGCGAGACCCGAGATCACATCGTTGGCGATGGTGGTGCCCAATATGTTTCTAAACGGGCCGCGTCCAACCTCGTAGGTTGCGTCATAGCCGAGAGTGAAGCAGCTAGATACGAGGAGCGGAAAGGCGACGAGGGTGAGGAGGAGAAGGGGCACCTGTTGGTACCGTCAGAGTTATACTATGCCATAAGGCTGGAGGACCATACATTGCTTTTCGCCTGGTTGTTCGTGCGAGTGCTGAAAATGATGATAGAAGCCACGAAGATCTCGAAGGAAGCGCCAGCATAGAGCGCATCGAATACCACATTTACGACGTCCTGAACTGGTATGTCGCGAACGAAATAAATTATCGATTCCCCATCAAAGACTTCGGTATACAGTCCACGAACTTCAAGGCCAAAGATGGTGATGTATATCACGAATAGAAGACCACAGAAGGCATAATGTAGCCAAAGGATCCTACGATGTCGTTGAGGGCCAGTCTGTGGCCGCTGAAATATTTGGAAGAGAAGTCCGAAGATGGTGGCAAGTAAGCAGATACTGGCTGGATAATAGAAGTCAATGAAGATTTCCGTGACGAGAAGGTAGGCGTAGGTGACTTCGTTTTGGTAGTGTTTGGCGAGGTCATATGCGAATGTAAATGCATGGTACCTGACCAACATTGAGTCAATTTGGGGCCGGATCAAGTGGAGTTCCAAGGTCTTCTTACACTATGGCTAATGCTATCGCGAGCCAGAATTTGTGTGGTTTGAAAATTGACAATGCTAAAGCACTTCTGGATTTGGTCACAAAAGCAGCGCAGATTGCAATGCCCACAAGTAAAAAGAGCCAGAGACCATAGAGAGCAGCTTTTGCCTCTTCAAAACTGTTGAGCCCGCTGTCATAAATGTATGTCTTTGTATTCCAGCTCCCTGTAGGCTGATCATAATAGTTCGACGACATTAGGAAAGATAGGAAGAGAGATCTTGGGTATAAATCTCAATGATCTTTTCTATGAGATGGAAAATAACAGGAGATTCGAAAGGATTCGAGGGCTGGAAGTGGGAACATATACGGGCATGCCAAGCGTGGTGTAGTCAAAATAGGATTGTTTCACCTGTTCATTGAGCGTCACGGCGGAGCAGAGGGCTGGGGGCTGAGCAGTCGGCGCATGGAATCCTTCCAGCCTTGGCGATATGTACTGCGCGGAGCTGAAATCCACCTGCCCCGTATCCAGACATGATGCAGATAATTGTAAATGAGTAGGGATGAACTTTCAGCTCCTTCGTTTCAAAGGAGAAATGCTGAGAGATGTCGTGTTCACACTGTGTAGAACCCATGCATGAACATGGCTCGAAGTGACTTGCATTGCAGCGAGGATTATAACGGATAGGCCGATCATCAGGCGTTTGAGCTTTGCCTCCAGTCTGCTGTTGTGCATGAAGGATGAGTGAGGAGGTAGTACATGGAATTTGACGGAGACTATTCTAGTAAGATAAGGCTCGCTCTGATTGGTCCGAAATAATCAATTCAAAAGCAAGACGCACAACAAAGAAACAAGCATTCGAGGCAAGCATCTCTTACCGACAGTATCGACCAGAGGTGCAAGAAATTGTCTCGGGCAAGGAGGCATTATATTAAGTCCTTTTCTCTAACGCTATCGTACCGCGGTCCCAAGTATTCTCGCTTTTTGTATGGTAAATGATCTCTTAGATCATGACAACATTCGCTCCAGCGCGAAGGAATTCTATCTTTCGCATTGGGAGCGACTGATCTTTCAAGACTCAATCGTTGCGTTGAGAGATCGCTCGCATGGCGCGATGCCTCTTGAATGTCGAAGAGAAGCAGACCTTTCTCTTTTATTGTATCTTTCCTCTCTGCAATTCGATTCCCGGGCTTTCAATTTCTATGTCTACCAATGATCTGCTGTTCATTTCTCACTTCTTACCGAGGAATGGAAGTAACCCCGTTCGCGATGTTTACCATTCCAAAGCCCTCGTTCCTAATTACCAATGTCATTAAAACTATAACATGGCATTTCGCATTTTCGCGAAGTCTCAGTCATCAAGCCGTGACTCTCCTTCCTCTTGTTAGCTTCATCGCCGCAATCGAATTCGCTCGCCTGTGAAAATTGCGAAGACACCGACTCTCAAGAGATATTGCCCAACATGTGGGGAGATGGCTGGGCTTTCTTTCTCGTCTTGATCCTTAGGCCGATGCAGACCGCTGCGCAGGACGTCGTGACTCAAACTATCAGCATCGATACCGGTTCTTGTGGAGTCCCTGGTGGTACAGCAGCGCCAAGATCTGGGTCTTCTGTATATGATTACCCAATTACTGATCCAGACGGCGTCGTCACCAGCGGCAAATCAACTTTCTACTACTTTGTCACTGATATCACGACTACTGATTCCTTGGGCTCCACTACTGTGGAGACCAGCAATTTCGCCAGCACTCCAGTCAGCAGTGTTCCAGGGACAGACGCCGGTTTAATTCCTTCACCGAGCTCTGCCGCCACTGGAACAGCCTCCGCGCCTGAGTCCCCCGTCAGTAGTGCTCCCCAGCCAACAGGAAGCTCATCAGATGCCAGTTGTCCCGCCTCTGACGGCCAGGCATATTCAGTAGAAGCTGACACCTACCAAATCACATGTGGCACTGATTATCCTGGCAACGATCTCCAAACACCTCATGTGGCCGACTTGGCAGCGTGCCTCAAGGCTTGCACTGATTATATCCCTGACCCAACCAGGCAGGCAAACGCACCTTGTATTGCGGCAGCTTTCGGAGCGGGCAACGTTGGTGGCAACTGCTACCTCAAGTATGCTATTACTGAAGTCAACGTGGGTAATGGTGGTTTCTCTGTCGGACGGAACATCGATTACAAAATACCAGCAGCAGCCACAAGCGAGTCTCTTGTTCAATACCCTTCTTCAACCTCAAGTTCCGCTACTGTCTCGGGAACTTCCAGCCCAGCGACAACTGGAGATCCTTGTGCAGGCGGCAGTGGAGCGACTGGAGTCGCTACCACCAACAATACGCAAACCTACAGTGTTAGTTGCCGAGCACTATTCGATAGTGATCTTCTTGCAACTGTGGATGCAAGCACGTTTCAAGCGTGTCTTTCTCTCTGTGACAACTATGACGGTTGTGTTGCCGTGAGCTTCCAGAATACGCTTACCACTGCGAACTGTCAACTCCTCTCAGCGATTTCGGAGATCATCTATGGTGACATCGATTTTAACAGTGGCTACCGAACCAATTACACACTGAGCTCGGATGTGATTTATGTTACCATAAGTGGTAGCGCAACGATCACGGTCACCCCAACAACGAGTAGCTTCCCTACAGTAGGAGGATTATCCTCATCAACGATTCCAGACTTACTGTCGGTCACAGCTGCTAGTCCATCCTTGGCTCCAGCTCATGCATCATCGGCAGCGGTAGCAGCGAGCTCGTCTTCAGTACTGGACGAGGCATCTTCGCTAGCATCCATTGCTACTGCTTCATCGGGTACTGTGGAGCTGTCCCTTACCATTTCTGGAGGCTCTTCATTGGCAGTTGTGGGAAGTCCATCCTTGACAGTCCCGGAAGACTCTTCTTCCACAATGCTTGGAATCCCATCCTTGACAGCTCCTGAAGGCTCTTCTACCACAGGAGAAGGACTGCCATCCTTGACGGCTCCTGGAGCATCCTCTTCAGCAGCCATAGGAAGTCCGTCTTCAACAGCAGCTGCAACCTCGTCTCCGGCAGCAATAGAAAGTTCCATGGCGAGCGCCACTCCAGCCACATCTACAGTCGCCTCAGATTCATCTCCGACCACTACCGGAGGCGATACTGAACCCACGGTCCAAAACCCGGAGCCGGACTGTCAAGCGAGTCCACAAGTTGGTAACGGTACCAAATACAATGACGAGTTCGCATATACGTACGACATTAGATGCGCGCTTGGAGTTGAAGGACAAAACGCTGACCGGGATGCTCACGCTGATACGTTCCCCAGATGTCTCGAGTACTGCTCCCTCCTAGAAGGGTGCGTTGCCGTTACTTACCTAGACGGAAACAACGAGGCCAATGACAATTCCAATTGCTATCCATATTACTCCTTCACAGGATATAGCACCGGTGGACCTTCACAAGTGTACAGCGGCGTTATGGTCGACGGTGCCTCTCCTGGCGCAGTCGGTAACAACGATCTCTGCGGCGCTCAATCCAACATTCTCAACAATGGTATATTCGAGGACGCGTTCAGCAATTGTTATGCCATTGGCTGTGGGCAGTACATTTCGTACAGAACCGAGCTCTTCGCTACCGACATGGCCACTTTGGAGGCATGCGCCACGTATTGCAGTCTCTATAATGGTTGCATCGCTGTCGACTGGACGGGACCACATACGATAGGCAACCATGATGACGCCAATTGCATCCCCATTGCGGCTACTGACATGATCTCATCGAGTGTGCCAGCTTCCACCCAATACGCCTTGGCTACCGGTTGCCCGAGTTGATAGTAGTTACAGCACGGCCATTGGGTTGCGTGTCGCGCCTTTGTGCCTGAGGTTCCTTAGGGTGGTACTCAATGGATCTTAGCATCTGGGACCGAAAACGTTGGATTGAAGATATGCGAGGATATTTGGCGTCATAATTACTCGTTCAGGACATATCATTGTAATTCAAAGTCAAGATTCGTGGTTTCAAGGACCATTTCAATAGCATGAGTTAATGGTAATGAAAAAATCGACCTCTTTGCCTTTAGTATGGCATACAATGACCTACTTCTCCAAAACGCCATCATGCAATCACAACCCATGATGACCTAACATCACGCCTTCGGCGGCGCAGCCACTCTATCCGGGACCTCAGGTTTCACATCTGTAACCACCCTCAATAGATCCTCAATGACTTTATCTCCCGTCTTGCCTCCCGCCCCTTTGATCATCTTCAGCTGCTCATCCGCGTCTTTGCTAGCGTCTTCCTCCGCTTGTTTATTACCGCTCGTGTGCTGCAGCGGCCCACTGTCAGCGATTGATTTCCCCTTCTGAGAGATTGAGGGATTTGCAGGCACCTTCTTCTCGAACTCCTTGAACTCGTCATCCTTTTGTTTCCGGTACTCGTCTATTTCTTTCTGAGCTTCGCTTCGGGCATCTTTGACTCGCTTGGAGCGGTCTATGGATGGTACTGGTCAGACGAATTCACAGGAGGGGCAGAGAGAGGAGGGCAGCATACATTCTCGAGCTGAGAGACATTAGTATAGGCCATTTCGATGGAGCAAGGGTTGGAGACATACCTTTCTGAACAATCTTCTGCGCCTCCCGTTCGGCCTTGTAGGAATCTTAGCTGTACATTCAGTAGCGTGTGATATATGCAGTAGATCTCACATCAAGTAGCGTCTGGATGCCTTTGGAATTTTGGGCAGACTGGGGGTCTGTTAACCGGTTGCCTGGGCTTCGTACTCAGCATGTAGCTTACCATCTTGATCTCTGCGTGTCGAAGATACCTAAGGAAGTGTGGAGAAGTATTGTGGGGTTCATTTGCATGGGGGGAGTCGGAGTGCCAAGCGTAGGGCCCGTTCCCGTCTGGTGCACGCTGACAGAGGTGGAAGTAGCGAGGGGTGAAAATACGTCATTTTAGATGACTCATTAATTCTTATATTCTAGAACTTCTGCTACGGAAGTAAGTAGCCATTAATCCAACTATATTTGACTCATCTAATTATCGTCGTTTTTTATTATAACAGCTGTCGTATATAAGTAGAGGTTATTAGTTAGGGGCTGAACTAGGATTAATATTAGGTCGTTAGTATTAACCCACTAAGGAATCCGAAGGACTAGATTCTAGAAAGTGTACCGAAGGACTAGTACCCTTATCGTTATTCATTTCTTTTAAACCTTTTTCTTATTTACATATAAGCTACTCCTAAGAGAGTATATAAGATTCTCGCTTTTATAAAAACTAGTTATAAATATATAGACCTAATTAGTCTAGACACTATAGAAGTAGCCACTCGTCTAGCAAATCTTAACCCTAAACTAGAAATACGACGTCTTTCGAGTAATATTATAGTAGGACGAGGTACGAGAGCACGGTTACGAATAGTTAAAGAACTAGACCTCTTCCCTTCGGATTAGAGTATCGATAAAGGTTAATTAAGGTTAGATTTACGAGACTTCGATTTAGCGACTAGTTATTACTAAGAAGAGCTTTCTCCCCCTCCTAGTATTAGAACCTTATTACCCTTACCTCCTACTCCTAAACTAAATATACTTAGAAACTAGATTAAATTAACGCAGTCGTCTCCTCTTATCGAAGCACCTTCGCCTCTACCGACATTAGCTTCGAATTTAACGAAGCGATTCTCTAGTATACCGAGCTATTCGAACCTAGACTTCTACACTAGTTCACTAGACAATAGCTCTAAAGAAGACGTCTTAAACCTATTAAATATTCCTCTACTAATAATTACCTCTACTATATCTTCGAAAATTAGAAAGTAAATATAACCTTTTACTATCGAACTAGCAACCTCCTTAAAATATTTATCCCTAATTTCCGATACTCGAAGCCCGACTGCTACGTAAGTAATAGCACCCGCTAAGAAGATAAGTACTACTCGAAAGATAGGTTAAACTAAGATTAGAGCTTTTAAAGGGCTCCGAGATAGGAAAGAAGATCCTTACGAATTTCTAGAGGATATCTCTTAGGTATATAAATAGGACTACGAAAGTAGGGAACCCTAATCGCCTAATATAGTAACTATATACTAAGATAAAACGTATAGGATCTTATTTAGATAGAATCTAGAAGATAATACCTACCTTTAGTACTATAAATTAGACTAAACTTATAAATCTTCGTAGGAAAGGTTACGAGCCATATTTCTCCCTACTTTTAAGATCACGGTTAAGGATAAATAAACTAAAAAATTTAAGCTACGTATAAAGCTAGTAAACCTCTCCTAAGTTAATAGGGAAAGTATCTTAGAGTATCTTAAGAAAGTAGGGGACTTATTATTACGATTACTAAGTAACGAACTCGATATCGGTATAGCCACCCTAAAGGGGATGAAAGATATTACTAAAAGGGATCTCATTTCTTTTAAATATTCTAAAGATATTAACTACTCTTTTAAGAATATCTTAAAGCTTATTAAAGCTACGTATAGTAAAGTAGGTAAACTCAGCCCCTTCGATATTAGGTACTAAGACTTATCGAAGGTAACGCTCCTAACGACATCTACCTTAACGAACGACGAATTATTAAGATAGATACTTATTAACTTAAACTAAGTTCTACTAGCTTTCCTATATAGCCTACGGGCACTATAAGGAGGCTTTAATCCTACTATTAAAGTACTACCAAAATAGATTACTTAAGGAAATTCCTTAGGATAAGAATAAGGAGCGTACCCTCCCTAACGTTAGATTAAAGGTCGTCTAAAGCGGGATATATCGGAGATTACCTATTTTCGGTACGGGGAGAAAGGACACTATACTAGCTTCTATAATCGTACGGAAGTATCTCCTACTATTATAGTAAGTGCTCTTACGTAGGAGTAGCTTACTTAGATATATACTTACTATAAGGAAGATAAAAAGAAGAAAGAAGACCCGGTGCCGAGTCGATATCTAATAGTAGAAAGTAATCTTTAACCTACTATAGTAGTAGGGCACCCTTCCGGGGTGAGATCAAAGAATCCTACGATTCTATAACGACCTTTAGGTGTTAAGAAACTAGTTAAGAAAGGAGCTACTAATGCGTATCCTAAATATATTATAGATTAAATTGCGGAGTATAATACTAGGGTTAGCAATAAAAGTATATAAGACTAGGATAATTATAAAGTCGAGGTTTTAGATAATAAAGACGACAGCCCTCCTACGTAACGAGCGAACTAAAAATAAGCACTTTAATCTACCTAAAGTAATACTACCCCTCCGACGACCCGAGTTACTAAAACGGGTAAGGTGTAAGAACTTATTATAGTATCTAGTCCTAACCTTCCTAATCCTATCCGTAGAATATCTAATATACGAAGATTCGATATAAACTAAATATTAGAATTACCTATCTAACTTAGCTTAGGAGAGC
>JAABUP010008554.1_pt1 | contig 13001 bp, 12 predicted proteins | sample 5559201 | NCBI WGS metagenome assembly JAABUP01 (sample SAMN10711887, study PRJNA513373) | rock metagenome | isolation source: Antarctica rocks | place: Antarctica | reverse complement strand
CCAGGCTTGTAGCTGTCCATGTCAGCAGCTGATGATGCATCATTGGACTTCATCTGCCTTTTCCGTCCTCCAAACCCTGAGCCAGAACAAAACGCCTTGAGTCCTGACTTGCATGTTGAGCATTACGGTCATCTTCTCCCAGGGCATGTATCTTTGCAGCTCAGCAGCCGCATTGGATGCAAGTGTGCAAAGCAGCAGCAACAGCAAGCACAACATGACTGACAGCTCACCAAACTTTTCATCTTTGGCTTGCCGCCGTTTATTGCTTTGCGGTGCCATGCCGCCTCGCTGTGAAGGCTTGCCAGGAGGCCGCTTATGGTCCAGTGCCTCATCAAGATCAAGCTCTCCTGCAAAGCCCTACAGAGCACAGCAGCTACTCTTGCTGACTGCCCCAGCTGCTACAGTGTGCAGCTCAAATGGGGAATGGGCTCATCAGCAAGCAAAGGCAGACACATAAGCCTGTTATTGTCCTGTGCGCAGAAGGACGACAGATGTTGCACAGTTGCTTGCAGGTCTGACACAGCATTGTCACTGGTGACACCAGGACAGACATAGCAAGCACAAATTCCAAAACCAACAACAACAAAACAATAATAAAACAGCAGGAGACAATGCCTGTGCTTCCATCAGATGCCAGCAGTATGATGAAGGCTACTGACATCTGTTTGAGCTGCAGACTCACCGACTTTTGCCGCTGTTTCCGCAAACGGGTTATGTCACTGATGTTTGCCTTCTTTTGCTGAGCTTTCTCTTTTGTGCGCTCTGCCTGCACAGCCTTGCTGAACTTCTTGGTTTCGCGCTGCTTTTGCCTGGCAGCGACAATTTTTAGCTCAGACAGTGGCTATTGATGCTGGCTGTGTTGAGCTGGGCCCTTTGCACAATCCATTGAGCGGAACTCCATTAGGAGCAACATGAGTTCACACCCCAATACAATACACAAACAAAACATAGCACAAGCATCTTACACAAGAGTTTGTCTATGCAATTAGTATAGCACTCTGAACAGGGCACATGCAGCAAAATGGCAATCTGGTAAGACATGATGGGAAGGGAACAGGCTTTGGCACAAATGCTTTCTTCTGCTAATGTCCAGGCAAAGCAAGGACATGCGCACACTGTTCAGGGTACCAAGCCTGACATGGCCTTACCTCTGTTCAACAGCCTCCATCTGCTCTTGCTCATGCACGAGCTGCTGCTTGACCTTGGCCATGTGCTCATCGCTCTTCACCATTTCTGCGTAGTAGTCTGGTGGCCTTTGCCATGGCGTGCTAGCAGCCTCAAATTTGCGTATTGCTTGCTGTGCGGCTCCCAGTGCCTGATCAACACATGCAAATTATCAGCAAAACCATGCAAAGCTCAAAAGCGGAGAACTAGCTTAGGAGTCGTATATACTTGAGAGCCTACTAGTCAAGCAGTTACTACTGACCTTTTACTGTTGCCTGGTGCAGAACAGCAACAATGGCCTTGAAATGTACCTGATTGTAAAACGCAAGCTCTCTTGCAAGATCATCATCCACGCTGTCGACTTGCGTTGCTTCTGCATGTGTAATAACCTGAGTCTCAACCCAAGGCTGCTCTACGGTCCAGCTGATGTCTTCAAGCTTGTCATGCAATGCATCGGTGTTATAAATAGTCTGCCTTTCTTCTGCTTCAGCAGGTGCTGCTTCTCCCTCTGCTAAAGCCAAAGCGGCCTCCTGCCAGTTCGAGAAACAGTTCACTCCTGACTGTCGGTGGCAGTGAAGGAAGCAAGAGACACCCCCTCCTATCACTCGCTTACCTCTTCATCCATTGAGCTATACTCGTCATCGTCCTCCGAGCTCATTACTGGGAGAGTTACTGTTTGAAGTATGCAAAGCTTGTTCTGTCAGGTAAAAGATCCGCGGCGAAGTAGCCAGTCAAGGCAGTTTTTGGCAGCCAGCAACAGCACGCTACTTTCGACCTTTTCGTGGATTATGCGCGCTGCGATTGCAGTCGGTTGCACGCAATGTGACAGTTGCCGGAAGAAGCAAGCTGAATTGGCATACCCTAACCAGCGTGTTTTAGGGTTCCTCATCATTCTTCAGTGTTGCACTGCGGAATTATCTGCGCAGCAGCTATTCATTCCCAGGTGATGTATAGCCTTATGGAACTCCCAACTGCAGAGCTTGCATCTGCGTGCGAAGCATGCTGCAGGTAGTTACACATGTGTAGATGATATATTGTACAACAGCGTTGCTAGCAGTTACAACAGTATTGATACAATTGTGCAACATCCATGCTTCAGCTGCTTTCTGCTACACTTGCGGGTGCTCAATGTAGTAAACAAAGCAGGATGCTCCAATCTATTTAGGACAAGGGTTGTCTGCTGCAATGATCACTGAATACAGCAGCAAAATCAATCAAACCTAGGATGCAATCTCAAATTCTGGAAAATCTTTGACCTGTACCTAAAGGCCAGCAATGTAAATACCACAAGTATCAGTAATGCTAGTCCCAGATTCCAGACCCTGTTTGCCATGGCCAGGCCATGCCAAGCATTTGCCATGCTCCCAGGGTTGTGATTGATTTGCCACAAGGTACCATTTGGCCCGGTCCATGGGAACAAGACATGCGCAACCTTGCCATACTGCAGTGGCTTTGGCCATGTGTATGCCATCATGCTTTCATCCCATACCCTGGTCCCATTTCTGTTGCAGAAGGAGTGCCAAGATGTGGGCACAGGCTCAACAACATTAGTACCCCTCAAATCCAACATTGCCAGGGACCGGAGTGAACCCCAAGAGCTAGGCAGGGATCCTCCAATCATGGTGTTGGCGAGGCGAACGGATTTCAACTTTGCAAGGCCAGACCAAGCACTGGGCAAACTCCCTGAGATGCCAGTGTCACTAAGGGACAACACCTGAAGGTGTTTCATAGCAGCCCAACTTGGCGGGAGAGGTCCATCCACAGAAGTACGCCAAAGGTCGAGGGTCTCCAGCTTGACCATCTTGGACCAAAATGGCGGCAAGATCCCAGAGATGCCGCTTTTGATGTCACTTTCGTAATTCAGGGACAGGTCTAGCAGCTTCAGCTGCTCCATGGCTCCCCATTCTGGCGGGAGACTCCCACTCAGCTTTGGGTTGTCCCCAAGCAGGAGCTGAGTCATGTTGATCATTCCTGCCCAACTTGCAGGCAGTGTTCCCTCCAAATCCAGGCCATTCAATGTCAGCTCCCGCAAAGCCTCAAACTGGCCCCAGCCAGCAGGTAGGGTTCGATTACTAAGCACTGCATTACTGATGTGCAATGCCCTAAGCGTCTGATTCAGCTTCATGAATGCAGTCCCGCTGGGCAAGCTGTCAATGATGAGATCAGCATGAGGGTATAACCCTACAGGCCATCTGGTGGCAGAACCTGGCAACTCTGCCTCATGCCACGAGGGTTTCCCTGCTGGGCCATCTGCTGAGTCAGCGAGCAATGACCGACGCTTGACTGATGCAATACTGGCTTGCTGTGACTGATTGGCAGTGTACGGTGTGATGATGTGTTGTAGCTCTGGATACAATGACTTGAGATCCTCTTTGAATATCAGGTCAATTTCGGAGACTCGGCCAGTCTTCTGGTTGCAGGCAACCTGCAAAAGCATGCGTATGAGATCATTTCATGATAATGCATGCCTAGAATCTCACAGAATTTTGGGCACAGACGAATGTCTTGATCATTGGTGACACATGCAAGCGATCATGTTTACAGATGAGTGGCTGCATGACAAGGTCGTCCCAGCCATGACTCAAATTGTGCACAGAGGACATTGCTCAGATGTGAATTGTGCCGCACAGGCAAATGTATAGACCACAGAAGTCATTGCTGGTTGAGCTGAGCAAGCGGTGGAAAGATCTTGTACCTTGGCAAAGTTGCACGGGTTGCCATCCTCCACCCATGTGCTGAAGAATGATTCAGCGCTGTGATGGATGAGTTGCTTCAATTCTAACAGGGCCGCCAGGTCAACTGCCCTGCCCTCTTTTAGCTTCTGTGCTTGCTCTACTGGACTGACATAGGTTGTCTTCACCTTAAATTTGCTTTTCTTTTTGCTGCTGCTTCCAAACAGCCATCCTGCATGGTGAATTGTCCCGTGTAGATACGGTCTGCTTATTGCTTGTCCAAAATTCAGCTGCTGCATGACTCACAATCATAACGGCACAGTAACATTCTTGTTGATGGTGCACAGTCCAATGCTGCAGCTGCACTTGAAAGACACAGCTGCACACAGGGCTTGACATGAGCTGCAGTGCTGTCATAAGATTCAGACAAACATGCAACATAATGCAGCTCATTGCACAGCATGCCCTACACTGCTCTTGACTCGCAAGTGCAGCGTCTGCCAGCTGACACACCTGCTTTGTGCCGGGAAGACAGCAATTGTCTGTGCTGTATGTGTAAACTACTATCAGGAGAGCTTCTAACCTGCACATGCAGAAGACGTAAATCACCAACCAATGCAGAACGTAGTGCTTGGAGCAGCGTCGGCAGGTGCCTCTCGAGATCTTCAGGGTATGCGAATCTGCACCTCATCTGCTTGGATAAACGCCGGACTTGCCAACAGAAGCAGGGCGATCGCTGCGGTCCAGATTGAGATGACGCGCGTCATAAACACATCCACAGTTTGACGGCAATAAGCGTGCTCTGAGGTGCACCCCGCAGCGACTGCTTTATGCAGTTAAGCAGTCTGTCACTGCAGCCGCACGTTCCCCCCGAGCAGAGGCAGGACACGCTTTGCAATTCCAAGCATACCGCTGCCCAATCGGTCGTACTAGACGTGCTCCAAAAGCGCAGGTCTTGCGGTGACAACGAACTTTTCAGGTGAAGCAGCTCACGGACGGTACGAAGGTGCGCGGGTCTGTAGGATACTGTGAGCCTGAATGTACCGAGCTCGGCTACTGTAATCTGACTTGTGTCTTGTATGCGGATGTACAACGCTGATGATCGGGCACGGACGCTGAGTTGCAGAGCGTAACAAGCACCGCTGCATTTTATTTGGCCACATCTTTGGAAGAGGAAGAGGAGCAGTCAGCGCCATACAAAATGCGTTGCATGTTGTCCAACCGGAGACACTAGCTTAGCCCAGCACGGCCATGTTTCCCACCTCATACACGCCAACTGAGACACGAAATTCTACACACCACGAGGTGTACTTTGCGATGTACGCTTGGGTAGTCTGCTGCTTTCACAAGGAATTTGCAAGATCGTTGCAAGATGTGTACAGGTGCATCCTCCCAAGCAAGATGACATGAGTTATGCACATAGACATGGTCAAATTACACAACGTGAGTAAAAGCAGGGTTTTATTGCAAACGACTGTGCGTGCTGACTCGCTCAGACCTCCCACCACTCTTCTTCTCACTGTGTCCTCAGAAGCTTTTGTGACGTGAGTGTCCATGAGCCCAAATTTGTGAACGAAGCAATCAGCACGCCTGTGGGCAGACACAGAGCACGCTCGAATGTAAAGAAGCATGCACGCATAAATAATGATTTCAGGGTGGTGGTACCTTCTTCAACAATGCTGAAAGTTGCGTTTGCTTGCCCTTTCCAGTAGTGGAAAGCTTAATACGCTTGTTGCCTGCCTTTGTCGCAGGTGCAGGCCGCTTAGCAGCATTTCTTGACGAGATAGCGTTTCTTTCAAGCCACAAATCATGCATGATCTGTTTCTGCTCGGCAAGATCTACGTTGCTCAGAGAATTGCCAGGTGCAGCACGTGCATCATGGCTGCATTGCTCATCTGAACAGTTTGGAACATGCAAGAAAGTCTGGCCATCCTTGACACTGCTGGACACTTGCGCTGCTACATCTGATCTTTCCTCGCATTCAGGAGGACCTGCATCATCTTCGACACGTTGTGCAGCATGTGTGGAGGGCTGGCAGCTGGTATCCTCCTTCAACCTAGTGGAGTTCATATCTGCAGCTGGGCTGGGTGCAGCAGTCATATCAGTCGCAGCTACATGCGCTCCCAACAGCAGTTCCTCATCTTGCTTGCCGACCACATTTGCTGCGTCAAACATGGCACTGTCGTCCCGACTGTCCTCTTGCTGAAATGCTGCGCTTGGGGAAGTAGCATTGACAGGTGCTGCAGCTGTTGTGGCACTGCTGGTAGCGCTCGCCTTTGCTGCTTTGAACATGGATGCAACAGCAGCTTGCTTTGACCTGAGACCGCTAGTGCTCTTTGACGACATGGCTGGAACCGAGGCAGGCTGGCTAGACATGCTGACCTCATCCTTGCCGGTGCTGGTGCCTGTAACACCACCAGCAGAATGTGCATGGACTTTTGTCTATATGTCGCACGCACTTTTGGCCTGCCACTGGGAAACCTGATGGGAGGTCTGATACAGATACTGACAACACTGACCCCAGCTTATTGTGCCACATTGTGTTGTAGACCCTGAAGCCCAAATGAACCCGAAGCCCTAAATGACAAACGAAACTAGCTGACAATTGCTAATTGTGATGCCCTCGGTTTCCCAATGGCAGGCGCAGCCTTCGTCACGATAAATTCCTTCGTGCTATTACCAGTCACAGACAGCAGTTTTCTTATCGTTGACACTCGCAACGTTTTGATCTGCCTGTTCAGCCAAACCACCATCTTGCACACATGAAGCTGTCATGCTGGCAATGGTGACAGTGTGACACACTGCATCTATATGGCCAAGCCAGCCCATACATGCCTGATGTGCAAGCCTTGCAATGGTGGCAAGGAGGACAATTTGCATCAAGTCGGCTTGCCTGATCCAGCACCAAAGAACTTAGTAATAGACCCTTGGCCCTCGCTCAGGGGCCCATCCTCAAAGTCTGAGGCAGCAACTGCGAGACGAGTGCAGGGCATGGCATCAGGGCACTTCTGAAACAGCCTCATGACCGTCTCACAGATGACAGGGGCTGTGGGGCCTGCCTTCAGGATTCTGGGCATGGGACATGATTTGCTACGGTCCCCAGTGCCCCAGCCCCCTCCACCACCGCCCCTGCGGTACCCCATCCCATCAATGAGGCATCCCAGGCATTGCGGTCAAGCCTTATGGTGGTCTCCTGCTTCATTGCTGTGCAGCAAGTGATGTACTCATGACAGGCAACAACAGGCTCTGCGGCTGTGTAACCAAGCAAAGGCATGCGTCACAGCTGACAGGAAGGCCTTCAATGTTGATTGCTCATTCAAGGTGGCTGCACACTGACACGCTGGATCTGCAGTGTCATCTGATGAACTACAAGCCTATTTGTGCATTGTGATTCAAAAAGTGAGCTGTTGTGGCAACATCAAACAGTGCTGAAGGTCCTCCCATAGCACATAGCAAACCATTGCAGATGGAGTGCTCAACTGCATGAGGGTTGTGAATGAATGACCTGTAGTGCAAGTGGAGGCTCTTGGGGCGGCGGTTGAAGAGCTTGTTGTCGGCAGCCATGCGCTCTGCCAGCTCCTCGGCCAGAATGGTGACCCAGCGCTCCAGTGCAGCCATGTCAGAGGTGGGCTCAAAGGACTTGGCTGCTAGCATTGACTTGGGCCTCTCCTTCACCTGCAATCACTCATTGGCCTGACGTGCAAGGAAGCAGTTGAAAAAGTTCTCATGACTCTGACTTGCGAGGAAGCAACAGAAAAGGTTCTGTGGCCAAGTCATTGTTTTGACTTGCAAGGAAGCAGTAGAACAACTTCTGGTCCAGAGACCTAGGACCCATGATGAAGAGGGATGGTTGAAGGGATTGGTAATCTGCTGAGGACAAGGCCAGGGATTGGTAATAAGCTGAGGCCAGGGATTGTTGATAAGCTGAGGCCAGGGATTGGTAATAAGCTGAGGCCAGGGATTGGTAAAAAGCTGAGGAGAAGGCGTTTCTTGCAGGTGTGATTTGGTGTTGGCAGGTTTGTCCCAGCAATATGTTTGCCATCATTGTGTATATGGACTAGAGGCACATGTGCTCAAGGCTGAGCCATCTGGTTTGTTAGCTTGTTACATGTGAGGTATGCATGCAGGCGTCATCAACAGGAGGGTGCTAGTTGCAGCAAAACACCTGCCTGCATGAGAAGTGCTCTGTGAGGTGCATTACAGATGATTCAATGCTAAAAAAGGAATAAATACTACATGAACTGTCAAACCGGAGGCAGCACCCACACATACGATTCCTGAACCATGACACAGCACAGACATTTGCTCATCACTGTTTCGCTGCAACTAGCACCCTCACTGGCTCTGCTTGGCCACAATACATGTGTAAGTTATACCAGGGAAAGTATGGGTACAGGACACCCCTGTGATGCAGTAGCTTTTTATTTGTGTGGACAACTGCAATTGGCCCACACAACTGCCATGAGGGATGTCACAGCACATTCTGCTGCTTGATACACTGGAGCTTCCTCCCTGCCTTACACAGAAGAGGCATGCAGGTGTCCTCAGCAACATGCTGATGTGACAAGACCTGGTGCTGACCTGTACTGGCTCGTCGCTGTTGCCCTGGACCGTATACAGGATCCAGGGGGCGCGTTCCCCAAAGTGTTGATGCAGGGTAGCAGGGGGTAGGGCCAGCACCTCCCCAGCTGTGCTGCATCCCAGGGCCTGCAGCTCTGCCCCCAGCTTGCCGCCAAAGTTGCGAATCTTCTTCAGAGGCATGTCCTTCATCAAGTCTGGCAAGGCCCTGCACTGCTGACGGCCTCAACCCTCATGTTTGCAACAGACGTTTCATGCCCATTGCTGCTAAGCCAATGTCAGCAGGTGTGCATGCTGTGAGAAGAAGCAGAACTTGTTACTGGAATGACTACAGAGCAGCTTGAAACGGTATGAGCTTGCTTGATGCTGGTTACTTGGAAATATGGCCTTGGCAAGCTGAGGAAGCAAAGTCGGTGTTCATGCAAGCACAACACTTGGTCATGAATCATTGAAGACTTTTAAGAGCACTTGACATGAGCAGTGTTGACTCACGACACAAAAAAAGACATCAATGACTACAAGAACAAATGCAACATCGGCAGATGTGCGGCACGAATCGCTGACGTTCTGTGCAGCATGTGGACACAGTCATGTGAGGGTGCCTTTCAAACCCAGAAGGCCCTTTGCACCTGAGCGCAGAGCATGCCAGTACCTGGGAGGAATGACAGTCTGCTGATTTGGCTTGTGCATTGCGGAAGCTATCTTGGCCATGAGCTTATTGCACGCGACTCCAGCTGAGCATGTGTACCCTGCAGGCACACTGCAGCTCACAATGAGTATGGAAGTGCTCAAGGCGTTGGTCAGCACATACAGTTGTGTGGCTTGGCTTGGTGAAATTCAGACACACTGCATGCACAGTGAGACTTTGGTCATGCTGTGAGACGCTGTGCAACAGCTTACCCAGCTTGTCTTTGACAGCACCCCTGAGTTGACACGCCAGCTGGCCTCCAACAGCCAAGCGCCTCTCAAACTCACTGCCCAGGTCAAGCACACCACCGATCACATGGTTGCCACATCCAGGGCTCTCCAGGGCTGGCAGCTGAGCACTACTTGCAAGCAATGAGCCTTCACCATCAGATGCCTACAAGGAATGCACATACCAAATCAAAGTTTGTATCAGCACAAGCTATTGGAAAGGAAGGCCAATTTTGCTCCTCCAGTGAGGCTTGTCTGGATTATGTCTTCAGTGCCCCATACAATCATCCATTATTGTTGCATTGCAGTGGCTGTAGCATGAAGTGCTGCTTTTCATAGCCAGGAAAGCACAAGAAGCAATCAATGCCAACCATGCATCTGCTTGGGCTGTGCTGCTTCTTCAGTATCAGTGTGCATGTGCTGTGACAGGTTGCTGCACGCCCTGAAGTTCAATTGTGTGCTCACATTTGGTTTCATGTGCTGCTGTACACAAATGAGCCAGCTACTCAATTCTTGCAGTGACTGGGTGCTCACTTCGTCATCACAGGTCTATTCTCAGAGCAACAGTTGTAAGCAGTGTCAGCAGACTTGCCCGCAGGTGTACATCGACAATGCTGGTGACATCCAGATAGGCTTCGTCAATGGATGCCTTCTCCACAATAGCATCCGGTGCAACCTCATGGAAGACTGCAATGATCTCAGCAGATGCAACTCTGTAGCGCTCCAGACAGGCCTTCTGGGTCTTACGGTCTTCCCATGTTACTGCACTGTCATTCCCAGCGCTGGCATCACCACCTGCATGGCATATGCCACCTTGCTGCACATGTGACTGATCCCTCTCTTCATGGCTGGTGCCATACTCTGCACTTTGGGACAGGAACATCGAAATCAGGCAATTGGCAAACCAGAGTGTCTGCAACATCTGAAGAGGCATTTGAGAAGCATTGTGTGTGCAACATGCAGCCACTGCACACATTTTGCAGTGCAGCAAAGTGCTGTGTGCAGCTGGCACAGAGCAATCTTCTGGCTCACCAATGGTCTCTACATGCACGCATTGGAGCTCCGGACATTTTGCTTTGGCCTCAGCACGTCTCATATGCCGTGTGATTCCTGCTGCTCTTGCTGGGTAGTTGACTGCAGCAGCATCACATCTACTGGGTGTCCAGAGTAGCTTTGCTGCTGATTTCGTGTGGAGACTAGAGCAAATCATTGTTTGCAGCACACAAGCAACGATCTCAACCGAGGCTAACAGCAGCATTCATGTTGTGGGTTTCTGTAGTCTGCAAGTATACATTGATTTCGTTGCTCATGTCAAATGCAAGTCGCAATTAGGATCGCATGGGCAGGGCACCTGCTATAAGACCCTCCCACTGCTGTACTGCACAGGGAACGTGAGCAGGAATGCCGACCCGCTTCATTTCAACCTGACCTGCAGGCATGGAAGAGCTAAATGGGCAACGCAAGCATTCTCACGCATGATGCTTTGCTACTGGCGTGAGCGACTTACAGTAAAAAGCGTCGAGATCAACGTGTAGGATGACTCGGGTACGGTTCCGTGCTGTGCTCGCCATTGCAGCCTGGTCGTTTCCGTCCTGCTACATCATCAAGTCAGCTCCTGTCCATAAAGTATGCCGGCATCGATTGCTTTTTGGACTTGGGTGGAGCTAATGTGGCTGTCCGAAGCTTTGCCCTGAGCTTGGCCCTCGAGGGCTCCCTTCAAAATCGAAAGGCTCCCGGTACAATTGGCAGACACTACTAGTGTGCTTCAAAGCTGCATTTCTCAGGCTGGCTTTGACTGTAAGGCAGCTCAGCAATCAGCTAGGAGCAACTTGCTGCGTGATGCATGACAACGCGCTTCATATTTACAAGTTTGAGACACATATTTAGTCTAGTGATCTCCACTTACACTAATCCTTTCACTTCATCAAGCTTGCTCGTAAGTCTGGGAAGTTGTTCTTGGATTCATCCCTAAGAAATAGCTGCATTTCACTTACTAGCTCATTAGCAGACTCTGCATTCACATGACCAAGCTTATCAAGCTGACCACAGCAATAGCTGACCTGCAAGCACGCGCTGACAGGGCTTTTCCCAGAATTTCACCAGTCAGAGTGTTGAAAAGGTGGCAGCATTGCAACAAGAGAATACAACACAGACAAACCTGGGCATTGCAGGACAACCCCAAAATACAGCAGGGCATCTGTACATCAAAAATGGCTGCTTCCTCTATACTGCTAGCCTCTGGACCAGCTTTGCAATGTTGGTGTGTAGTGCAAGTTCACCATGGTTGACAAACATGTACAGTGTGCACATAGCGACGCCTACACAACATAGTGTTGGCAGTTGCACATGCAATGCTTGGCACTGAAGCAGACTGAATGTTGAAGGATACATGGTTGGAATGTATTGCACATGCACAGCTGGCAGAGACCTAAAGCAGAGCAGACAATGTCATAAGGGTGCCACTCATGGGGTACATGATGTTGTAGGACAGATAGCCTTAAGGTTCCGTAACCTTCAAAACATGTCTGATGATGTGCGAAGGCAGGCGTTTGTGTCACAGGCAGCAAGCTGGAAGTCTTCTCTGTGCCATGTGAGCCACTGTATGACTGACAAGACTGCAAACGCAACATCAACAGCAACACATATAGCTTGTAATGCTACAACTGTTTCTGTGGCACAGATGAGGCAGCATCAGTCTTCTTTTCTCCATTGGCAAGGCTGACAGTCAACTCCATTTGCTGCCGCAGCGTGTCCCTCAATTGATTGAACTCACTACGTAGCTGACTGACTTCTGTCTTCAGAGTTGTGTTGAGTGAACCCATCTCCTCCTGGTAGTTGCGGACTTGGTCATTCAGCTTTGTGCGCCAGTCAGAAAGGCCCTAAATGGAAGGCAAGCCAGGTCATGCTGTGGGATTTACCATTGCAATATTTACTCACTGTCAAGCTGGGAGTGTATGTGCACTTGGCATGTGAAGCATTTTGACCTATGAATGACCTGACCTATTGCATGCTGTACCTGTCTCAACGTCTGGACCCGCAGCAGCAACTCTCCCTTGTCTTGCATGAGATCCTGCAGTCAGTTCGTTGCTTTGCTTACACAACGCTTACACCCAGTTGACAAACTGATGCTGACATCTGATGTTTCAGCACAAGCTTGCTGAATCTACCTGTAATCGCTCTGCTTCTTGCTGAAAGGCATCTGGAGCGGATCCACCCTGCAGGTGACATGTTGAACTTGATCAAATGCCCTGAGCCTTGGAGCCTGCTGTTCCAGCTGGACAAAAGGTTACATGAGCAATGGCTCACGGCAGGGCGGCTGTTTAGTCACTCACCGTGGAGGCCTTTTGTGCTGGTATCATGCTTACTTTCTGGCAGCGAACTGAGCTTGGTGACACCGGTCCTCAGTCGCCAAGGCGTTGCCTTTCCCGGTCGTTTCGGCCTCAGTCCCTGATGGCCTGGAATGGGTGGTTTACGCTCAAAATTCTCACGCGTGGCGATGAACTGCAGGTGCAGTGGTACATCAGAGGCTTGTCTGCTTCGATAAGCGCGATGCAGCATATATTGTGCTTGATCTGCTGCAGTCAAACAGTCAAGGGAGCCATGTAGCGCAACGACCTAAACACATGTATCTAAAGTACTCAATCAATGTTACATTTAGGTTCTCACAGTGCG
>JAABUP010008552.1_pt1 | contig 13006 bp, 15 predicted proteins | sample 5559201 | NCBI WGS metagenome assembly JAABUP01 (sample SAMN10711887, study PRJNA513373) | rock metagenome | isolation source: Antarctica rocks | place: Antarctica | reverse complement strand
TTTCTGACTGCCCCTGCCAGTGATTGATCGGCTCATCAGAGAGGAGGCAGGTAAACGTACCGCGCTCGGCAACCGCCAGCCGGGCGCGGTATACGCGCCTGCCAGAGGGAGCTCAGTGCCGGGCAGCACGCGTGGCCGCCACACCGCATGCGCGCGCCGCTGCGACAACCTAGGCACACATGCATGCACTGCATGCCCTGTTGCACTCCAAACGCACTTGCAAAGTGGCAAGCGTGGGGCTGAAGAGACTGCTGGCGTGCAGCAGAGGAGTTATCGTGGAAAAATTGCAGGTCAGTATCAGATGTATCAGATGCAGGTCGACTGTTCGCCACTGCCCAAACTTCGTCAGCGCCAGGCACCAACGGGATGCTCTCGACGTGCAGGCAAGGAGCTGAGCTCGAGGCGCTCGGCCAAGGTCGCGGAGCTGGCGCCGCCGCCGGCAGCGGCAGGCGGCGGCGGCGGCGGCGGCGGCGGCGGCAGCCGCGGCAAGAAGGGCGAGAAGTTCCGCGCGCTCAAGGCCAAGGAGGCCGCCAAGAAGGCCGCACGCCAGGCCGCGCCCGCGGCCGGGCCGGGGCCCGCGCAGGCGCAGGCGCAGGCGCAGCCGCGCGCGTCCGAGGTGGCCGTCGCGGAGAAGCTCAAGGCGCGCGCTCGGCCGCGGCTGACCGCTTCTGCACTGCAGATTCTACATCGCAGATGAAGCCTGCATGTGTAGCTCTGCCATGTCTGCTGTTTTGCATGCCAGAGAGTCTGCGCGTCTAGGGTGGCCAATGTACAGCTCATGTATTCAGGGAGAGTGGAGAGGCGGCTGCAGGGCACTGGGAGGTGCAAATACAGGCTGGACCTGTTTGCGTGCGAAAGCAGTGAGGCGTGAGGCGGTGCATGCTGAGTCGAGGTCTCAGGCAGCCTTGCTGGTACTTGCCCGCTCATGAAGCTCAGGGCAGCTTTGAAATGATGCTCATGGCGAGTGGTTGATGGCATGCCTGCGCAGGTGCCGGACGCGCCGCCTGCAAGGGACAACAGCAGCCACAATGGCAGCCAGAACGGGAGCGGCCATTGATTGCTGCTCGTTGCGCACCGAGCGTGAGGCATGCGAGGGGGTGGTGCTTTCTGGTCATTGGCGGACTTGTTGCAAGCTGTGTGCCTCGCATGCCTTCCTCCCAACGTGTGTGCAGTGAGCGAGTGGTTCTATGGAGGGTTCGTATGTTGCTCGGTGTGAGGCAGCGTGTGGACGTACAGTTTTTGGTTGCATACAGCTCGTGTAAGCTTGTGTACATGCTGCCGGTCATGCATGTGCCAGGGCCCTGACAAATAAATGTCTGAGAAAGGCCTTTGCAGGCCTGTGCATTCACACTCACATATAGAGCATACATGCGACGTGCTGCTCTGGCATGCCTGCGCTTGCGGAAGGCGAGGGCGTTTGGGACTGCTGAGCACGCACACGCACCCCCCTCTGATTGTAAGCGCACAGGCCTCTTTGGCTTCAGCGCACTCCAGGAACCTGAAGACTGGGACACGTTTGCGCGCAGTAGCATCGCCAGGTGTGCTTATGGAGACTGTCCGTGTTTGCGCTGCTTGGCCTGGCCCGGCCGTGGCTATGCGAGCACGTAGGCTGCACTGGTGTTGCAGATGTTGCAGCCCGTAGTAGCTGACTGTGAAGCTTGCCAGGTGCAATGAGCTGGTGCAGAGCGTGACGTCCACAACAGACAGCTGCAGCACCATCAGGGCGATTGATGACGTCTCTGACACGGTGCGCGAAAGCTGTGGTCGGACAATGTCGCGCTGGCTGCATCTCTTGTTTTGTTGCAGGCACAGTGTTGTGCCACTTCTGTTCGAGGTGCGAACGCAGGTGTGCCAAGCCTATGACGCGGCTGAGTTCTGCCGGAACGTGCACGAGTCAGCGGCATGGCGTGCTGCCGCGCTGCGCGCCTGCATCCTGGTCGGGGGTGCGGGCGGCCAACAAGGCGTTTGTTCCTGTTCATAAGTTCAGGCGTGCGAAGTACACCTTCGTTGTGTCGATGGGACGCAGGCTATGTCCAGGAGCTCAACATGCACACTGGCCTCTACGCTGCGCTGGCGCGAGCCTTGGAGTCACAGGCCGCAGCGGGCGACGCAGCACAGCCGCATCAGCGCGAGGAGGAAGCAGTACTGCAGCGCACCTTACAGGGCGCAGCCCGGGGGAGCGCGCCGTGCGCCAGCCAGGCGCAGGAGGCGCAGCGGGTGCGAGGCCAATGCTTGCAAGTATGTATACTGTTTTCACTTCAGTGCGGCTTTGTCATATATCCAGTACAAGCTTAATCTACCCCATCGCGCCGCCCACCGCGCTGCCGGCCGTGCTGCCTAACGCGCAACCCGTCTTGCCGCCCAACGCGCTGCCGGCCGCGCTGCTGGCGCCAGTGCGGCAGCCGGCGGGCCCGTGCTGCCCGTTGCGCCGCCCAGTGCACTGCCTCGCCCAACGCGCTGCAGGCCGCGCCGCTCGCGCTGATGCAGCAGCCGGCGCCTGCGCCCGCGCCCGCGCTGCCCATTGCGCCGCCCAGTGCAACGCCGGGGTGATGCACTGGACGGCGCAACGGGCAGCGCAGGCGCGGGCCCAGGCGCCGGCAGCTGCACCAGCGCGAGGGGCGCGGCCTTCAGCGCTTTGCACTGCCGGGGTGGCGTGTTGAGCGGCGCGACGGGCGGCGCGGGCGCCGGCTGCTGCACTGCCAATAGCGGCACGACGCGCAGCGCGTTGGGCGGCACGACGGTTTGCGCATTAGGCAGCGCACATCCAAGACAGCGTCAGCATATCAGGAAACAGCAGCTTGGGCCGCGCTCATGCCGCATGCATCTCTGTCATGCATGCGTGGCTGCTCCAGGTGGGGCGCGCGCTGCGGCGGGACATGGAGCGGGCTGGTATCCACCTGGCCGGCGCCGCGCGCGCGCGCCTGGACGGCCTCACCGCGCGCACGCACGAGCTCGGCCTGATGTTTGGTATGGCGCTTCCTCTGGCACGTGATGAGGTCGTTGCCTGCCTCGTGAGCTACCTACAAAGCAGCAACAGCAGTCCGTCTGTCCCTATGAAGCCCTCAGAGCATTTGGCCTGCAATCCTATCATGCTGGTTCACCGAGCATGCTGAGAGCCCATCAAGCGCACAGCCCTGCTCATGCTCTTACACGGCAAGCAAACACCGCATGGCTGGCTGTGAAAGCTATAGTGTTCTCGGCATAAAGCCCGCTGCATCACTTAGGTTTGCAGCCCCGCACAGGCGGCCCGCCAGGTGGCTTGGGCAGCGGCCGTGCTGTGCACGCAGTCCTGAAGCCCGGCGCGGCGGCAGGCCAGAACTTGGCGGACGACGTGCGGCTGGGCACAGCGCAGCTGTCGGCGCGCGAGGCCGGCCACGTGCGCGCGTCAGCGCCGTCTGCTGTCGCCGCGCTGCGCCCGGGCGGCCGCGGCGGGGGCTCCGGCCCAACGTTCGACCTGTCCACGGGCACGGCCGCCCTGCACGCCGTGCTGCGCAACGTGCCCGACGAGGACACCCGCCGCAAGGCGCGCCCCCGGCCGGCCAGCAGGCATCGGCACCATGCGCCTCTCTCGGCATGTGTGAATGCCAGCCAGCAGCCACGTCCTGCGCGCAGTCTCAACCTTTAGGGCCGCGCTGCGCATCGATCAGGGTTAGGGTGAGGGTACCCGGTACACCGACCGCCGTGATGTGGGCTGTGTGCGCAGGTGTACATGGCGGCGCACACTGCGCCGGGCGGCGGCCTGGACGTGCTGGACGCCCTGCTGGCCGGGCGGCGCGAGCTGGCGCAGCTGCTCGGCGCGCCCAGCTGGGCGCACTACCAGGTCAGTGTTGAGCTGCTTGTCGCTGCAGACCGAGTAGCACCCCTGCAGCATGCACCATGCTCATGCGAGCTCCAGAGGCTCGCCGCTCTGCTGCATGCGTGTCGCATCCGAGCGCATCAGCATGCATGAAAAGAAGTATGCGCCTGGTCGTACAAAAAGGGCACAGGGAGCTGGTGTGCATGTCCAGTCGACCCTGGCTTGTTTACCGGCGTACGGTCGCGTGCAGGCCTCCGCGGGCACCTTGGCAGGATGCCCAGAGGCGGTGGCGGCCTTCCTTGACAGCCTCTCGGCGGGCCTGCGGCCACTGGTCCGCAGCGGCCCTCTCTTTGATGCCCCTGCTCGCGGGGCGCTTGCATGCGGTCGTGTCAGTAATGCGCCAGCGCTGCGCCACCCCCATGCACTGTGTCTCGATGCCTGGCTCATACCAAGCTTTAGGATGTATAGGAGGGGTTCTGAGGCGCGCTCGCGCGTCGCGCGTAAGGAAAGAGCTGCCACCTACAGCAACTAGCGGCTCCCCTGCCGACACCGGACCCCCTGCGCCGCGGGGCGCAGGCGGCGGACGAGGCGGAGGCGCTGCGGCGCGCCAAGGCGCGGCACCAGGGGCGCGCGCTGCGCCACGTGCGCCTGGAGGCCTGGGACCGGCACTACTATACCGCCCTGGCCAAGGCGCGCGCCGCGCACGCCCTGCCGCGTGCACCTCCTGGCAGTGCCGCGCTGCGTGGCTGGTCCCCCCTCCATGACGCCTGCCGAATATGCCACCAGCTGCGCGAGTGCAGCCGCTGTGAGCTGTTGCTGCGTGGATCGCAGCTCTGCTGGCGGTGGCCAGCAGCGCCGCTTGCCCGTCCCACGTCCGGTCCGGGGCTATCTGCTGAGGAACGGCAGTAGCTGGCATAAAGGCAGCACCAGACGGTCGCGCGGCGCGTTCGCCGGGCAGGCGGAGGCCGGGGACGAGGCCGCGGCGGCCATCTCCGCGTACCTGGCGCTCCCGGACTGCCTGGAGGCGCTCAACACCGTGCTCACGCGCGCGCTAGGCGTCGCGCTCGTGCCCGTGCCCCTGCGGCCAGGTGCCCCTGTCCTGCAGATGCATGGTGCATGACCAGCGAGCGCTAGTCTGTGCTGTGCTGCGAGCAGCGCGGCTGGTACAATCTAGTTTTCATTCTCTTTTGGCGCCTGGGTGCATGCAAACCTCCGCATTGGTGCGGCGCCCCTGGGCGTCTGCAGGCGCGCGAGCCGGTGGAGTGTTCCGGGGCGCAGGCGAGGCGTGGGCGGCGGGCCTGCGCAAGATGGAGCTGGTCGGGGAGGGCGAGGGCGCGCTCGGCGAGGTCTACCTTGACTTCGACCACAGGCGCGGGCGCCTGTGCAGCCGCGGGCCATCCCTTGCTCTTCCCCTGCTCTGCAAGCAGGCAAACCTTGCTCTCCTTGGGCGGGAAGCCCTTCAATACGTCTTCATTGTGGTATCCAGATGTCAATCGGCCCGGCCAGCTGTCTGCGGGCCCCCCGGCTGCGGCAGCGGCAGGGCGCCCAACGCGGCCGCAGGCGCCCAGCGGCAGGGCGCCCGGCTCGGCCACAGGCGCCAACAGCACCGCCGGCTCGCCCCGCGCGCGATGGCCGGCGCGCGCGGCGCGCAGGCCGGGCAAATTCGCGCACGCGGCGCACTTCACGCTGCGCTGCGGCCGCGCGCTGCCGGGCGGGCGCTGGCAGCGGCCGGCGGTTGCGCTGGTGGCCGACCTGCCGGCCGGGCGGCTGAGCCTGGAGCAGGCGGAGACGCTGTGGCACGAGATGGGCCACGCGCTGCACACGCTGCTCTCGCGCACGCACTTCCAGCACCTCTCGGGCGCGGCCCGCGCCCGCCAGCCCCGCCGGGCCGCAGCCGCGGGACGGGGCGGCCTGCTGCCCCAAACGGTGCATGTCGCGCTGGCAAGCTGCAGCAAGGTGGCAGCGCGCATATGTCGAAATCAAGTGCGCCGTGCAGCGCGCTGGCATGAACCCGCATACCACAGCGCGCCAGGCCGCCGTGAGGTCTCTCTTCAAAAGGCAGATGATGCGCGACGCAGGGGGGCACTGAACGGAAGCATGCCGACAGGGGTGCCGTTCAGGCCGGCTTGCATGCATGCGGCGCTCAGCCCGCTCAGCCTCCCGCGCACCATCCTGCGCACAGGGAGCAGGAGGGCAGTCGGTGATCGCACCCGGCTTGCAGCAGCAAGTGCCAGGCGCGTCACGGGTCGTGATGTCGGGGTGCGCAGGCACGCGCGGGCCCATGGACGTGGTGGAGGTGCCCTCGCACCTGCTGGAGCACTTTGCGCGCGCGCCCGCCGTGCTGGCCGCGGCCGGCCGGCACTGGCGCACGCGCGAGCCGCCACCGTCACAGCTGCTGGACGCCCTGGCCCGCCGCGAGCGCCTGTTCGGCGCGCTGCGGCTGCAGCAGCAGGCGCGCGCGGGCGCTGCGGTGCCTCGGCACCCTGTCCTTGCCGGCGCACGCGTCGGTCTGGCGGTTGCACGGCATCAGAAAACTGTGCTCCCTTGGTTGGGCCAGCCGGCGGTGTGTGCAGGGATGGCGGGCGGCACCCGCGTGCTTGGGCCTCGACGGGGCTGTGATGCCGGCGCGCCGCGCGAAACGGCCGGCCGGCTGGCCCCATGCGCGGGCGGCGAGGGGCGCGCGCGCGCGGCCGGCAGGTTACGGATGCGGTCGTGGACCAGCGCCTGCACGGCCCGCAGCCGGCCGGCGGGTCGACCGCCGTCGTGGCGGCGGCCATGGCGGAGCACTCTGCGGTGCCGTACGTGCCGGGCACGCACTCGCAGGCCCGGTGCGGCGCGCCGCCCGTCGCCGCCCCGCCAGGCCCCCGCGCAGCGCACGGGCGGCTGAGCGCCTGGGACCCTGATGCCCGCGCTCACGATGCACGAGGCAGTCAGCTGGCGCTGCAGGACGGCTCCGGCCACATGGCGCTTCGTGTGGCGCTCAAGGAAAAGCCTGTTTTGCCGCTGTGCGGGTGCTGTGCGGGGCGTCCTGGCCCCGGCGCGCCGCGCTTGCGAGTGGCGCGGGAGCTCGACAGGCCGGCGCGGGGCGCAGGTTCGGGCACCTGGTGGGCTACGGCGGCATGTACTACGCCTACCTGTATGCGACCGCGCTGGCGGCCACCATGTGGCGCGCGCACTTTGATGCAGACCCGTTCAGCCGCGCGGCAGGCGCGCCCAGGGCCCCACCCCCTGCCGGGGCCTTTTTTGCACGCCCGCCGCGCCCGGCTCCTCGCGCGCGTTGCGGTCATTGGCATCGGCTCTGCGCTGCCGCAGCAACATGTGGGAACCGCTCCCTGCACCTCTTGCTTGGCGTGCTGCGCGTCACAAGTCCAAACGGCCAGTTTGCCTGCTTGCGCCGGCGCGGCGCTGCCCAGCCTGCCGTCCAAGCCGCTGGATCTGCCGCATCACCGCCCCTGAGGCAGCAGGGCGGGCGGTGCGGCGCGACTCGCGGCGCTACGCGCGCGCAGGCGAGCACCTGCGGGAGACGCTGCTAGCGCGCGGCTGCGCGGGCGACCCGCACGCGATGGTGGAGGCCGCGGTCGGCGCCGGGCACCTGCGCGCGGTGGCGGGCGGCTGGGCGCCCGACGCGGCCGGGCTGCTCGCCGAGCTGCGCCCGCCGCCGCGCGCGCGCGGCGCGGCCTAGCCCGCCTCAGGCGCCCAGCGCGACCCTGGGCGGCGCCGGCACACAGCCGCGCGCGCGCGCGGCGATGAATGCGCCGCGAGGGGCGTGCGCGCTGTCGCTAGGCAGCTGGCCACCCGAGGCGGTTAGGCTCCCGGCCAAGCTGCGCCCGCCGCCTGGCACGCAGCGCATGGCAGCCTGCTGCAGGGCTGGGCGCTTCGCTGGAGATGCAGCCATGATACATTGGTTGCTCAAGAGCGATGGCATGGGCCACGGTGTACGCGGGGTCGCGGCTGGGCGCGCAACCTCGTCCGGCCGCCGGCCGAGCTCTGCCCGCTGCTTTGCCGGTGGGAGCAGAACCAGGCTTGGCACGGGGTTGGCACTAGGCGAGTATAGCCTTCTGGACCAGTGTATGCGCCTCTTTGATTTTTGTAACATGTAGCCCAGCTTGGCCATCCTGCTGTGCAGGAGGGTCAAGGGCAGTGCCTGATGGTTACTACAAAACTTTTCATTTGTGGAAAACAGACCAGCGCGGGAAGGCACCTCTCTCGGCATCCAAAGCAGGTGCAGCTTGTCGGACACACCTCTCCGAGCCGCGGCCCTGTGGTTGCAAACGTGCTGGTCAGGCAGCGCAGCATAAGTGAGCTCACGTGCTTTGTTAGTGGTTGAAGGGACTTTTAGTCTGCACTGCAGTGCTACGTCGGGCAGTGTTGCAAAATATGGCGACCAGCAATGGCCATGTGCGCGCCCCCAGCCGACCCTCGCTGGAAGCATGCGTCAGCAGCGCGTCTGCCTACCCTTATTGCAGCGTGGTTGAGCTGGACGCAGGAGGCAGCAAGGGGGGTGCCCGTCGCCTGCAGAATTTGAAGCTCTCATACCAGCCTGTGCTCTGTGCAGGTGCACGCCAGCGACTCCAAGGCCTCCCTGAGCACGGACAGCGAGACGAAAATCAAGGCCAAGCCCAGGATCGAGCGGAACCGCGTGCTGGTGACGGGAGGCGCGGGGTTCGTCGGCTCTCACCTCTGCACATACCTGGTGGAGAGGGGCGACCATGTGAGCGGCCTCCAGCCTGTCCTTCGGCTGCCATAGCTGCACACTGCCAGAACCCGGCCAGGACGCAGCGTCGGGGCGAGCTGACACGCGGCGCGGCGTGCGCGCGCGAGCAGGTGATCTGCATTGACAACTTTTTCACGGGCAGCAAGGAGAACATCGCGCACCTGCTTGGCAAGACCAACTTTGAGCTCATTCGCCACGACGTCGTGGAGAAGATCCTGCTGGAGGTGGACCAGATCTTCCACCTCGCGTGCCCAGCCTCGCCGATTCACTACAAGTGCGCCGCCCGCCTGGCGCGTCGGAAACCCGCGCTTTTTTGCACAGTGTCTGAAGCGGCCAGGCAGCGCAGGTACAACCCCATCAAGACGATCAAGACCAGCTTTCTGGGGACGATGAACATGCTGGGCCTGGCGAAGCGCACGCGCGCGCGCTTCCTGCTCACCAGCACCAGCGAGGTGCGCGCGCCGGGGCCCCGCTGCCGCCGGCCGGACACGTGCTTGCGTCGACATGGCGCGAGCTGCGCGCGCGGGTGTCGTGCAGCGCCCCCCAGCGGCGCTCCCAGGTTCGAGCCCGCGGCTCAGGTATACGGGGACCCGCTGGAGCACCCGCAGACAGAGTCGTACTGGGGCAACGTGAACTGCATCGGCGAGCGCAGCTGCTACGACGAGGGCAAGCGCGCGGCCGAGTGCCTGACCTTTGACTACCAGCGCGAGCACGGCATGGAGGTGCGCGGCGGGGGGAGCGCACGTGCGCAGGTCGGCAGCTTAGGCTCTCTGCCGTTCCGAGCGCCCGAGCAGATGTCCAGTGGCTGAGGCGACCGGCCGAAAGAGCGAGGCGCGAGCGCGCTGGGCGGGCGACGAGCCAGACGGCTTTGCGGGGCGACCGGCGACACGGTTGCGCTGTCGGCCGGACCCAGCAAAGCGCGCCGCAGCCAGGGTCGTCCACTCGCCGGCTGCGCGGTACCCAGCGCCCAGGCATGCGTGCGCGCAGGTGCGCGTGGTGCGCATCTTCAACACGTACGGGCCGCGCATGGCGCTGGACGACGGGCGCGTGGTCAGCAACTTCGTGGCGCAGGCGCTGACCGGGCAGCCGATGACCATCTACGGCGACGGCCAGCAGACGCGCTCGTTCCAGTACGTGTCGGACCTCATCGAGGGTGCGCGGCCGCGCCAAAGCGCGGTCCCTGTGCCGCTCCTCAGGGTTGGGCGAGCGGGGCGGTCGCCAGGCGCTTGGCTGCGGCGGAGGCTGGCGCACAAGAGCCCACAGAATCAACCTCCCCTCTACACACCCATGCTTGGTGCCTGGGCGGTGCATTGGTGGTGCGCGTCTGCATCAACACAGCGTTCCTGAAGTCGGGCAGCGCCGCGCGTAATGGAACAGCAGCGGCCGCGAGGCTGACGGAGCCTGCCCGCCAGCGGCTGCACGGCCGGCCTGGACTGCATCGCGCTGCGTCCGCGGCCTTGCAGAGGCAGGGGCGCGGCCGGCAGCGCCGCGCGGCCCGTGAGCGGCGGCGCGGGCGGCGCGGCGGCAGGCATGGTGCGCGTCATGGACGGCCCGGACACGGGCCCGTTCAACATCGGCAACCCGACCGAGTTCACCATGCTGGAGCTGGCCAAGGTGGTGCAGGAGGTGGTCAACCCGGCGGCCGAGATCGTGTTCCGCGAGAACACCGCCGACGACCCCAGCCGGCGCAAGCCCGACATCACCAAGGCGCGCGTCGCGCCGCCCCCGGGGCGGGGGCGCCGGGGCGCCAGGAAGCCGCCGGCCGGCGCGCTCGGGAGCGTCCAGCAAGGCGCTGGGGCGCGCTGCGCCTGTCGGGACGCGCGCGCGCTTGGGCGCCTGTCAGGGCGGCCAGACCTGGGGCGGAGGGCGGCCGTTCCCCAGCTGCAGACCTGGCTGGGGCGCTGCACACAGGGAACTGCAACCCCCCCGAGCGCTCCCGGCCTGCTGCCCCGGTTGTTTGGAGTCACACGGTGTGCTTGTCTCAAGAGGCCACCAAGCGGGGTGGCATGCCCACGCCGTCGCGGCGGGTCGGGGCAGCTCCAGCAGGGCGGCTGCGCCAGCAGCGCCGCCCAGGGCGCGCCCGGGAGGGTCATCCAGGGGATGCCGAGGAGAGCGCTCGGCTGGCCAGGCGGGCGCCCCCGCAGCCCGGCCGGTGGCTGATGGCGGGGGAGCGCGCCCCCGCAGGTATACCTACCCTACCATAACCCTATGACCGCGCGCCCGCAGGTCAAGAAGGCGCTGGGCTGGGAGCCCAAGGTGCCGCTGCGCCAGGGCCTCGCGCGCATGGTCGGCGACTTCACCAAGCGGTGCGCCGCCCGGCGCGCGCGCATGGCAGGGCGGCGCCGCCGGCCGTCGCGCCCGCCCGCCCTGCCGCCAGCCAGCGGCGCCCGGCTCTGCCGGTGCCGCTGCCAGCCTGCTGTGGCGCGCAGCAAGTCAGAACTCCGGCGCGGGAACGGAGGACCTGAGCGGGCTGCATGCTCTGCCCGCCACGGTTCTGCAAGCGAACCGAACGGTTCAGAGGTGGGTCCAGAGCGCTGCATGGCTAGCTCTCATAAGCGGCAGCAAGGCCGCCGGCCCCTGCGTCATCGGCTCTGGAAGGCACGCGCACACGCGCCTGCGAGCCTGTCGGGTGCTGCAGCGAGCGAGTGACGAGATGGCGCCGCGCGTGGAGCGCAGGCTGGACGTTTCGCGGCCGGTGGTGCCCGAGAAGAAGCCTGCGGAGGCGTAGGCGCGGCGCCCCCGCCCAGCTTCCCAGCCTCTCAGGCCGGCCGTCCCGGGGAGCGCGCTGCTATCGCCGGGCCCGCCGCCCTGGCTGCCATGGCGGCCGCCGGCACCCGGCTCACGGGTTCATTGATCCTGCATCTTTTTCTGGGAGCCTTTTGGAGGCGCTTTCCGAGGTGCACGGGCGTCTGCTGGGGCCACCAATAAAGGGCGATGCTGGCCCAGGTTGAGCAGGTGTGGCGTTGTTTATTTTCCAGCCAATACGAAATGGTGCAACGCATGCATGCAGCTGCGCAGGGTCGGGCAGCGCCTTGCTGCCCACCAGACGTTCCTGTGAGAGCCACTTGGGCTGCACTGTCTAACAAGGGCACTGACGATGGTTATACACTGTCTAAGCTGCCGACTTGACTGCCGGTAGGCGCATACGCGCCGACAACTATATATGTAGAATTTGTCACCGCAAACGGTATGGCATTGCCGTGCAGTGCATGCGCTCAGACTATCGGCGCTCTCTTTATCAGGAGAGTCAGGCTGAGTGCTCACTTGCAAGTCTGCGCTCGTACTGTACTCAAGGCAGGGCCGAGCCCTGTCCACGAAAACTACTACCAGGCTCCGGACGGTGAGCCAGGATAGCCAGGGACGCCTCTTATGCTGCGGTGGGGGCTTCGTGGTGAACATGCAGGCCCTCCAGTTTTCGATTTCAGAGGACAAGCTAGTGTACGTTCTGGCCGCACCCGCAACCACCAAGCAGCAAGGATGCCGCCTGGCACGTCCAGGCTGTATCTAGCTTGTCGTCTGGGATTGAAGCTGGAGGGCCTGCGTATACACCACGAGCTCCAGGAGTTGGACCTTCTGGGTGGGCCACAGGCCGCACTTGGTGCAGCCTTTCCTTCAATGAACGATTGAGGAAATCAATCAACACTGCTCTTTCACAACTTGGAACGCCGCTTGGGTCACCTCGCCCTAGGATCCTGGCGAGGAGGCTCGAGTGCGCACACAGCCACAAACGGCCACTCCCCACGTCCAGGCGCACAGCAGACCAACACCATGGTGGCCACCGTGCGCACTCAGGCCTTTGGGGCGGGGACTGGTGCGCGCCAGCATCTCACAATGTTTAAAAGCACTGTGTCAGGCAGGCGCATGCTCGCAGTTTTTGTACCCCTCACTGCCAACTGGCGATAATGTGGCCGCGCGCTGGGTGCAATGCTGACCGTGTGTGCGCTCCGGCAGACTTCCTGCAGGGCGACCGGCACGTGAGCACCAAGGTGGCCCCCACCACAGGACGCCTGCTAGTTCGACCCCCAGAATGCGCTGTCGTGCCGCCAACTGACCAAGTAAAGGTACGCGTGGGGTAGGTCGGCGGGCGCGCGGACTTCTTCAAGGAGATAGAGAACATCGCCTTCGTGGCCAGCATCACCGACCAGACGCTGCAGACCATCGACTCGGCGCCCTGGGCGCGCGACCTGCTGCTGTCCGCGGAGAAGCGGATCTCCGGTGCGGCCCCGCGTCCCGCCCGGCGCCGACCGAGATAAGGCTGCCTGGCGCGCGCTCGGGCGGCCGCGCCTGCACGCGAGCGCCGCCGGGCCCGGGCGCCTGGTCCCCACCGCGCTCTGACGTGCGCGGCGCGGGGCGGGGCGCAGACAACGTGCACGCTCAGGTCGGCTTCGACTTTGGCGCTGAGTCAGCCTTTGCACGGGCGACCGTCGACACGGACATCTCCAACAAGGCCGCGGTCGCTGCCGCCACCTGGTTCCAGCGGGGTGCGGTTCCTCGAC
>JAABUP010008551.1_pt1 | contig 13009 bp, 12 predicted proteins | sample 5559201 | NCBI WGS metagenome assembly JAABUP01 (sample SAMN10711887, study PRJNA513373) | rock metagenome | isolation source: Antarctica rocks | place: Antarctica | reverse complement strand
GATCCCAAAAGCGCCGCCAGCAGTCATACACACATTCATCCAGTCATTTCTTTGGTGGAGGGCCCCCACGAAATTGCTCTTTGATCTCTTCGAGATAATGATCGAGGAAGTTCTTGGTTGGCTCTGCAACCTGGTCAGCATGCTGTTTCAAACTTGTGATTGCGGCAAATATCACTATCTATTTTCGTCCCTCCCATCTCTTCCAGGTCAGGACCGTGCCTCAAGTGCCGTACCCTTTTATGGACATTCTGGACTGCTCGGTGGAAGGTTGGGCTTGCAAGCAGCTGTCGGTAGCGTATAAACAGAGGCAAACGTGATTTCGGGATTGACACATACTCGAGTGGTCAGCCATGCCTGTGCTGGTTGGTCAGCTGAGCGGTCCTATGTAGGGGGTGTAGCATGACGATGTCATAGTGCAGACATCAAACGAGCGTACCTCGAAGATGCGCACCCACCACATGTTATCGCGACAACATCAAAAGAGTCAAGACGGCCAACGGATGCGATCAGACGAATTCGACCAGGCGATAGATTTGACCGTCAGGGTTGTAGAGTAGGAAAGGTTGGGCGTGACCGTGTGAGGGATGAAAGACCAGGTCTAAATTTATCTAGTTCTAGTGGCAAAGGGAGGATCGCGACTAGCCTGGATCCAATCCCATCAGCTTCTTCATAAGGCTACATTCTTGTGTATCAAGTTACTTTTCAAGGCTTTGCATGATACGCTCTTGCTTCTCGTCTGTTGTCAGTCCTCTGAACATATTTAGCATTTGCTCTTGCCATTAAATTTAACGACCCTATCTCCCTCCCCTGACATTACCTTGGCTCACACCCCCCTTGGCCTTGCTTCCCTAGACTACTGATTTTAATCGCTGTCAGGCTGCGTGTGAAAATCGCAGGTTCCTTTTTGGTGTCCATTCGAGGATTTGCATTGTGGTTTACACAAGTAATCCTAAGTTTGAGAAGCCTTGAGGAAATAAAGCTGGTTACACAGTGAAAGCTGTAGCACCCCACTCGCTTTACTGCTCTGAAATCACTTTCCGTTTTCAGAACCCTCAAATTGCTGGTCGGTATCGATGTGTGAACATTATTATCCATACAATTCTTGACATGGCTGGCCCCTTTGCCAAAGGCTTCAGTACAGCAAACAAGCGAGCTCGGTCGCAAGATAGTCCAACCCCGTTGGCATCACCGCTTGTACCGAAGGCTACCAAAGTTGAAGAAGAATGGGGCGAGGAAGATCTTAAAATCCCTGCTTTCCTCCGTCAATCACCAAGCGGTAAGTTTACCTCATTAATGTTCATGCATACGCAAGCGTGCATTATGCAGCTTATTTAGGTCGTCCACTAAGCTTGACAGGAATTCGAACCAAATTTAATGATTTGGTATGGAAGGAGAAGCTCCGTATCTTGCAAGGTCGAAGTGATCCTTCTTCGCCTTGGGTACAAGAGGTCGGCCCACATGTCTCAAAGCGGAATCGATACACCAATGTCCAGCCCTGGGAGAAATCTCGGATTCACCTTAATGTTGCTGAGGGGAAGTCTGACTACATCAATGCCTCGCCTATTTCCCTGCGTGACCCTCGAACTGGCATGGACACAAATTACATAGCAACACAGGTATGCAAAACGCACTTTTTTACACAAGCAGCGGCCTGATTGGCAATCTCGCAGGGTCCAAAGCAGTCTGGCATTAGTCATTTCTGGCAAATGGTATGGCAAGAGACTACAGATGTAGCAGTCATCATTATGCTCACGCAAACTCACGATGGTTCCATGGAGAAATGTTTTCAGTATTTCCCGTTGAATGCGGAAGCTGGTGCATACCCTGTAGAGCCAGTCGATGGATCTCGAGGGACCCCGGCCGGCAGCGTGACTTTTGTCGAGAACGCCTCGGACCCTGGCTCCAAGACGGCAATACGCAAACTTTCCCTCAAATTTGGCCATGAAACCAAGGATGTATGGCACTTGTTCTTCTCAGGATGGCCCGACTTCGCTGTTCCGGAAAACGAAGACCGGGCTGCGCTTCTGGACCTCTTAAAGCTTTCCACAGACAAGAACAAGAAACCGAGCAATCCACGGATAATTCATTGCAGCGCCGGGGTCGGTCGCTCTGGAACCTTCATTGCTCTGGAATATCTCCTGGCACAGGTAGAATCTGGGGCTCTAGCAGACACGGAAGACAAAACAGACATGATCTACAACGTGGTGAACTCTTTGCGTGAACAGCGAATGCTAATGGTCCAAACTGAGGCTCAATATCAATTCCTTTATGATGTGGCCAAGGAGGAGTACCAACAAAAGCGAAACGTCCCGGCGTCTGGCCCCCATTCACCAAAGCTTCGAAAACTGGCCAGTGGGATGAGAGCGGCAATGATTGGGGAAGTCAATCAGAAGGGAATTCCCTTTCGCGACGAGGACGCTGACGAAGATCCGAATAAAAGTGTAAATGGTATAAAGCCGTTGGACGGCGAAGTCACGAAAGAAGCAAGGACGGCAGGTCAAGATTCATAAGGCCTTTGGAATGTCTTGCCTCGAGCTCTGTTTCGTTCGAGATTTTATGCATTTGAGACTGTGAGCCTTGATTTCAATTACCCGATACGTGTGTAGCGGGAGAAGCGTGGGCGTTTGTTCCGGAGGTCGGCATGTCATTTGTCTTGGATGAAGGGCGTATAGGAGCAGGCAACGATCTGGATCTGGAACTGAGTCCTGGCGTCGGTTCAGGGAGCTACGGCAATATCATGGTAGTACGAGTTTTAGGCATTTAGCGTATAATGCTGTCAATCACTAGCAATTACACAAAAGATCTTGAAATGTTAAGTAGGCGCTTTGAGCAAGTGAATCTTCGATCAAAGTCCTTCATGGTGAGTTTCTACACTCAAACTTGATCTCAGTCGTCCATAACACAATCTATCCCCCTCAAGCCTGCGCCGTTTTTGCCGCCTGCTGAGGATTGATCTTCTTGCCGTCTTTGTTGAAGCGAACTCGGGGAGGGGGTGCACGGTTTCGTCGTCCTTCTCGTGAACGAACACTACATTAGCCTAGTCAGCACATCGACTCCTTATAGCTAGGTGGTGGAAGTATACCGAACAATCTTTCCATGGATAGCGCACGAAACACAATATTGTAACTTGAGGTACATCTTGGGGACGGAGTATTCGGGGAAGACGGAAGCGTCAGAGATATCGCCTTGAACACAGAAGCCGTGAGTGATAACTCGCGAAGAATACCTTGGAACCTGAACGATATCTTTTGAGCCGAGGGGTTGGAAACGTACGAATGGCAGCGCTCTCAACCATATTGCGGATAGTGAATCTCTTGATCGCCTTATCTTTTGGCGTACATCTTGAGCAATTGGAGCATCGGATCGGCTTAACGTGGCCTCGTCCCTTCTTGTTGCGACCGCTGGAGAACATGTATTAGCTTGACCTAGGGAGATTCGTGGTAAGGAAGGCGTAGGCGTACTTGGACGCGCGCTTTTTGACCATGGTTGCAGATCTGTCTAGTGTCAGTAATGGCCTCCAGAGTCGCGGCTTTGTGCGAGCGAGGACGTTCTACGAACCTCTGGTGAATTGCTGTCAGTCCAACGAGAGCTGTCAGCGAGGTCGTTTCCTAGACACGCAATTTCGTGTGTGCGATCGGTTGACTAATCTTATCACCCCCAAGTGGTAAAGACCCGCCTTGGCACCGTTGCTCCGCGCTTTCAGGGTAAATCCGGATGTTTACCCCGAGCCTGCAAAAGCGGTTCAACAGGTGATTTTATTCGCCAACACCATTGCGTTCAATCAAAGCCAGAACGATATCATGTCGGCTGCAGGTGGCACATTTCGAGGTACGCCTGGTCGCGGGCAGGGCAGAGGACAAGTGCCAGTCTTTGAGAATCCAGGTACAAATAGCCCGTCGAATATTCCGCGTCCCAAGCTTGAATCACATGCGAGTTCAGCTATGCAGAGTGAGACTGGCACCTCGACGCTCAGTGCGAGCAGGCAGAAGCAGTCGAAGCGTGATGAGGTCCGAGCATAAAGTCTTATTATCATCGAACGACTACTGACATGGAATAAAGGCTATTCGAAAGAAAATGGAAGCAGACCTTAGCAAGAAGAAAGGAGGTGCCTCTCGAGCTCGACATACTCGGAAAGCTCCTCCAGGAACAGTCTTAGCGCTCAAACCCAGTCAGGCTCTGCAAATTAAACCGAACACCACAGTCGCAGAGGCAGCTCAGCTTATGGCTGCAAAGCGGGAGGATTGCGTACTCGTTACTGACGATGATGACCGGATTGCTGGAATCTTCACAGCCAAGGATCTTGCATTTCGGGTCGTTGGAGCAGGAATCAAGGCTAGAGATGTCAACATATCAGAGATCATGACCAAGAACCCTCTATGTGCAAGAACCGATACAAGTGCCACAGATGCTTTGGATCTGATGGTCAGAAAAGGCTTCCGGCATCTGCCCGTGATGGATGAAAATCAGGATATTTCTGGCATCTTGGATATCACGAAATGCTTCTACGATGCAATGGAAAAGTTAGAACGTGCTTACAGCTCGTCCCGCAAATTATATGATGCTCTGGAAGGTGTGCAATCAGAGCTTGGATCTAGCCAGCCGCAACAAATCATACAATATGTGGAAGCTTTAAGGCAGAAAATGTCTGGACCAACACTTGAGTCTGTGCTCAATGGCCTCCCGCCTACTACTGTGTCTGTTCGAACATCAGTCAAAGAGGCTGCAGGATTAATGAAGGAGAATCACACGACCGCAGTCCTAGTGCAAGATCAAGGCTCTATCACAGGTATCTTCACGAGCAAAGACGTTGTCCTACGAGTCATAGCTCCAGGACTTGACCCGGCGAATTGCAGCGTTGTAAGAGTAATGACTCCGCATCCTGACTTTGCACCAATGGACATGAGTATACAAGCTGCTCTGAGAAAGATGCACGATGGCCATTACCTTAACTTGCCAGTCATGAATGAGCCTGGGGAGATTGTCGGTATGGTAGATGTGCTCAAGCTTACCTACGCTACACTAGAGCAAGTCAGTATTTCTTGTCTTTACTTGCCGCTATCTGCTGATGTTTGCAGATCAACACGATGTCGACTGGGGACGGGGAAGGCCCAGCATGGGGCAAATTTTGGCTCTCGCTAGACAACGACTCTGAATCAATGATGTCAGGCGAAGGCAGCAGCCATCGACCACATACGCCAGGTCATCGGTCACTCATATCTCCCGAGCTCTCTCGACCAGCTGTTGGTCGTGTGGATAGTGTACAACCCAATGAGTCAGCCTCACATAATGGAGACGACTCTCGCTCGGAAAGCCCAGAGCTCCCACCAGTGGAACTAGAAGACCCACCCTTTCCTTTCAAATTCAAGGCCCCTAGCGGACGCGTTCATCGACTGCAAATCGTCGCTTCTGCCGGAATGGAGGATCTTGTTAGCAACGTCACGGCGAAACTCGGAGGCGAAGTCGATGCTGTTGGTGGAAAGGCAATAGTGGAGGGTGGCAAATTGGCACCATCAGGCTTCGCCCTCAGCTATCTGGACACTGATGGTGACACGGTATCCATCACGACTGATCAAGATCTCCTGGATGCCATTGCACTTTCTCGACAATATCACCGCGAGAAAGTCGATCTCTTTGTACATGACCCAGAGAAACCGCCAATGTCAGCAACAGTAGAACCTCGACCTGCAGTGACGAAACCGCTGACCCCTCCGTCATCAACAATGAAAAGTCGAAGAAGGCTGCTGGACGAGGATGAGGAAGATGATATGCCTACTCCTGTCAAGAAAGAGCGTAAACCCAAGGCGCAGCCAACCGAGGCAGAGCCACTCATCGCAGGGGTGCCAAACGATCTGCTCTTACCTGGAGCCATCGTGACACTGGCTGTGGTGATAATAGGCGTCTTTGCGATCAGTCGGTCAAGCCGTTCATGACATCCGATCCCTTGTGCCTCTTACTGTTCCTGTACAAAGTATATTACACGTGGCTGGTTTAGCGGAGTAGCTCTTGTTTCCTTACGAGCATTTACCCCTCTGTGAGTCTTGGGCGCCTGTGTCAACTCATAACTCCTAATACCAGTCTTCCGGCTAGAGAATCAAGAGCTCCTATTCCCCATCTTAGTGTACACTATGCATTCGTTAAATTGGAACATTCGATACCTACCTTACCAGAAGTGCTCAAAGGGTAGCGCACTTCGGGTGGGGCCGTTTCGAATTGGCTTGGCGTATGACTGCCGAGGAGCCCAAAAAAAGTTCCAGTGTACCTAGAACGCGACGCCAAAATGCATGATACACAACACCCCCCCACCATAAACCTATTCAGATTTCGTCGTCAACGCTCCTTAGTTGTTCGGAGCAGCGTTTGAGTCCGTGTGGACTGTGCTCGATTCGCTTCTCCCCTTCATTACCTTACCCACCTAGAGAAGAGTAATACAAGCTTGCGGACTCCCGTTCCTTCGAATAACACTCTTTGTACCAAGCGCGCATTGCATTCATATGTTGGATAGCGCTCCTTGTGACATGGTAACAACGTCGTCGAATTTTCAACATGTCAATACTCTCTTCCGAGATTCATACTGCCCTGGCAGAACTATTGCAAAAGTTACCATCACCAGACAATCAGGCACGTACTTTGGCCGAAGAGCGACTAAACAATGAGTGGTTTATTACGCAGCCAGACGTGCTGCTCATGGGGTTGGTGGAGCAGATTCAGTTGTCTCAGGAGCCATCGGTGAGACACTTGCCAAGAGTCGTGCAAGTAATGCCCAATCAGCTAATCCATACGACTTTGTCTCATGCAGACGCGGTCTTTTGCAGCAGTCTTATTTCGCAAAATGTCAACGAAGACAAGGAGGGTGGTGGGAGAGGACCAGGAGTCAAAAGAGCAATTTCTGTTGCTGCAAAGAGAGCAAGCAATGGTGATAAGACAAAAGCTGCTGGAATGTCTTCAGAGCGAGGCGCTCCCACAAGTAAGGCACAAAGTCGGTGATGCTGTAGCTGAGATCGCGAGACAGTATTCAGACAACGGTACGATATCAGAGAATGGGGGTTGGAGTGCATAGACGTCTGAGCTGATAGATTGAAATATCTAGGCGAAAGCTGGCCCGAATTACTCCAACAACTCTTCATGGCTAGTCAATCGCCAGATGCAGGGCAGAGGGAAGGGGCCTTCCGAATATTCACAGCGACACCTGGCATAATAGAAAAGCAGCACGAAGAGACAGTATTGGCAGCATTCACAAAGGGGTTTAAGGACGGCGATGTCATTGTATGGCTTCCAAGTCCTGTGGTCGAACGATCGCTGACGATGTAAAAGGTCAGAATTGCTGCAATGGAAGCATTCTCATCGTTCTTCATATCAGTCCAAAAGAAGGCGCAAAAGAAGTACTATGCGTTGGTTCCCGAGATCCTCAACATTCTACCGCCCTTGAAGGAATCTGGAGATTCTGAAAATCTTACAAAAGCCCTGATGTCTCTGATTGAGCTTGCAGAAGAAGCGCCGATGATGTTCAAGCAGGTGTTCCATAGCCTGGTCACATTTAGTATAACCGTAGTAGGAGATAAAGAGCTGGATGACGTGACTCGACAGAACGCACTGGAATTGATGGGCACGTTCGCCGACTACGCTTCCGCATTATGCAAGAAGGACGCTTCCTACGCCTCTGATATGGTCACGCAGTGCTTAAGTCTGATGACTGACGTTGGCGCAGACGACGATGATGCAACGGAATGGAATTCGGCAGAAGACCTCGATGTTGAGGAGAGCGACCTGAACCATGTTGCCGGTGAGCAGTGCATGGACCGACTGGCCAACAAATTGGGAGGCAGTGTCATTTTGCCTCCAACATTCACTTGGCTTCCTCGCATGATTTCATCTACTAGTTGGCGTGACCGTCACGCCGCCCTCATGGCGATTTCAGCAATCTCTGAAGGCTGTAGAGAACTGATGACTGGAGAACTGGATAAGGTCTTGGATCTTGTGGTTCCAGCTCTCCGAGACACACACCCACGAGTGCGCTGGGCAGGCTGCAACGCGTTAGGGCAGATGAGCACGGACTTTGCGGGGGTCATGCAGGAGAAATATCATCAGATTGTATTGCCTAACATAATACCAGTCCTGGATGCTCCTGAACCCCGAATACAGTCACACGCAGCAGCCGCTCTTGTCAACTTTTGCGAAGAGGCCGAGAAAGCAACACTGGAACCCTACTTAGACGATTTGCTCAGCCGTCTACTGAATTTACTACAAAGCGATAGACGCTATGTACAAGAGCAGGCTCTTTCGACGATCGCCACTATTGCCGACTCTGCTGAGACGGCTTTCGGGAAGTACTATGGCACTCTTATGCCTCTGCTATTCAATGTTTTGAAACAGGAACAATCGAAAGACTTCAGACTGCTACGAGCGAAAGCTATGGAATGTGCTACTTTGATCGGTATATCCTCCCTTTGAGGCTTTGTTACTCGGTGATCTGACGGATGATTCTTTGCAGCTCTAGCAGTAGGCAAGGAGAGAATGGGCACCGACGCAATTGAACTCGTGGGGATTCTTGGAGCCATACAGCGTACGTGTCGAGCCTCAAGATCTATCACGAAATAGAATTTGTGTGAGAGAACTAACAACATACATAGAAAACATTACTGACGCCGATGACCCTCAATCACAATACCTGCTTCATTGCTGGGGACGAATGTGTCGTGTATTAGGAGCAGACTTTGTTCCATACCTTGCAGGCGTCATGCCACCATTGATGGAGCTTGCCAGCGCCAAAGCTGACATTCAACTTCTTGATGACGATGACCAGATTGCCAAGGTCCAACAGGAAGAAGGCTGGGAAATGGTACCGCTTAAAGGCAAGGTCATTGGAATCAAGACTTCGGCCCTCGAGGATAAACACATGGCCATTGAGCTCATTGTCATCTATGCCCAACAGCTCGAAGCAGCCTTTGCGCAATACGTCATGGAGATAACGGAAAAGGTCTCGTTGCCAGGCCTGTCTTTTTTTTTCCATGATCCTGTACGAGTCGCTTCCGCAAAGAGTGTACCGGTGCTGCTCAACTCCATGAAAAAAGCCAATGCTGCTGGCGGAGGCGGCACATCACTGCAGCATTTATGGGAGATCACCGCTGGAAAGATCCTGGAGCTCCTGAGCGCAGAACCGGCAATTGAAACACTTGCGGAAATGTATCAGTGTTTCTATGAGTCTGTTGAGGTCGTCGGCAAAAACTGTCTCTCCTCGAAAGACATGGCAGAGTTCATTGAATCCGTAAAGTCAACTATGGAGGATTATCAGAAACGTGTCACACAACGTGCCCAAGACCAGCAAGAGACAGAAGAAGGCGAAGAGGAATCCGAGGATGTCCTCTTCGCCATAGAGGATGACCAGACACTGCTGTCCGACATGAATAAAGCCTTCCACACTATCTTCAAAAATCAAGAGACTTCGTTTCTCCCTCACTGGCAGCGCCTAATGCCGTTCTATGATGCCTTTGCTCAAAGCGGAGACTCTACACAGAGGCAATGGGCGCTATGCATTTTCGATGATGTTCTCGAGTTCTGTGGCGACCAGAGCTGGAGTTATCAGGACCACATCCGGCTGCCTCTTATTGCTGGGATGCAAGATGAGATACCAGCAAATCGACAAGCGGCATGTTACGGCATCGGAGTCGCAGCATCGAAGGGCGGAGCGAATTGGTCAAGTTTCGTAGCGGAGAGCATACCGACGCTCTTTGCAGTCTGCCAGCTTCCACAGGCCCGGGAGGATGATCATGTCTTTGCCACAGAGAACGCATGCGCAAGCATTGCGAAAATATTACAGTCCAATGCTAGCAAGGTTCCGAACGCCCATGAAGTTGTGAATCACTGGCTTACGACTTTACCCGTGGTCAATGATGAAGAGGCTGCGCCATATGTTTACATGTTCTTAGCACAGCTGATCGATCAGTAAGTCGTCTAAGATTGGAGCACCCAAATTCTCAGGCTTGAGCACTAATCGATCATACAGGCGCAATCCGTCGGTATTCGCCTCGCCAGATATCGCTCGTCAATGTTTTGTAGCAATCGTCCTCGCACTTGAAGCGGATACCTTACAAGGCGCAACCGCCCAGCGGGCTGCCACCGCAGGAAAGCAGTTGCTTCAGACAGCAGGAATTGATCTTGGCCAAGTGCTTGCCACGACAAGCCCCGAGACTCAGCGGACAGTGGCAGGCTATTTTGCGTAAAGAAGAGCGATGATTGATACCATGGGGAAAGCTATGTAATGGGCGATGATTGATGCATAATGGTTGTTATCTTTTGCATAAGCACAAGGTGTGAAGGTGAATTTAGAGGCTCTAGAAGGCTTGTAGTCACCTAATGAGACACTCATGTACTGGTACAGAGGAGAGGGAATTGCAACTTTGTCATGTCATCAATCGACACGATATTAGACTACAATCGGGTTCCCTCATAATATTGAGCTCTGTTTTTGCAACTTCTCTGCCAATTGAAGTTAGGGCGAGGGCGACGCCCTATTGCCAAGAAAACGCGTCGGCAAAGCTTCGGCCTCTCCAGATCGACCAGAATTATTCTGTCTGTACTGCGATTCCTCGATTAGGATGCCGCTTTGATCTCGACAGTTGTGCAACAGATCCGCCAATTATTGTCAGCAAATCCTGGACCTTCTTAGCTGCACATCACAACAGTCCACCAAATATGTCTTTTGGAGGGCAGACGCCTACCATTATCGTGCTGAAGGAGGGCACAGATGCATCACAGGGTAAAGGGCAGATAATTTCAAATATACAGGCATGTCTAGCAGTGCAAGATACGATACGGAGCACCCTTGGGCCCTACGGTGGAGACCTGCTGCTGGTCGATGAGAATGGCCGACAGACGATCACAAATGATGGGGCTACCGTCATGAAGCTCCTTGATATAGTCCATCCCGCGGCTCGTATTTTGACTGACATAGCCCGTTCTCAAGACGCTGAAGTAGGTGACGGAACAACGTCTGTTGTCGTTCTGGCAGGAGAAATCCTCAAAGAAACAAAAGAGCATGTGGAGCAAGGTGTAAGCTCCCAGATCATAATCAAGGGGCTTAGAAGGGCATCGGCAATGGCAGTAAACAAGATCAAAGAGATCGCTGTCACGACAAAAGAGGGCAATCAGAGAGAAACATTAAGGAGGCTAGCGGCTACAGCTATGAGCAGCAAGTTGATACATCGGAACGCAGATTTCTTTACCAAGAGTGCGTTTCAATGTGACTAGTTGACTTGGCTATATGAGTGCTGACTAGGCGATAGTGGTTGTGGACGCTGTACTCTCGCTAGATCAGGACGATTTGAATGAAAAGCTCATTGGGATAAAGAAGATCACAGGAGGCGCTTTACAAGATTCGTTGTTTGTGAACGGTGTGGCTTTCAAAAAGACATTCTCTTACGCTGGATTCGAACAACAACCGAAGAGCTTCAAGGACCCGAAGATTGTGTGCTTGAACGTAGAACTGGAGCTCAAGAGCGAAAAAGATAATGCCGAGGTCAGAGTAGACCAGGTCTCCGAGTATCAAGCAATCGTGGATGCGGAGTGGCAGATCATCTATAACAAAATGGAAGAGGTCTACAAAACAGGAGCGAAGGTTGTACTGAGTAAATTGCCCATTGGTGATTTAGCCACACAGTATGTGTCTAAAACCACGCCATTCTCGTTCGATGCTGAAATGTGCACAGGTATTTCGCTGACCGAGACGTCTTCTGCGCCGGCCGGGTCTCTTCAGATGACCTCGAACGAGTGGTACAGGCGACCGGCGGTAGCATCTCATCAACATGCTCTGACATCCAGCCACAACATTTGGGCACTTGCGAGCGGTTCGAGGAGCGACAGATAGGGGGCGAACGATTCAATTTCTTCGAGGGATGTCCGGCAGCAAGAACCTGCACTTTGGTTCTGAGAGGAGGCGCTGAACAATTCATTGCTGAGGTGGAAAGAAGTCTGCATGATGCCATCATGATTGTAAAACGAGCAATAAGGAATAGAAACATCGTCGCTGGAGGTGGTGCTTGCGAGGTAAGATCCCACCATCCTCCCACCCCTTCTCCCTTTTTCGCCCTGCTATTCCAGGTCGCCAATCTAATGCGGAAAATCAGATGGAAATATCTGCACATCTTCACCGCCACGCCGATCTTTCCGTCCCACGAAAACAGCAATCAATAATTAAATCTTTCGCCAAAGCCCTGGAGATTATTCCTCGTCAACTTTGCGATAATGCGGGCTTCGATGCCACCAACATACTTACGCAGCTGCGCGTCGAGCATCGCAAAGGTAATACCTGGGCAGGAGTGGACTTCGACAACGAGGGCGTGAGGGACAACATGGAGGCCTTCGTGTGGGAGCCAAGTCTAGTCAAAATCAATGCTGTACAGGCGGCCATCGAGGCGAGCTGTCTGATCCTGAGCGTAGATGAAACGATACGTAAGTTTCAACCCCCCTCTCGGCTCTTTCTCCAAAGTCAACTCTGCTTAATTCAAAAATTGATCATCTTCTAGGAAACGAAGAGTCAGAGAAACCACAAGCACCGCAACGAGGATTGCCTCCTGGAGCGGCTCAGCGAGCCATGCGGGGAAGAGGGAGAGGGATGCCAAGGAGATGAGATGTCTTTTATGATAGATTTGCTTACTGCACAGCGAGCGATAAAATGTGATGATACCACAAAAGAGATAGAGTCATGCATCGATGCCAATTGGAGCTCGTGTCAGCGTATGTGTGACGCATGCTGTTACCAATTGCTCCCACCTTGGTCCTCTAGCTGTGACCAGATAATCGTCTTCATCGAGCTACCTTGACTTACTTACCCATTCGCTACCAAATGCTGCCTCTGAACCATGGACCATCAAGATCCTTCCAAATTCTCGGACCCAAAACCAATATCTCTGCAAACAGAAGGAAAGAATGGGCGCTAAAAAATCCTTGATATGTGCATGGCTGCCATGATCATCAACGTTATCAGGTGTCCTCTTGTGCACTAAGCCTATCCGAG
>JAABUP010008550.1_pt1 | contig 13011 bp, 13 predicted proteins | sample 5559201 | NCBI WGS metagenome assembly JAABUP01 (sample SAMN10711887, study PRJNA513373) | rock metagenome | isolation source: Antarctica rocks | place: Antarctica | reverse complement strand
GTGGGTACGACTACGCCTACTACTACGAGACCGACGCTCCGCCGGCAGCCAAGGACACCAAGGAGGATCCCGCAGGCGCGAATGGAGAGAAGCTGGTCGCACCCGCTTTGCGTCCGGCCGAGTTGACATCGGAGGAGCCTGCCTCGCTGGCCGAGGGCCGACACCGGTGACGACGCCGCCAGGCAACGTCGACGGCGAGCAGTCAGACGCTCCAGGATCGCCACCGCCACCGGTGCGTCGCGTGCGCCGTCGACGGCCCGTCCCCTGGCACCGGCGGCACCGCACTTCACTTGCCGTCTCCAGTGTGGTGGTGCTCGTCTTGATCGGCCTCGGTGTCTGGTTCGCCGTCACTGCGCTGTCAGCCAAGTCGGACCTGCAGGACGCCCGCGCCCATGTGCAGGCGGCACGGTCCGATCTCGAGAAAGGTGACAGCGCGGCCGCGCAACGCGAGGTCGACCTCGCCGCGAACAACACCTCCGACGCGCGCGCGTCCACCTCCGCGCTGCCCTGGGACCTGCTGGCCCCCATTCCGGTCCTCGGCAACCCGCTGCGCACCACCCGGGACATTGCCGCGGCCGTGGACGACCTGGTGGTGCAGGTGCTCAAGCCGGCCGCCGCGCAGGGCACTGCGTTGTCACCGGACAAGCTGCGTACCTCCGGCTCACAGATCGACCTGGCGGCGCTGACCCGTGCGCGTCTCCCGCTCCAGCAGGCGGCGGCCAATTCCATCGCCGTGCAGCACCGCATCGATGCCATCCCGGCCGGCGGCTGGCTCGGGTCGGTGGAGGCCGCCCGGACCAGTCTGCAACAGCAGTCGGCGGAGCTGACCAGCTTGTTGCGCAACGCCTCGACGGCGGCCATACTGCTGCCGCCGATGTTGGGCGTCGAGGGGCCGCGCAACTACTTCCTCGCCTTCCAGACCAACGCCGAGGCGCGCGGTACCGGGGGGCTTGTCGGCGCATACGGCATCGTCACCGCGAACCAGGGCAAGGTCGCGCTGGATACCTTGGCCAGCAACCGCGACCTGAAGTTCAACGGCAAGCCGATCGACCTGGGGCCCGACTTCGCCGCACTGTATGGCAACTACAAGAGCACCACCTCCTGGTCGAACAGCAACATCAGCCCGAACGTCCCCTACGCCGGACAGATCTGGAAATCGCTGTGGCAGCAGCAGAGCGGACAGCAGATCGACGGGGCCATCGCCACCGACCCGGTGGCGCTGAGCTACATCCTGGGGGCCGTCGGGCCGGTGACCCTGCCCAGCGGCGAGGTGATCGATGCGAACAACGTCGTGCGGATCACTGAGTCGGACGTCTACTTGCGCTTTCCCGATGACAACAAGGCCCGCAAAGACTTCCTGCAGTCCATCGCCGAGGCGGTCGTCATGAAAACCCTCGGCGGCCAGGGCGGTTCCACCGTGAAGCTGCTGCAGGCGCTGGGCAGAGCGGCGGGCGAAGGCCGACTGGGGGTGTGGAGCGACATGCCCGGTGAGGAAGCCGTCTTGGCTGACACGGCCCTGGGTCGCGTCGTGCCCGATGATGCCGCGCCCTACGCCAACGTGGTGGTCAACAACGCCTCGGGCAACAAGATCGACTACTACCTCGACCGCAAGGTGCGCTACAGCGCAGACAACTGTGTGGGGCCGCTGCGCAGCACCGCCGTGGCCATCACGCTCACCAACGAGCTGCCCCCGGGGAACTACCCGCCGTACATCACCGGACGGCAGGACCCGAACCCGACGGGACCGCCCGGCACGTCACGCTCGCTCGTATCGCTGTATGCCACCCAGGGTGCGGAGCTGCGCCAGGTGACGCTCGACGGTGCGCCCATCGCCGTCACCACGGGCAGCGAGCGGGGCCATCCGGTGTACACGGCCAACGTGCAGCTGCCGCCGGGCGTACCGAAGGTGCTGCTGTTCTCGATGGTCGAGCCCACCGCGCCCGGCGAAGCGCAGGTTCCGACGCAGCCCTTGGTCGGGCCGATGGCGACCTCGGTCAACGTCCCCACCTGCGCGGTGAAGGGGCCGTGAGGAGATCAATCACCGTGCGCACCAAGTTGTGTGACGCGGGGGTTTCCCGTTTGGCCTTCGTTAAGTTACGCTGCCGACAAGGGGAGTCAGTCGACTCGCTAACGATAACGAGCCAGTAAGGCATCACATGAGTAAAACATCACTCGTGCGAGCGACTTCCGCCGCAATTGTCCTGGGTGCTGGCGTTACGCTGGCTCCTCTCGCCCTCGCGGCGCCCGCGTCTGCGCAGTCCATCTGCGCGCCGGGCAGCGCCGCCTACCCGCCGGGTTCGTGCACGGTCAACATCACCTTCAACATCAATGTGACGTTCTCCGGGAACGAGATCGTCCTGGTCTTCGGTAACCCACCTGGATTGACCGTGGGCTTTGGTGACCAGTTCTTCTTCTTCTTCGGTAGCCAGCCGGTGACCCCGGTTTCCACGGGCACCAACGGGCAGGGGCAGCACACGGCGACCTTCCCCGCGGGCTCCGTCCCGTCGGGCGCTCAGACGGTGACTGTCCGCAGCAACACTGGAGCGGCCGGGCATGCTCAGCTTCCCTCTTCCGGCGGTGCGTCATCCGCGCAGTTCGCCCGGGTGCCCAACGGCAATGCGGTGGCTCAGGATGCGGTCAGCGGAACGGGTACGAGCTTCTCCTCGTCACCTTTCAGCATCAACACCGGCGAGCCCGGTGCCAGCAGTGGCCCGAACGCGGCGCTGATCGGCGGCGGTGCGGCCCTGGTCCTCGTGGCCGTCGGGGGTGGGGTCTTCGTGGCCCGCCGTCGTCACGAGAGCTAGAACGGTTCGCGCCGCCGACGTGAGCACCGCGGTGCAGGCCGCCGACGAAGGCCCCCTCTCCGTAACGGAGGCGGGGCCTCGTTTGGCGCCGTCGACCGGGAGGCCAGTGAGCAGCGACTGTGAGCCGCCAATCCCGGAGCGGCGCCGTCGAGCCTTGCCCCGACTCGGCCAGCTCGCCGTACTACTCGTGATCGTGGTGGCCCTTGTGGTCGGAGTTGTGCTCATCGTCAAGGGCTCCCAGTCGCACGAACCCGCGGCCGCCCCCTTACCCAGCACCACCTTCCAGGTGCAACCCGGCCAACTCGCCCCGATAGCTCTCCCACCGCTGATCTCCGGTCAGTTGCCTACGGTCAGCGGAAACGCAACGGTTAGTGGAAACACTGCCGCGGCGGTCGGCGGGAACGCGGCGGTTGGCGGAAACGCTACTGCCAATGTCGGCCGAAGCGCGCCAGTTGCCGGCACCACGGCCCCAGGCGGCGGTGCGACGGGCGAATGCACCATGCCCGTGCAGCCCGCGCACGTCGTCATCGGATCCCTGTGCGTGAACGGACCGATCGTGACCACTGCCGTCACCCCCGAAGGGGCCTTGATCATCCCGGCGGACGTGCACCAGATCGGGATGTGGGACAAGGGCGCGGCAATCACGGGGCCTGACCAGCAACCGCTGACCCAGGGGACGACGTTGCTCGCCGGGCATGTCAACGCGGCCGACCAGGGCAGCGGATCGTTCTACGACCTGTACAAGGTCCAGCCCGGCGCGGTCGTCTACGTCGCCGACCCCGCTGGAAGCGTCACCCGGTGGCGGGTTGTCGGGTTGGACGTCGTCGTCAAGGCTGCGCTTCCGAAATCGGTGTTCGCTGGACCCACGGGCCCTCGGAAATTGGTGCTGGTGACCTGTGGCGGTCCCATCATGAACATCCCCGGCGTCGGCAACACCTACCGCGACAACGTGATCGTGTCGGCGACGCCAGCCTGACGCGCGTGTCCCGCAGCTGAAGCGCGTCGTAGGTCAGCGCAGCGCCGGATCTTCGGCGAGCGCATGCAGGAGCGGCCGAAGCGCCTCGACCACTTGGGTGCCGACCGCCTCGAAAGTGCCGTCGTCCAGGCCGATCGGGTCGACGATATCGTCCACCCGCTCGCCGTGCGTCTGCTGTCCTCGGGCCTGCGCCAGTCGCTGGACCACGGTCTCGGCGGCCATCGGGATCGCCAGCAACCTGCCGGCCTCCAGCAGCGTGAACGTGCGCCGCATGGCCCGGGGGCTCGCGGCGAGCACCTTGTCGCGGTGCCGGGTCGTCATCGTCAGGATCAGGTCGGCGTCGTCGACATTTGCGGGTGATAGCTGCCGCGCCCGGAACCCCTTCGGATTGCCGCCCAAAGTGCGCAACACCTCCGCCGCGGTCGGCTCCATGCCGTACCCGACCACCGCCCGGGTGCCGGCGCTGCTGGCCGTCAGCCGACTAAGCCCGTGCTTGACGGCGAAGGCGCGGGTGACGCGCTCGGCGGTGGGGGAGCGGCAGATGTTGCCGGTGCAGACGAACAGCACATGCATGTCGTGGCCCTCCTCGGGGTTAGCGTGCAGGGTACGGGCCGCAACATGTCGCATCCCTCGCCACGCTGACTGAACCCCGATGCTGCAGAGGCAACTCACAGATTGTGCGCCAAGAGTCGCGCACGGTGACCACGGCGGACGGCAGGATGAAGCACGCGGTGCTCGTGGTGGAGGATGGGGAAGACATACGCCAACTCGTCGTGACCGTCCTGCGGCGCGCCGGCCTCGACGTCCAGCAGCAGTCGAGCGGCCGCGAGTGCCTCGAACGGGTCCGCCAGCAGGCGCCGGACATCGTGGACCTGGACCTGGGCCTGCCGGACGCGGACGGCACCGTCGCTCGTGGACGGTCGCCACTGGGCGTTAGAGGATGGTTAGTGAAGCGCCCCAGATTTGATGCCGCATCTTTCTGCGTTGGAAGGATGAGCACCATGCCCAAGAGGATCGATCCGGAGTTGAAAGGCGCGCGCTGTGCGTCTGGTCAGCGACCATGTCGGTGAGTACCCGTCGTTGACCGCCGCGTCGTCCGCGGTAGCCAAGCAGCTCGATGTCGGCAAGGAGTCGGTGCTGCGATGGGTGATCCAGGCGGAGGTTGACGACGGCGGGAGCCGGGAGCCACGAGCGAGGAGCTGGCCGAGATCAAGACGCTCAAGGCCAAGTTCGCCGGCTGGAGGAGGACAACGCGATCTTGACGCAGTAGAGAAAGTTTGAACACGGCGCTTGGTTGTCGTGGTGGTGCTGGTCGAATGTTCGCCTGCGCTGGTCTTTTCCGGGGCCAGAGGACGTAGCGCCAGCGGAGTCCGTCGGCCCCGGGGACGTGACCGTGCTTGGCGGTGCTTCGCTCAGTGGTTCCCGGTTACGCTGGCGGTGTGCGACAGGACTCTGACACGGCCGAAGCGGTGGGCGGTGCGATGCAGGCCGACGGTGGGCTGGCTGAGGCTGATGAGCTTCGGTGGCGGCAGCATGGTGAGCGGGTTGTGTACGACAATCCGTGGGTGCGGTTGACCATGGTCGATGTCACTCCGCCGAACGGTCAGCGTTTCGAACATCACGTGGTTCGCCTACAACGGGTGGCGATGGCTGCCGTGGTGGATGAGCAGGACCGGGTGCTGCTGCTTTGGCGGCACCGTTTCGTGACGGATTCGTGGGGCTGGGAACTGCCGGGCGGCATCGTGGAGGACGGCGAGGCCCCGGAGAAGACGGCTGTACGGGAAACAGTGGAGGAGACGGGGTGGTGTCCTCGTTCGGTGCACAAGCTGGTGGAGTTTCAGCCGATGCCGGGCATGGTGGACACCCCCCACGAGGTGTTCCTCGCGCGTGGAGCAGACCATGTGGGCGAACCATCGGACACCGAAGAGGCGGCGGTGCTGCGCTGGGTGCCGCTGGTTGAGGTGCCAGCGCTGATCGCGCAGGGTTTGATCGCTGGGGCAGGGTCACTCGTGGGGCTATTGCAGGTGATCGCTGGCGGTGTCGGGCAATCGCAGGGTGCCCAAGCGCCGTAGGAGGCGTTGCGAGCCGAGCTGAAGGGCGAGTTGCCGCGCTATCCGCGCTTGGTCGCGGGCTTGGTCGCGATGTCCGGCGGCGGCGTAGGCGTGGGCGAGGTCGGTGCGCAGGCTGCAGTGTGCCCGGACGAACGTCAGGTCAAGGCGGGTCAGCGCGTTGTTCAGCTCATCGATCGCAGCGGGTGCGGCGAGGCGGGCGAGAGCACTCCCGCGCCACCGCATCAGATGCGACTCGTCGAGGGCGAGGTAAGGCAGCACATCGTCGCGGGTGTCAGTCGGCAGCAGGGTGTGGGCGTTGTCGAAGGCGCGCAGCGCGGCGTCGGTATCGCCGAGGTGCGCGAGGAATTCCCCGTCTGCGGCGGCAAGCCACGCCCGCAGAAGCGCCGGTAGCGGACCGACCTGGTGGGCCTGCTCGATCAATTCGCGGGCTTGCGCGGGACGCCCAAGCTCTGTCAGCGCGTACGCCTGCTCTCCGATGGCGTGCGCCAATACCGCAGGTTGTTGAGCTTGCAGGCCGGCTGAGCGGGCGTTCTCGAAGTGCGCCCAGGCCCGCTGTATCGCCCCGGCGTCCAGTGCCTGCCAACCGGCGAGTGCCCCAGCGTCGGCGAGCACCCGGCCCAACGCCGCCCGATGCACGGTGGTCACGCTGTGGGTCAGCAGGCCACTGAGCGCCTCGACGTGCGCGCCCATCTTGTCGAGCAGCACCGCAGCGCCCAGACGGCGATCCAGCAGCCGTAACTCGTGGGTGTGGAGATCCAGCAACCCGACGAGCTGATCATCGATCCCGTCGGCGCTCCGCAGCCGGGCGGACAGCTCCAGGTACGCCTCGCCCGGTGCGGCCGTCCTCTCGTCGTTGACCAGACCGAGCTCTGTGTCGCTGAGCCCGAACATTTCCCGCAACACCCGCCGGTTCGCCTCATCGGGCAGGCGTTTGCCGTTCTCCCAGCGTGACAACGCGGTCTTGACCGACTCCTGCCCGCCGACGGCGATGTTGAGCCGTTGGGCGATACGCACGAATCGCACCGCGGCCTGTGGCTGGCTCCATTGCCGCTGCTGACGGGCTTGGCGCAGGGCGCTGGCGCTTAGCAGCTCCTCAGCCCCGTCCATGGTCCACCATCCTGCCCGACGCGGAGCAGTACCTCGGCGCGCCCGGTGACGGTCTGGGTGCGTCAACCCCCGTCAACCCCCGGCACTTACGGCCGCCCCCTCCCTCGCGGTGTCCTTGGTGTGTGGCCGACTTCGCGGCCACCACCACAAGAAGGAATCTCCATGAAACTCATCATCAACACGACGGGTGTGCAGTTCTTCTGCACCAGGGCACCGGAACCGCGGACCGCGTTCGACACGGGTGCGGCCCGGATGGACAAGGAAACCGGGTTGCCGCTGTGGCAGGTGCAGGTCGCGGCGCTGGACCCCTCCGGCGGTGAAGTCCTCAATATCACTGTCGCCGGCGAACCCGAGGTGAGCGTCGGCTCACCGGTACAGGTGCAGGGCCTCGTGGCGATCCCGTGGGCGCAAGGCGACCGCTCCGGTGTCGCCTACCGGGCGGCGTCGCTGCGCTCCAGTGGCACCCCGATCACCGGGGTCATCACCCCAGCCACCGAGCAGGCCACTGCCCGCCCCACCACCACCGGGTCGGGCAAGCAAGCCGCCTGACCCATCCGGACCCGCCCGGCTGTCCGGTCGGGCGGGTCCGCCCTCACCTTTTCGTCTTTGGAGATGACTCACCATGGTGCGTAGCGAAAACAACCCTCGCTCGTCCACCGGCGCTGGCGCCGGGGATCGGGGCGGCGAAGTTGCCGTAGAGGCCCTCGGCCGGCTGGTGGTGGCCATCATCCGCGGCGGGCTGCGGATGCTGTGGTGGTCAATCCTCTTTCCGATGCTCAGCGTCCCGGCCGCCGGCGCGGGCTACCTCGGGTGGCTATGCGGGTGGCCGACCGGTGTGGCGACCGCAGCCGCAGGGGCGCTGGCAGTGCTCGGATGGCGCCTGAGTCATGCGGGATCGTTTCACCGGCTGGTGTCCGGCCGGATCCGGAAACGCCGCCGCCGCTGGGTCACCTACCGCAAACCGTGGCCCCACGTGTGCGCGCTGCACGGTCTGAACGCCACCCTCAACGACATAGTGCTCATACCCAAACTTCGGAGCGTCCGGGTCGGGTACGTCGCCGACACCGTGGTGGTGCGGATGCTCGTCGGGCAAACCCTGAGCATGTGGCAAGCCCAGGCCGACGCCCTGGCCCACACCTTCGGCGCCCGCAGCGTGCAGGTGCGCGGCGGCAAACCCGGCTGGATCGAGATCACCGTGCACCACAGCGACCCACTCGCCACCCCAATCCCGGTGCCAGACCCCAACGAAACTGTGGACTTGCTCCACTTGCCGGTGGGGGTCAGCGAGTCCGGTCACCCGTGGCTGCTGCGCATTCTCGGGCGCCACCTTCTTGTCGCCGGGGCCACCGGCTCTGGGAAAGGCTCCGTCGTCTGGTCCACCCTGAGTGCCCTGGCACCAGGCATCCGCGGCGGGCTGGTCGCGCTGTGGGTGATCGACCCTAAAGGCGGCATGGAGTTCGGGGCCGGGCAAGCACTGTTCACCCGCTTCGCCCACGACACCGGCGAACAGGTCCTCACCCTGCTGCGCGATGCCACGGCGATCATGACCGACCGGGCGGACCGGCTACGCGGGGTCACTCGGCAGCACACCCCCACCCCCACCGAACCCCTGGTGCTGGTCGTGATCGACGAGCTCGCGTCGCTGACCGCCTACCTCACCGACCGCAAAATCAAGACCGAAGTCGAACAACTCCTCGGGCTGCTGTTGTCCCAAGGCCGCGCGGTCGGGGTGTCGGTGATCGCCTGCGTGCAGGACCCCTCCAAAGAGGTCCTCGCGCTGCGGCAACTGTTCCCCACCCGGGTCGGGCTCCGGTTGACCGAAGCCACCCAGGTCAACATGGTCTTCGGCGCCGGGGCACGCGAACGTGGGGCGTTGTGCGACCTGATCCCCGACACGCTCCCGGGTGTGGGCTACGTCGCCGAAGACGGCCGCACCGAGCTGATCCGGGTCCGGGCATTCCACGTCACCGACGACGACATAGCCCATCTGAGCACCCACTACGCACCCGATCCGGGCGCAGATGCCGACCGGGCACTCGGCGACGCCGCGTAAACCCCGGGATCCGAACGCATTCGAGGAGACGAGACGATGAACGCACCGCCCGTGATGCTCGCTCCACTGTGGCCGCCGGCCGACCGGGACTACACACACTCCCCAGTCACCGCGCAGGTGATCGAGCGAGCCCGCTCGACGCGGTTCGACACCTGGTGGTCGCGGGTCGCCTCCGTCGGGTACTGCGCCCGCCCGGTGCACCTATCCGGACGCGATCACGCCGGACGCCCCGTGGCGGCGATGGGACGGTGCAAGAACCGGCGTGCCGCGGTGTGCCCGTCATGCTCGGACCTCTACGCCGGGGACACCTGGCATCTCGTGCACGCCGGGGTCACCGGCGAAGCCACCCTGAACCTGCCGAACACCATCGCCGGGCATCCGATGGTGTTCGCCACCCTCACCGCCCCGAGCTTCGGGCCGGTGCACACCATCCGCCGCGGGACCACCGGCGGAGCTCGACGCTGCCACAACCAGGCGATAGGCCGGTACTGCAAGCACGGGCAACCGTTGTGGTGCACCACCGTCCACACCGATACGGACACCGACACCGACACCGACACCGAGGTGGGTCAGCCCCTGTGTGCGGAGTGTTACGACTATCAGGGGCACGTGCTGTTCAGCTGGCACGCACCCGCACTGTGGCAGCGCTTCACCATCGCGCTGCGCCGCCTGCTTGCCCGCCACCTCACAGCATCCGGGGCGGACCCGAAGGCGGTGCGGCTGGGCTACGTCAAGATCGTGGAAATGCAGGCCCGGGCAATCCCGCACCTCCACACTGTTATCCGGCTCGACGACGCCACCATCCCCACCCATCTGCCACCCGCCCCGCCCTCGGTGGCGGTCACCGCCGCCGACCTCGCCGCCCTGATCGTCCGCGCCGCCCACGAGGCGCACCTGAGCGTCCCCGCCGGCGACGAGCACAGCCGCGTGTTGAAATTCGGGGAGCAGCTCGACGTCCAACCCATCACCCCCACCCAGGCATCAACAGGGCCAGCGGCTGCGGAAGGGGCAGCGTCGTGGTCCGCGCGCAGAGTCGCCGGCTACCTCGCCAAGTACGTCACCAAATCCGTCGCCGAGTTCGGGCTCGGCAACCATCGGATGTCCCCGCTGGCGATTGACACCCTCGACGTGACCGAGCATGTGCGGCGCATCCTGCGGACCATCGCTACCCTCGCCGAGCATCCTGTATACGCCGAGCTGATCAGCAGGCTGCACAGCCTTGGTTACCGCGGGCACATCACCACCAAAAGCCGCCGCTACTCCACCACCATGGGCGTCCTGCGCGCCCGCCGACATACCTGGCGTGCACAGCAGAGCCAAAAACACGAGTGCCGCAACGGCGACATCGCTCGGCCGGACAACTCAGCCGACGGCGAGCTCCTCGACGCGGCGCCGATGACATGGGAGTTCCTCGACTGTGGGCACCGCAGCGACGGCGAACGCCTGCTGGCGATCACCGCCGCCCTACGCGCCCGCGAACAACGGCACACCGCCCGTGACGCCCTCACCGAGCTGCGAGCACAGGCGGAAGCACCATGAGCGCGCATCCGCTCGCCGACAGTGCACCCTCTGGCGAGGAATTCACGGCGTGGCTCACCGCCTCTTGCCGCCAACAAGGCGTTCCGCTGACCATCCGGGACCCAGGCGTAATCACCCAAGTCGCCACCCTGCTCGGAGCGCCCGCCGAGCGGCGATCACGTCGCATTTGCCCAGCACCCACCACGACCCAGATGCCAATTGCAGCAACACAACCCGGTGAACAGCACCTCGCCGAACGCAGTCGCCGCGACCGTGACCGTGACCGTGACCGAAGGCTTGACGCCCACCGCAACCGCACTGATTCGCGGGAGATCGTGCCGCGAGCAGCGTAAGGCGACACTGTCGCCCACCCGAGCCCATGGGACCCTCAGCGCGCCTGGGTTACGCAATATCAGGTGGCAAGTTGGCGCGAAGCGGCTATGCGGCAGCACCTCTCTTCACGACTGTCAGCTCGCTACAGGCGCCACTGCGGTTGCACGCGGTTGATGTCGAGGGTGCGGGCGCCGGGGGTGCCAGGTGCGATGATGGCGTGGTCAAGGACGGCGCGGATGATGGCCTGGCGGCGGTCGATACCGAGGCTGCCCCACTGCCCGCGGACGACGGCGCCATTGCCAGTGAGTCCGTTGAGCGCGCTGGTATCGGTGGCATGCGCGAGACGGCGCTGGGTGTCGCGGATGCGCGCCTCGATCGGATTTCGGGCAGCCATCCATTCCCGCGCCGACACTGCGCCCTCGGCATACAAACCGGCAAGCTCATCCAACCGCGCCTGATCGTCCGTCAAAGCAGTGCCCAAGGCACCGAGCGCGTCGTCGTCGCGGACTTTGCCGGTCAGGGCGTCGGCCAACTCGATCGAGTCCAGCCGGGTGAGCACGGCTTCTGTGATCAAGTCCTCGACCGGCTCGGCGACCACGGTCAGCTTCCCGCAACCCCCGTGATCGGGGCCGGACAGGCACACATACCGCAGTCGCCGCTCTCCCGCGCTGGTCTGCCGGCTGGAGGAGAACAACGTGTTCCCGCACTTGCCGCACCGCAACATGCCCGACAACAGATGAGTGCGCGGTGCCCGTCGACCTGAGCTGGCCCGGGCAGCGAAATGCGCCAGGATCTGTTCGCGCTTCTCCACAGTGAGGATCGGCTCCCACGCCGCCGCACCGACGATCTCCCCACGGTGCTCCCGCAACCCCGCCAACCGCGCCGAGCACAGCATCTGCCGCAACGTCGGGGTCTGCCAATGCTCGGCACCCATGGCCGTCGGAACCTCCGTGGCGTTGCACCACGACGCGAGGGACCGCAACGACTCCCCGGCGAGCAGCCTGTCCACCAACTGACGGATGATCAGCGCTTCGGCCTCGCGGACGGTAATCTTGTCGGCCTCATACCCGAACGGGCGTGCCGGGCCATGCGGTAAGCCATTGGCAGCGTTCTGGTCCATCTTGCGTCGAATACGGGCCGACCGGCGGCCCGACTCCTTGGCCGCGAACGCCGCAAAAATGCGGGCCATGAACAGTCCGTCGTCGTTGCCGAGATCGATGTCGGCGGTCACCGTGGCCACATCCCGAACCCCGGCCCGCTCACACAGCTCGACGAACTCCTCCAGCTCCACGGGGCGACGGTGCAGCCGGTCGAGGTTGTACACGATCAACCCGTCCCGCGCGCCCGCTTTGAGGTCGGCGATCATCCGGGCGTAGGACGGTCTCGGTTTGCCGGAGTAGGCGGAGATGTCGTTGTCCACGTACTCCTCACCGATCGTCCACCCGCGGTCGGTAGCGAGCTTGCGGCAGTCCTCCAACTGGCGCTGCACACCCAACCCTTGACCGCCCTGATCAGCGGAAATGCGGGCATACACTGCCGCTGAGCGCACGGGCGCCTTCATTGAGGTCATGGGGGTAGTTTAGCGGAATTCCAGCTTGGCTAAATCGGTGGTGCCACCGTTGATCCAGTGCCGAATGTGGTGGGCTTGGGTCCACGCGGGAGGACGGTGGCAGCCGGGGAAGGCGCATCCGTGGTCGCGGGCGATCAACGCCCGCCGTTGGTGCGCGGAAACTAGGCGTTGGCTGCGACCCAGCTTCAGCGGTACCCCCTCGCCGTCGATGAGGATGGCGGTGAGTTCGCAGTCACACGCGATGCGTCGGGCGCTGGCCGCGGAGATCGGTCCGATCCAGGGCATCCATCCCAGTGCCACCGGGTCAGCACCGAACATGGCGCGGTAGGCGCCGCGGTCAGCGTCGGGACGGTCAGCGTCGGGCGGTCAGCGTCGGGCGGTCAGCGGCGGGGCGGTCATTGCTGGGGTGGTCAGTGCCGGGGTGGGGGGTGGTGTTCGCGGTGGGTGCCTGGTCGGGGGTGGTGTCATTCTCGTTGTCCTCACCGGTGGCGGCGAGGTCTTCGTCGCGGATGAGTAGCGACAGGTGGGGGCGTTCGTAGCCTTCGACGGGGCTGTGACCACTGTTGAGGTAGCGGCGC
>JAABUP010008549.1_pt1 | contig 13013 bp, 25 predicted proteins | sample 5559201 | NCBI WGS metagenome assembly JAABUP01 (sample SAMN10711887, study PRJNA513373) | rock metagenome | isolation source: Antarctica rocks | place: Antarctica | reverse complement strand
AGGATGCTAGAGCCAAGATTATACAGATTCATGCCAGGAAGATGAATGTCTCACCAGATGTCAACTTTGATGAGCTAGCCCGCAGCACAGATGACTTCAATGCTGCACAGCTAAAGGCTGTCTGTGTAGAGGCTGGCATGTTGGCGTTGCGAAGAGATGCTACAGAGGTGAACCACGAAGACTTCAATGAGGGTATCATAGCAGTTCAAGCCAAGAAGAAGGCAAATTTGAACTATTATGCCTGAAGTTCACTCCAAAACCTATGCTCTCTGTATGTGCCTGCCTTGCTCAATGGCATGAACGCACACAAATGCATGCTTTGTTCATTGATGCTGTGATGGTGCAGACCTGGTGTGCCATTGACAGCACTTCACATTGCTGTGCTCTGCATATTTTGTCATGGTTGGACCCACTGGTCCCTTCTGGAATCCACTTCGCAGCAGACAGGATGCTTGGCCTAAAAATCCCCTGGACACGTTTCTTGTGCTACACAGACATAAACGTTATTGCATAGTTCTGTCTGTGAAAACATGGGGCGTGCACTTGCTTGGTGCCATGCTGTCAGATACACGACTGATTTGAAAGCAAATACTGCAAGCAAAGGCGCTCTCCAGGTCTGCGAGTCTAGAGACACCACCACATTTACACGTGAAGATTTTGATTCGGTGTCACCTTGCCACAAGTCCAAAATTATTGTAAACAATTTCCGGAAGTTTGGCAGAAGGTTTTCATGGCAAAGTAGCTGGTCCTGCGGCAACCTTGTGTTGCTGGCATGCCTTGGCTATAAATTCTGGGTGAACACAGCCCAAAACGTGATTGTCAGCTCTGACTGTCTCAGCTGCAAGTCTGTGACCTGCCGCGTAAAAAGGATTGTGTAGACGAAGCACATTTGAATCAAGCTGTAATGCAGCAGCTGTCTGCAAGCTGATGACAAATATAAGTAGAGCGCGACAAGATACTGAGCCTGACATGCATACATGACTGTATACAAGGGATCTGAAGTGGACTGCAATGCCGTTGTGATCTTCTCAACAATTTGCGTATCTTCTCAAAGCGTCCCTGCTGCATCTTCTAATGAAATAAATCATATCTGGACATTTTCATGGCATCATTTGCTTGCTGCAGATGCAACTCATCTGATCTCAATCATCCACAGAAGAGATCATCAACCTGTCGGCATTGTTGCGTTTCATCCTTTGCAGGTCTCGCCACCTGCACACGTGCCAGAACATGTCAGAAATGGCTTAACAGGCAAACCGAATGTTACCTCAGCAGTGCACGAAGGTATGACATGCAAATGCACATTTGCAAATGAGGCGCAATAGCAGACAGATTCAAGGTCTGATCCAAAGGCATGGGCAGTGCAGCGATGGCTAAGCGATGGCAACAGGTGCAAACCTGCGAGCTGCGCGGGCAGCAGCAGAGGCTGTGTCTGCTATGGAGCCCCTGGGCACAGGGCCAGCCTCCTCTCGCCCTGCTTTGGCAGCATGGCCTGTGGCCACCCCTGTGGCGGCCCCCCACTTGGCCCACCGTGCCTGACTCTCAGCAACATGCCGTTTTGCTCTGATGCCTGCCTGCCTCTTCTCCCAAGCAATGCTGGCTTCCTGCAATGCACGAATAACTCTGTCTGGTGAACACAAGTTGCACGACTTTGCTAACGAGCTGTCCCATCAGCAAGGATGGATGTGCACAACAGCACAAGCAGCTGGGCAAACCTCAGGCTTCCTAAGGCATCATTGCACTCTGGGCGTGTGTCACAGCAGCAGTTAGCGTATGCAACGCATTGGCTGTGCAGCTATGCCCAAAGGAAACAATGTTCTCTCAGCTCACCAGGAAAACATTAACGCCCCCTCTATTGCCTCCATGAGTGTTGAGGAGGTGCACATTGGTGCGCTCAAGCTTGCTCATGGAGTTCTCCAGCAATGACAGCTGAGGCGCAGTCACCTGCGCACGCAAATGACAAATCCATTTGAGAATCCAGCAAAGACATGGTGACACGCACAGGATGACCAACACTTGCTCAGACACACCCAATGAATGCAGTCGACTGGACAGCAGTCCAATGACTCCTGCAGCATTTCATCATTGTCCACCTTCTGAGCCATGGCCCGGGCTCTGCCAAATTCTGGCTCCATGTGATAAGTGTTGGGACAAACATTGGTGCAATTGCGACAGCCAATGCATGTCAGCTCATCCACAAACACCTGCAAGGTAGAGAGCAATTCAGTGCACAGGCAGCAAGCCTTTTGCACACAGGCCCATGTGAAAGCATACATGCAAGCATGCAAGCACTGTGTTCCTTATTGTGATACCTGGTCCCGCTCAAAGGAAGTGTCTGTGAATGGGTTGATAGCGTCACCAGATATGCCAACAATGGCGTCGTATGCTGCTCGCCTGTCTGAGTGTTTCAGCGTCTGAACCAGCAAACATCTGATGAAAGCTATGCAGCTGTATGAACAAGACGTATGAGCTTAAAGCCATACCTCATAGATCTCATTAATGACAGTGGAAAACTCTAAAGACTCCTCATCTTGGCTGAGATCAGGATGACATTCTCGCATAATCGCATAATATGCCTTCTTTATTTGGGCTTCGTTTGCATTGTAAGACTGCATGCATGCAGCAAGAGGTCAAAGTTACTGCATTCATGCCCCAAGCAGATGTGAAAAGCATGCCGAAAAGAAGCGTACCACTCCGAGGATGCTATAGAAGTCCTCTTCCTCAGGCTCAGCAGTGTCTGTGCGCGCAAAGGCAATAGGTTCAGCTGCAGCCGCTGACATACACCGCTTCGCTTTGTCGTTATGACCGACGAGGCAGCGCTGTAGGCCAGCACTAGTCTGTTCTGGCGTTGTCCTGAATGTTGTACGGAGTCTGGGTGCAGGTGACAAATGTACGCTGAACCGCGAGGAGGCTTCTACACTGTGGCTACGGGTGATCACGCTCGCTCGGACGATTCCGCTTCGCGCAACCGTAGACACATGCTTTGGCATGACAGCAGGACGTTCACATGCAAGTGCTGCTCCAGGTCAGGTACTAAGATTTACGGCACGTCGAGTCAATCAATTTTGCGTCACAATTTTGACTGTCGCTGTGAGGCAATAATCGAGGCACGGGTGCACGTGATGCTGAAACGGGTTCGGGACTGCTTCATCCCCGAGGGAGTGGGTTTCAAAATTCCAAGTTCCATAGTGCGAAGCTTTCAGGTGTGTGCACTATTCCATGCTTGTATATTTTGCAAGTAGTCTTTAGAGCTTCTGTAGCTCTGTGTTAGCAAGGCATGAACACAACATGCGAAGATCTTGTGCAATGCGCAATGCAACACCCTTCAACATACAATTTGCATGTTGTGTCCAGCCCGCAAGCCAGCACTGTTGCACAGGCAGCTGCCCTGCTGGACTGCCATATTGCATGTGAGCCACATCAGCTCGATTGCAGCCCGACTTGCCTACAGTCATAACGTTAGTCTCATTGCCTAGCCAGTAGTAACAAGACTTTAAGCGCCAATGCAAAACCACCATGCGGATCTGAGCGCCTCATGAGGCGCTCAGATCCGCGCCTCATCCGCTTATATATAGGGGCTAAACTTGACAGCTGATTTGCATCATACTGCTCTCACCCCAGCCGTTTGCGCTGCCCAGATGCTAACATGTTCAGGCTGTGAAGCCAAGCATGCACAGCCAGTATCGTCGCGCAGGCATAGCTTTGCAATCAAGACATGTACCTGAACCTTGTTAGCTGCTGCATATGGACTTTCAGCATACCTTGAAAATTGTCTTGGCATGTCGTTTGCAAAGAGCAGCTGTCTGGAGCAGCTCATTCTCCTTCGAGCCCAAGCACCAGGTCAGCTTTGCTTGCTACTGTCAACTCATGCTTCCCTGTGTCATTTGGCATCCAATCACCACAGCTAGGCCAGGTGTTGTTCACATCTGTTTGTTGATTGCTCAGCAAGTTGTTGTGCAGATTCGCATGACATATTTCGTGCAATAACCCTATTCTGTTTTATTGCAGTGAGCAGTGTTGCATCCCTTCAGATGTTGTCAGCGCCCTCAGGCAATACGCAGAAACTGCTGCAGAATGCCTGCAAGCAGTTCAAATGCACCCAGACGACAATTCAGACTGCATGTGAGGCTGGGAAAAGCCCTGCCAGGTTTCCTGGGAGCCATATGGGCCAGAATGGTTCATTGCCTTCTGCGTGACATGCCTGATACACCATTGTTATTAGCAGCAGCACAGTCACTGAGATAAAGATACAGTAACAGATTTGCTATGTTGTTGGCAGCTGAGAGGAGCATGTTCAACAGCTTTTAGGTCACAGACCTGTGTAGAGGATTCACTCCACATGGATCGGCAGCAAAGATGATGTGGGATACCAGATGTGTGACACATCTGAAAGGGCTCACAGTGAGTGATGACAGCGCCAGAGCCGCTCTGTGACCCTTATACTGAAGCAGCCAATGTAGTGTCTGTAATGGCAGCTGAAAGCACACTGGAAGTAGCCAACATCCACATTGATGTCGCATGTCAGCTTCCGCAGTGGGTGGAACAGCTAAGGTCCCATACAAGGCGTAGCTGTTGGGTGCTTGTTGCTGTGGGAAACACACCTGTGGATTCAGCACATCAACTTTACGTTTGTGCATGGCATCTGCGTGTCCTAGAATCAGTAATGTCATATTTGCCTTAAGGTTGTATGCATATGCTCATGTTACCCTCAGTTTGGCTCGCAAATACTACACACAAGTTGTCTGTCTGGATAGACAGTAGGCTGTAATTGTTGCTTGTGGAGCGCATCACTTACCACATGCAGTACATGCACCCGGCTCATGCGGGATTGGGCAGACTGAAGACCACTTTCTTTTTTCGACATCTTGTTGTTGCTTGATACAACCCAACTGGCTGATTTAGTCAAAGCCTGCATTGCTGCTGTCCTGGTAGCTCTGGCATCACATGTTCTTCCACGTACTGCTGGATTTTGCGTGATGCTTGTTGATGGTGCCACGAGGCACGTCAGCAATGGGTCAATCATCTAGGTCAAAAGTTGGGTTCTGACTTGATCACACTCTGTCCGACGGTCGCATTATCTGCTTACTTTGTACAATCTGCTCTCCCACACTTGCTTGTTTTGGCTGCAAGTTCAGTGTACTTGGTAGCTGGTGCAGCTTGTCGTCCGGAATCTTTAGCCCATCAAACTCAACAGCATACGCTGTTACCAATACTTTATGAACATTCAAACAGACCGGTGTTATCTGCATAGGCCTAAACATCAAGAGCACTGTACAACTGCAGATTGCTCATGTTCTGAGGTAGCCAGCAACTGGGCCTCCTCTGATCTCTGAAGCATGTATTCATCAAATCTGATGACACTCATTACTTTAAGATGGGTTGACCAAACTGGCAACAATAAACCTTTGATCCTCAGTACTTGGCATTTACAAAGTTGTCCATCTTTTTGAATGGGATGAAATCCTCAGGAAAGCCCTCCCCCTTTGCAGGCACATACTGATAGACGCCCTGCACATATTCAATGCTATTCAATGCTCGCACAGCTGCTGCTGCCCTATTACAGCGAAAGCTTCAGTGCTGCAGCAATTAATTTGCACATGATTCACCGCTGTACAAGCGCTGTCTTTTGTGAGGTTAAGCTAGGGCCTCAGTATTGAGCAAGCAGCTGCTTTATACAACATAACACCTGGCGTCAGCACACATGTGCATCCCAAGGCCAGTCTGTGGTCTTTCGGTGTTTTTCAACAAAAGTTACACAGATGGACAAAGAGGAAGGAGTGTTGATACTCAGGACAAGGGGGCTTACCCAAGGGAGATGGCTTCGCCGGGCAATCTCACTCAGGGAGTAAGCCTCCCACTCAGGTATGCTTGCCCACCTGTCCACCAACCAGCACTGGTCAATCAAGGCTGCTTGCAGCAGCACAGAACATGCAGCATGCAGATCAAGCAGGGGACCATGTTCGCAAGCAGTGACAGAGGGTTGCGAGACAAAATGCAATATCTGCTTTATTATTGCAGCTGTGCTTTGTTCTGCCTGGCAAGCTGAAGCAGCATTTAATATGAGGCATGTAGACAATCATCAAAGGTCAGACAGCAATGCACAGCAAAACTGGCAGGACTAGCGAATGCAGACAAGATTGTGTGAGCGTACTTGCTGGTGGCCACAAAGTCAGAGTCATCTTTGCGCTCAAGAGAAAAGCCCAAGAAGCCAGCTGACTGCTGCATGACTTCTTCTCGCTGATGCCAAGCATCTTCAAACTCAGGGACCTTGTCCTCTGGCACAATGAACCTGACAACATTGAATGGAATTAAAGTATGGTGATTTGAACATGTTCCCAGCAGACCTGTCTTGACGATTGATTATTTGTCCTCTGTTCTGCCAGCATCAGTCAACGATTGTATTTGCAGATGCCTCAGTTGGACAATGCTGGTATGCAAATGCAATATGACTTGCAGCTTTCAATGAGCATGTGCACATTCCTTAAGTGAGGCATCTATCAAAGCATGCATTCTACTACAAAAGTCCTACAGAGGGTGCCCTCTGCAATCCTATCTCTGATAATGCATGATCACACTCTTGTGACATGCAAATTGTGAAACTTGCCCAGCCAAGCTGTTGCCTCAAGACATGCAACTGCATAAGCTCCCTAGCAAAGTTGATCAATGCATTATATTGCAGTGACATGCCCAGCAGCATGGTGACTCCAACTCATGCAAAGATGCCGCAAGGCTATACTTGTTGACATTGTTGAAGCCCTTGGCAGGTTGACTTTTGGGTTTCGCCTTTGGCGGGGCTTCTCCAGGCAGCTTGGGGGCTATCGCCTGCCCATCCTGATTGGCTGGTGTTGACCCATTCTGCCTGGCGCCGTTTGAGTTGACATCTGATGCTTTTGCATTCGGTGCCTGCTGGTCGCATGCAGCGCGGGTCAGGTAGGTAATTGAGGTTGGCATTGCAGGCTGAGAGTTGCACTGCTACCTTTGAACGCCAGGCTGCTATCCAATGACGAGCAGATTCTGCATTGTGAGCATTGGGCTGGGCTTCTTGGGTTTGTTGGGCAACAGCCTGCATGCAGTGAGTGCATGCGTTGACCAAAACGCTGTTCAATAGAGCACACTAGGTACACTGCATTTTGTGTTGTGCAAGCATGCCACAAAGGCAGTGCGTCAATACAACAGCTGCAAGAGCGTGATTGGTCGGCAAAGCAGGTCACACATTCAATGGGAGGTAGCTGCAAGGCCAGGGAACACCCTGGCACGAGTTGCTATGTGCTTGGCACAGTGCCAGTGGTGTGACAGTCGAAAAAGGCATAAATGTCTGCAGGCACTGAATGTCTGGCAAAATATTAAGTTGTTGGTCACCTGGAGTTGACCACCATTGGTTTGTGCCATGGCAACGCAGACCTGATGGCAGACATCCAAGCCCCGTACTTGACGACGCTGCACAGAGTTCTGATTTTGAGAATAGAATTGCGACGCCTTAGCGAAGAAATTGGTCTTTACTTGCGCACTGCATTGGATTCACACCTGACTCTTAGGCCGCATGGTTGCGCGCCGCTGACGAACGTGGCATATGCATACGGCTAATGAAGTGCTGGCATGCATCATTGCTGTCTGCGCAGACATAGCTGCGGAGGTTCAGAACTTTGTATTGTTGAGGGAGTGACAAGCAGTGCAGCCACCTTATCGACGAGTGATGCCCGTGGAATGCAGACCAACTCCAATCCTTTGTATACAGCAGTTCTTGCCAGTGCAGCTGGAGCTGTTGCCACAGCAAGGCAGTGATTGCTTGCGCATGCGCGGGGTCAGGCAACGACTACATTGACACTGCCCACATGGGCACGTGCGAGACTTAGTCATAACTGCTAGAGGTGTTTGCGAGCAAGTCACGGAAGCAAGTGTGTCCTATCGCCGGCAGTCTGCTCACCTGCATTCCAGTATGTCGGTCGGAGCAATGGCTGGGTTCCTGCCGATGCATAGGCACACACATGCTGGCTGCCAGTTGCTAAGGGACTTTACCTGGCAGCAACGGTTCACCGTGCTACCATCGCTGCGCACGCATGCAAGCAAGCACCTACGCACAAGTCACAAAAGCCGATGCAAGTCTAGCCGGACCCAGCGCTTCCACTGCCGCAGTGCAAGTCATAACGGGAATGGTAGCAAGGAAACAAGTGAGCCTTCTTCAGCAACAGTCTCCGTTGTGCAGTGATAGTCTGCAGACTCAATGCACGTACCAGAGATTGTATACATCACTCATGTCACGGGATGAACGCTCATCAAGGCTGGCATGACATCTGCACCTGCAAGCTTCAGGCGTTGAGAATGTGGTGATCATTGGCAGTGGGCCTGCTGGGTATACTGCAGCCATCTATGCTGCTAGAGCCAATCTCAAACCTGTTGTGTTTGAGGGCTATCAGGTTGGAGGCGTCAGAGGAGGTCAGCTCATGACAACAACAGAAGTAGAAAACTTTCCAGGTGAGTGCCAGGACTGTTTATATACACAGCTTACATGCGAGGCTTTGAATTAGAAGCTTCCTGCTCTGCATGCTCATATAGCATGTAACATGCAGCACTTGCTTTAGTGCACAGAATACTGTGTCTGTCGTTGCAAAGCAGAAGGGATGCTTGTTGCCTGCAGGCTTCCCAGAGGGAGTTACTGGTCCTGACTTGATGGATAAGATGCGAGCTCAGGTAATTGCATTCATCAGTACTTTTCTTGCAGTACCGGTTGTGTTGTATTGTGTCAATACGCAGCATTGTCATCTATGTAACACTGTATGTACACAGTTCAAACATGTCTAGCCTGAATGATTGGCCAGGACTGCACATTCATGAGATTATCTGTAGGCTGAGAGGTGGGGCTCAGAATTGCTGACAGAAGATGTGGAGCATGTTGACCTCAGCAATCGCCCCTTCACGGTCCGAACTAGTGACACAGAGGTAGGCAATCTTGCACACCAGTATGTTATGGCGGAGCATGGTGCCCATGCATAGTACTTACAAGGTTGATGAGTCAACCTAGCTATCTCTCACCTCAGATGCATCACATGCTGGCTTGTTCAGCTTTGAGTTCGACATGCATGTGAATGCCTGTCAATAGCTGTGGTCCTAACACAACAGTCCCGAGTCGCATCCTCTGTGCTGGTGTCACTGTCTGCGCCAATACAGCTTTCATGTGTGGCAACCACATCATGCTTCTGAACCTTCTGCTATCTTTTTGCATGAGCAGATGTGCCTCTGTCAAGTATGTTGGGTGGTCGTGGGACTGTAGGTGAAAGCACACAGCATCATCATAGCCACAGGAGCGACAGCAAAGCGCCTAGGCATCCCAAGCGAGGAGAAGTTCTGGAGTCAGGGCATCAGCGCCTGTGCCATCTGTGACGGTACATGCCCAACCAGACTGCACCCTCGACTTCTTTTGCTTGCTGAGAAGATTTGCAGATGCCAGCTGGCCCGTTAGTCATGTCACATACAGCAACTTACAGTACATGCACCAACTCGGAAGTGCTAATATTTTCAGTCCTCGGTGCATGCAATGCATCATGCCAAAGCCAGAGTATGCAACCTACACAGAAGTCCTGTCTGCTCAAACCATCCTTCTTGCAGGCGCCAGCTACTCCTTCAGAAATCAGGAGCTAGCAGTGGTAGGCGGTGGTGACACAGCTGTGGAGGAGGCCATCTACCTCACCAAATATGGTAGCATGGTAAGCTTACAATCTGGCCCCGCCAGGCCCTGCAGCATTCCTGAGGCCAGCTGCCCAAGCACACCCTGCAGTCTGTCTATGCTTGTGCATTAGGGCAGGTGAATACAGTCAGACATCTGTGGGACCAGGGCCAAGATGATCGTGAAGTTGTGTTGATTCAGCACTGCCTGTTTAGATACTCCGTGTGTACTGTTCACTTCAGCATGCAGGCAGGCCACATATCTTGTTAGCTGGAGCAAAGACAGGGAATTGTGCGCTGGCTGGCATGCTCTGCAGCGCAAGGCTTTTCAACCTGTTGGCTATGTTGTGTGCTGGACATGGGCGTGGGGCTCATGCAGGTGCATCTTTTAGCCCGTGGTGAGAAGCTGAGGGCCAGCAGATCCATGCAAGATCGAGCGCTAGACCACAAGAAAGTCACCGTGCACTTCAACACAGCTGTAGATGATGCTTACCCAGATGGCAAGGGGGCGCTTGCAGGCCTGCACATCAAAGACACTAAGACAGGTCAGCCTGCGCAAGCATAATCCCTTGAGGCTGACGTCACAGGAAGCACAATAGGGCCAATGGCGTGTGCTTGTTGAAGTGGCAACTGCAAAAGCAGAGGACCAGATCCAGGCTCACCAGCAGATTGTGGTCCAGAGATGCAGATCAAAGATGCCACGCTCATAGAGTCACAGCAGGACTGATGGTTGCATTGGCTGACCAATGTGCTTTGTTCTGCTGGTCTCGCAACCTCTCATAGACTAGCTAGACTGAAGCGCAAGTGTCATGTGCTGTCTGACAACAAGCGTGGTGTGATGGGTGCAGGGGAGGGATCAAAGCTGCCTGTGAAGGGCTTGTTCTATGGTATCGGCCATCAACCAAACAGTCAGCTGGTGGCTGGACAAATTGACCTGGATGAGCATGGCTATGTAAAGGTGGTGTTCACTCGCTTCACTGGCTCTGTGCATGACCTGCACTCACACTCAACCTGGCTCACTCAGACCAGGCATCACGTATCTCACCATGTGCTGCACCCTTTCATCACACATTCATCACACACCTTTGTCATGGCCTTCAATGTTGCGGCAGCACCAGAAAGTTGGTATGTCTGTGATTTCATGTGCCTGTGAGGACAGGCTGGCAGCATGGGGTGCAGTCACCGCAACAGAATGGACCGGTAGCACATCATAGCTCATGATGCAATATCAAATAGCATCTTCCTTGCTGTGGAGTGCTGTCAGGTCAGCAGAGCAGAGGCAGTGCAGCCAACATAACAGCAGCATCACATCAGGTCTCACATTCTGTCCAGGCAGAAATGTGCTTGTGGTTGAGGGGGTTGATGGTAAGCAGGGCAGTGGTGTGCAGGTGCATGATGGGGTGCAAACAAGTGTGGAAGGTGTATATGCAGCTGGTGATCTGTTTGATGTGGAGTGGCGGCAAGCCATCACAGCTGCTGGCTCTGGCTGCATGGCAGCTTTGTCAGCAGAGCGCTACCTCACCACCAATGACCTGGCGCAGGAATATCACTCCAAGGAGCAGGTTAGCTTTGCTGCAATCTCACATACCACATCTTGTTGCTATCAGTTGTGAAGCATTGTGCTGTGCCGTGCCGTGCCATGCTGTGCCTTGAGCACTATGCAATGCACTCAGTACCATGCTATGCTGCTATCTGCTGTGCTATTCTGTGCTCATGCTGTGCCGTGCTGTGCTTGCACTGTGTTGTGCTGTGCTTGCGCTGTGCTGCGCTGTCTCAAATTGCGCATTATTTTTTGCATTCCATGCAATGTGACGCTTGGCAACATTTACAGGATGACTCCAAGTCTCTTCAGCCAGAAGAGAAGCAGAAGGCTGATGCAGACGCTGAGTTTGACATCAACCAAGATCGCCACAAGGGCCAACTGGCTCTGAGGAAATTGTACCATGAGAGTGATAGAGTCATTGTGGTGCTGTACACATCCCCAACATGCGGTCCTTGTCGAACATTGAAGCCAATTTTCAGCAAAGTCGTTGATGAGTATGAGAAGCAGGTGCAGTTTCAGTCCTCTGTACAGCACCCACAATGTGCACTGCAGTCGCTGTACTGTATGGAGTTTTGCCATAGCAAGGCTTTGCATTACAGCTTCATCATTGTGCGGTGCTTTGTGGACTGCCCATGCTCTTGCGCAACCAGGCCGTGCAAACAAGTTGTTCAAACATGTTTGGACGTGTGAGATTTCCATTGCAAATGCAGGTTCATCTTGTGGAGATTGACATTGAGCAGGATCCACAAATAGCGGAAGCAGCTGGAGTACAAAGTACCCCTACAGTACAGATGTTCAAAGACAAGGAAAGAATACAGCATCTTCCTGGTGTCAAAATGAAGTCAGATTATCGCAAACTGATCAGTGAGGCATTGGAGGAAAAGGCTAGCGTCCCTGCGTAGGGAACAGACATTCAGGCTTTGTGGTGCTTTGTACTTGGCACAGCAGCATGGTGCAACCTGAATTTGGTTCAACTCAATGATACTTTGCAGGCAAACTTGAGTCGCAGACAGTTATCTTTTACATCATCGCCTCCGTCTTGGTCGACACAGCAAACATGTGTGCTGGCAGCGTGTCCTGGCAAGTTCGTGTCCTGGCAAGTTTGCGCAGGTGAATTTTGTCATTGCTCCTCTGGCAAATGTTGCCAAGTCATATGCAGAATCCGAAGCAATTGCTGCATCTGCCATGCAAGATGTACAAAACTAGTCACTGGTCCAGTAAGTAATGCATTCCTTAGCTGGACTGGAGAAACCACGAGCATAGTTGGAGCTGCAAGCTGCATTTGTGAGGTAAAATTACGTTCTCGTGGTTGCCCAGCGGCATCAGCTGATCATCTGTCATTTTGCCGTGTCTGCCTAGATGTACAGTGGTCGTCAAAAGTCTGTATCCAAAACCAGTCCTGGCTTAGCAGAACAGTTAACGTGCGATGACAGCTCAGTCTGACTGGCGGTACGGCCAGGTAGGCGTAGTAAACCATCGAACGCGTGTGTAGGTGGGACCAGTGCGGCAGATATCGTCCGTAGCGCTAGCTGCAGAGCTTTGACCCTGACCGTGCGTTGACCTAGGAAAGCTGTTGTCAGCAGAGGGCAAGTTTGCTGCACAGCAGCAAGCCAAAGCTATAGGCAAGCAGGCCTCAAGAGGGCAGTGCTGTCTGTAAAAACAGGCCAGATTTCTTTTGTAGTCTCCACTTTGTGCAGCAAAGCAGTGTGCTGTTAGCCAGAGCATTTTCACAGAAGACAAGGAGTTTGCTTGTTGAGCAAGCTTTGCTGTCAGTTGAAGCAAAGCTTGTGCAACCAGCAAGCCCCTGTTT
>JAABUP010008548.1_pt1 | contig 13013 bp, 6 predicted proteins | sample 5559201 | NCBI WGS metagenome assembly JAABUP01 (sample SAMN10711887, study PRJNA513373) | rock metagenome | isolation source: Antarctica rocks | place: Antarctica | reverse complement strand
TCTGCGCTACTATTGGTATGCATCGCCCAGATCAAAATGCATTTAGAAGCGGTATGGGACACATCACCCAGAATTCGAAAGACGTTGAAGACGTTATCCTCCGCCATTGTTTGCTGTTTACGCAGGCACAACCAAGTTCTTGCCAAAGTCAGAAGTGCAACGATGTTAGGAATGTCGGGATATTTGTATGGGGCGCGTGGCAGCACTGCCGTCACCGCAGCCTGCAGCCTGCCGACCCTGGTGCCTTTGGCGCTGAACGCGAGAGTAATGGGAACGCTCGCCTTAAGGCGGCTCAATCGTGATTATATACGAAGAACCAGGATACCCGCATACATTGGGGAGCGTAGAAGAGAAGCTCAGGAGTAGATACAGGTCCCAGCAGGAGTGAAACACTAGCTGTGCGTAAAGGGAACTGGTCAACAATACAGCAGTAAACCGCTCAAGCGTAAACAGAAGATTACGACTAGCTTCCCAGTAATTCCAAGTTATCTGGGTGGAAACCTCTCAAGTGCGATACGTTATCCCTAGCTTACCTGCATTTTAATGCGTACGATCAGCTACATCCATCCTTTGTGATTTTCGATAATTCAGAGTCGACAACAACTTCGCCCTCTAGAGTTGGTTCTTCCTGTGCCCGCTTGACAGCCTGATCGTAACGGCGTTCTATAACAATGGCGCCAATGCCAACAGTCATTCGCATTGGCCAAACACTGGGCATCACAACTTCAGCGTTCGTCGCAGGTACGCAATATATGCACAACGATATTCCTTGCTAATTGTTTTGCAGGCAGCATCCTCTCTATATCTTTCTTCGGTGTCCCGGCTATGCTTCTCGCCCCTAGCCCTCTTTTAGCTCGCCAATGGAAAACAATGTTTGACCGAGGAAAAATCATCAATTCCGGTCTATCCGTTGTCTCTGCCATCTCATACGGATTCCTGTCATATAAACTCTACAGAACGTTGCATCATCCCAAAGCTGAGATGTACGCATTGTCTGCCATCCTCATATTAGGTATCTTGCCTTGGACACGACTGGTCATGTGGCCTACAAACTTGGCGTTGTTCGAGAAGTATGACCAGATGAAAAACTTGAGTGTGCAAGAGGAGGCTACTGAGATCGGCCTTGCGAAGGGAGATTCGACGAAAGAGCTTGTGGACAAGTGGGGCGCTTTCAATTTAGGAAGGGGCTTGTTCCCTTTAGCAGGTGCTGTATTGGGGACCTGGGTAACTTTGAGCTGAATCCATAGAGATAAGCCAGCAACTCACTGGGCTGTGTACAAGACGTGCAGCACCCTCTCCCCAGTGCGACGCCGATCATACAGAGAAAGCGATTCCACTTCCTGCTATACAATCAAATGAAAAGTGGCCACACGCTTTTCATGATTTAGTCACTAAATATAATGGATTTATGTGTGTGCAATTGCAGTCGTCTGCGACTGTAAAGGTAGAGCATTTCACAGATCCTGCTTTGCGTCTAGTAGAATCATTCAATGAGTGAGCCAGCTTAAGTTGACATGCACTGACAAGAGCCCACACTTGGTCTGACAGTGAAATGACAGGAGGGGCTCTACCAGCAAAGAAACAGGCATTTCTCCGCAAGAAATTCGGTCATTTTCTCCAATGTTCTGGACAATGATGATGTTTTCTCTCCAATTATTTCACTCGCGCGGAGTGTCATCCAATTATATCAAGATCGGTCCAAATCCAGAATATGCATACTTCAAAGTAGGGGTTAACTGGAATCATTCCGAGGCATCATCACAGAGGAAGGGAACATAATCGGAATATCGGACCTTGACCAGGTACGTAGTGCAAAATGAATTCCGTCAGTCAGCTCCAAATTCGTTGCTCGGTGCGAGAATGTTGGGGCTACTACCAATATGGCCACCCTCATGGAGCTCATGAACCTCGAGCTCAGCCTATTCGATTCCGATTCCGATTCCGATTTCGATTTCGATGATCACTCCCCGTGGCTTGAAAGATGAAGACTCCAATTGTGGAACACCCGCAAAGAAAGCTGCACGCACATAGGACGACGATGATCCTCAGAGCTCCAAGAAACAGGGCAATCCGTATCGCCGCTCTGACAGCTATCCCCAAATTTATCCCTGTTCTTTCCTAGACTGTCAAGTATATTTCTATCCGGGCGAGTTTGAGTACCTGCTTGAGGACTGCAAGATAAGAATTGATGGAGAGAGGATCAATAAACCATCGCTCGACTGGAAGCAGATGCTGAGCAGGCAGAAGATGGGGCTATGATTGCTGACTAGGACATGAGCCTGGAATTCAACGCAGATGGGACTAGCGATTGCCCATTCGTGGAATCAAACGCCTTTGATAAGTGGGAGGCTGTAGCTGAGACACAGCGGGCTCAGCTTGCAAAGCCAAACCCCGTCGGTCCCCAATTCTCGGGGATCAATTATGTGTAAATGTTACTGGCAGTCTCTAACAGAAACTTTGAATGATTCGTGAGATGTCTGCAAAACCAACGCTCAGTATCTTTAGCGGAGCTTAGCATTTGAAAAGAGAAGTGTGCGACGTCCTTTGGATGGTACAGCGTGTGTTCTTCAAATGTGCTAATATCATCACTTGTACAAGCAGCAAGCTACTTGTGACGTTATGGATCCTTCCAATATTGATGGGGGCATACTTCACAGTCATCACAAGGATGATGGACCGCAAGGACGTGATCAATAAGAGACAGGAAAATGCTTTAAGGATTTCATACGCAACCCGTCTTAGTGACCCGTTGATCAAATCGTGATTTTGCGAGTATGCGCACTGTAGCACAGCCTTCAAACCCCACCATACCTCCTAATACCTCTCTACCGCTTCTTGGCCTGATTCTCTTTGAGCACCTTCTTCACGATTTTCTGCTCCTCGATCAAAAATGCCCTCACTACCCTGTCCTTCACACAATTCGAACATCTCGAGCCTCCATATGCCCGCTGGACGGTCTTTTTTGGTCGTGAGATGGTAGCGTATTCGCGAGGTCTGAGAGCGGGAACCTAGATATTCGATCTGGAATCAGCAAAGATTACCGATGATAGTAGGGACTGTATATGATGCACGGAATCTGAAGGACAAGAAAAACGCGGGAACACCTACACCTGGAAGCTTGATACCACAGTCGCCGCACTTTGGCGGGCTGCCCTTTTTCTTGGTGTGCTGGTATCGTAGCTTTCCTCCGGGCGTTTTGACGATTCGGACTTTGTTCGAGCGTGTGTTGTATCTCCAAGCCAGCGTTAGCCTCAGCCTGCGATTTGCTCCTTCTAGTACGACCGCTCTTCCTCTGGTGGAAACTTACGGATTTCTCCGTCGCTGCGAGACAATTAGTACCAAGAGGAAATGTCGGAGACAGGCGTACTTACGTATGTCAATCGGGTACCCATACTGACGATTTTATTTTTGGTTCCAAGGAATCAGAGTGGATGTTCGTCGTCGATGATGTTGCTACTAGAAATGGAGATCGCAGTTGTGTGTTAGCCGAGACGCTAGTGAATTCGTTAGCGCGATATTGTACCGTTTCCCAGAGAGCCGCCACTTCCAGCTCGATGAGTACTTCAACCTTGACAATCAAAGCAGCACCTTTTGATAGAGCAGGGTGAGTAGCTGACATGTATTTCGCGTAATCAAGCTCGCAACCCAGACTCTCCGGTCGATTCCTCGGCCTGAGGCCGAATAGAGTCCCAAGTCACTGGGATTTTCTCCTCCAGCTTAGACTCGGTGCAGCAGCTGGAACTCACCTCAAATCGTCATGTCTTCTCTTCCACCCCCGCCTCCTCCGGGATGGGGAGCAGGCCCTCACTCGATGCCATCTGCGCCGCCGCCTCCTGGATACCAACCACCATCAGACCCTCAAGTCGCGAAGTTCGCTCAGAAAAAGAAGGAATGGCTGCGGACACAGCGAAACCGTTTTGGTGAAAAGCGAAAAGGAGGCTTCGTGGAAACACAAAAGGCTGACATGCCACCGGAGCATCTACGGAAGATCGTAAAAGACATTGGGGATGTTTCGCAGAAGAAATTCAGCAGTGACAAGCGAAGCTATTTGGGCGCACTGAAGTTCATGCCTCACGCTGTTTTGAAGCTACTGGAAAACATGCCAATGCCCTGGGAGTCGGCGAGAGAGGTGAAAGTCTTATACCATGTCAACGGTTGCTTGACGATGGTCAACGAGACGCCAAGAGTAATCGAGCCTGTATTCCATGCGCAGTGGGCTACGATGTGGGTCTGCATGCGGAGAGAAAAGAGTGATAGACGGCATTTCAAGAGGATGAGGTTCCCACCGTTCGATGACGAGGAGCCGCCACTCTCTTGGTCAGAGAATATCGAAGATGTGGAACCGCTTGAGCCGATACAGATGGAGCTGGATGAGGCTGAGGATGGCCCAGTCTTCGAATGGCTCTACGAGCATCGACCGCTGCTTGATACTCCGCACGTTAATGGGCCCAGCTATAAGGATTGGAACCTGTCTCTGCCCCAGATGGCTACGCTGTACCGGCTGAGTCACCAGCTGCTCAGTGATCTAGTGGACAAGAACTACTTTCATATGTTCGATCTGGATAGCTTCCAGACCGCGAAGGCCCTTAATGTTGCCATACCAGGCGGCCCAAGATTTGAACCCCTCTACAAGGACGTGGACCCCAATGACGAAGATTTTGGAGAGTTCAACGCCATCGACCGCATCATCTTTCGAGCTCCTATCAGGACAGAATACCGAGTCGCATTTCCATTCTTATACAACTCACTTCCCCGAAGCGTCAAGCTTGCGTGGTATTCACATCCGCAAGTAGTCTATGTACGTGCTGAAGACCCCAGTCTACCTGCGTTCTATTTCGACCCTGTCATTAATCCCATATCTTCTCGATCCGTCGCGCCCAAAAATATCACCGTCAGTCACGAAGATGAAATCTTTGGAGATGGTAACGAAGACGAAGAGTTTTCCTTGCCAGGCAACATGGAGCCTTTCCTTGCAGACGAAGATTTGTACACCAGTGAGACATCATCTGCGATTGCTTTATGGTGGGCGCCTTTCCCTTTCGACAGGCGATCAGGGAAAATGGTCCGGGCTCAAGACGTACCATTGGTGAAGCAATGGTACCTTGAGCATTGTCCGCAAGGACAACCAGTCAAAGTCCGAGTGTCGTATCAGAAACTTCTAAAAACTTTCGTACTTAACGAGTTGCACAAGAAGAAGCCAAAAGCACAGAACAAGCAGAACTTGATGAAGTCATTGAAGTCAACGAAGTTCTTCCAGCAGACCACCATCGACTGGGTTGAAGCCGGTCTTCAGGTCTGCAGGCAGGGTTTCAACATGCTGAACCTCCTTATCCATCGAAAAAACCTGACTTACCTGCATCTTGACTACAATTTCAACCTGAAGCCTGTCAAAACGTTGACTACAAAGGAGCGAAAAAAGTCGCGATTTGGGAATGCTTTCCATCTAATGCGAGAAATCCTTCGCCTTACCAAACTGATTGTAGATGCCCAAGTGCAGTATCGACTTGGTAATATTGATGCGTTCCAGCTTGCGGACGGCATTCTTTACGCGTTCAATCATGTTGGGCAGCTGACTGGTATGTACCGCTATAAGTACAAATTGATGCATCAAATTAGGTCATGCAAGGATTTGAAGCATTTGATCTATTATCGATTCAACTCTGGGCCAGTCGGTAAGGGACCAGGGTGCGGATTCTGGGCACCAGCCTGGAGAGTATGGCTTTTCTTCATGAGAGGCATAATACCGCTGCTAGAGCGATGGCTGGGGAACTTGCTTTCTCGGCAGTTCGAGGGCCGACATAGCAAGGGCGTTGCCAAAACGGTCACAAAGCAGAGAGTTGAGTCGCATTTTGACCTTGAGCTCCGAGCGTCAGTGATGGCAGACTTGATGGACATGATGCCAGAAGGCATCAAGCAGAACAAAGTAAACACAGTACTGCAGCATTTGTCTGAAGCGTGGCGATGCTGGAAAAGTAACATTCCATGGAAAGTCCCTGGATTGCCTGCGCCAATCGAGAATATCATCTTGCGATATGTCAAGAGCAAGGCAGATTGGTGGATCTCTGTCGCGCACTACAACCGCGAGCGAATCAGGAGGGGAGCTACGGTCGACAAGACGGTTGCAAAGAAGAATCTTGGTCGACTTACACGCTTATGGTTGAAAGCAGAGCAGGAGCGGCAGCATAATTATATGAAAGATGGGCCTTATGTTTCTTCAGAGGAAGCTGTCGCAATCTACACGACTACTGTTCACTGGCTCGAGTCCCGAAAATACTCACCAATTCCTTTCCCAGCCGTCTCGTATAAGCATGACACAAAGATCTTGATCTTGGCTCTAGAGCGCTTGAGAGAAGCTTACTCTGTAAAAGGCCGTCTCAATCAGAACCAGAGAGAAGAGCTAGCACTCATTGAGCAGGCATACGATTCTCCGGGCACGACGCTCACCCGAATAAAGCGCTTCTTGCTCACTCAGCGAGCATTCAAGGAGGTCGGCATTGATATGAATGACAATTACAGTAGCATCAACCCCGTCTATGATATCGAACCCATTGAGAAGATCACCGATGCATATCTTGATCAGTATCTTTGGTATCAGGCGGACCAGCGACATCTTTTCCCTGCTTGGATCAAGCCATCAGACTCCGAGGTACCACCGCTGCTCACTTATAAATGGGCACAAGGCATAAACAACCTTGGCGGTGTATGGGAGACTGCTGACGGGGAATGCAATGTCATGATTGAAACCCAATTATCCAAAGTCTATGAGAAAATTGATCTGACGCTGCTGAACCGTCTACTCCGCCTGATCATGGACCACAATCTGGCAGATTACATTACTTCGAAGAACAATGTGCAGCTGAATTATAAGGACATGAACCATACTAACAGCTACGGAATGATCCGAGGTTTGCAGTTCTCCGCATTCGTATTCCAATACTATGGTCTTGTTCTGGACCTGCTACTCCTTGGCCTACACCGTGCTACCGAAATCGCTGGTCCACCACAAAGTCCCAACGACTTTCTGCAATTCAGAGATCGTAAGACAGAGACCGGCCATCCAATTCGTCTGTATACTAGATACATTGACCGCATTTGGGTATTCTTGAGGTTTTCGGCTGACGAGTCGAGGGATCTCATCCAGCGCTTCCTGACAGAACAGCCAGACCCGAATTTCGAGAACGTAATTGGCTACCGCAATAAGAAATGCTGGCCTCGGGATTCGAGGATGCGCTTGATGAGGCATGATGTAAATCTTGGACGCGCCGTTTTCTGGGACCTGAAGAACCGACTGCCCAGGTCTATTGCCACTATTGAGTGGGATGATACATTTGCGAGTGTGTACAGTCGCGACAACCCCAACCTACTGTTTTCAATGAGCGGATTCGAGGTCCGCATCTTGCCCAAAATTCGCAATCTGAGCGAGGAGTTCCCTACTAAAGACAGCGTGTGGTCTCTTGTCGACAACACCACAAAAGAACGAACCGCCCATGCTTTCTTGCAGGTCACGGAAGAAGATATTCAGAAATTTAACAACCGTATCCGGCAAATCCTTATGTCATCTGGATCAACTACATTCACGAAAATCGCGAACAAATGGAACACTAGTCTGATCGCGCTCTTCACCTATTATCGGGAAGCTGCTGTTTCTACTGTCAATTTACTTGATACAATCGTCAAATGCGAAACGAAGATTCAGACTCGTGTCAAGATTGGTCTGAATTCAAAAATGCCTTCCAGATTCCCACCTGCGGTCTTCTATACTCCCAAAGAATTGGGCGGTCTAGGTATGATATCTGGCTCGCACATTCTGATCCCTACAAGCGACAAGCGTTGGTCCAAGCAGACAGATGTAGGAGTTACCCACTATCGCGCCGGTATGAGTCATGATGAGGAGACGCTGATTCCCAATATTTTCCGTTACATCATACCATGGGAGGCGGAGTTCATTGACTCTCAGCGAGTGTGGACTGAATACTCTCAGAAGCGCCAAGAAGCTAACCAGCAAAATCGCCGTTTGACCCTTGAGGATCTTGAGGACAGTTGGGATCGCGGGTTACCTCGGATCAATACATTATTCCAGAAGGATCGAAGCACCCTCAGCTTCGACAAAGGTTTCAGAGCTCGGACCGAGTTCAAGACTTACCAGCTTATGAAGAGCAATCCGTTCTGGTGGACCAGTCAGAGGCACGATGGAAAGCTCTGGAATCTAAACGCCTACCGAACAGACGTAATACAAGCGCTTGGCGGTGTTGAGACTATTCTTGAGCACACTCTCTTCAAGGCGACGGCCTTCCCCTCGTGGGAGGGTCTTTTCTGGGAGAAAGCTTCGGGATTCGAAGAGTCTATGAAGTTCAAGAAACTCACAAATGCGCAACGTTCTGGTCTAAATCAAATCCCCAATCGTCGTTTCACTCTTTGGTGGTCACCTACGATAAATCGTGCCAACGTCTATGTCGGTTTCCAGGTGCAACTCGATTTGACTGGTATTTTCTTGCACGGTAAGATTCCGACACTCAAGATCTCATTGATTCAGATTTTCCGGGCCCACTTGTGGCAGAAAATTCATGAGTCTGTGGTCATGGACTTGTGTCAAGTCTTTGATCAAGAGCTGGATCAGCTCGGCATTGAGACCGTGCAGAAAGAGACCATTCATCCTAGGAAGTCGTACAAAATGAATAGCTCCTGCGCCGACATACTACTCTTTGCCACCCACAAATGGAATGTTACAAGACCTTCTATCTTATTTGATACCAAGGACATCACCGAACCGACAACCACGAACAAATTCTGGGTCGATGTGCAGCTCAGATATGGCGACTATGACTCCCACGACATTGAGCGCTATGTGCGTGCTAAGTACTTGGACTATACTACCGACAGCATGAGTATATACCCATCTGCCACAGGATTGATGATTGGTATTGATCTTGCGTACAATCTGTACTCCGCATATGGGCAATACTTCCCTGGTCTTAAGACTCTGGTGCAACAGGCTATGGCAAAGATCATGAAAGCCAACCCTGCGCTTTATGTCTTACGAGAACGTATTCGAAAAGGTCTACAGCTGTACGCGTCAGAAAGCAACCAAGAGTTCCTGAACTCTCAGAACTACTCGGAGTTATTTAGTAACCAGATTCAGCTTTTCATTGATGATACTAATGTGTACCGAGTCACGATCCACAAAACCTTCGAAGGTAATTTGACTACTAAGCCCATCAACGGTGCCATTTTCATCTTCAACCCGAGGACAGGCCAGCTGTTCCTTAAGATTATCCATACTAGCGTCTGGGCAGGTCAAAAGCGTCTCGGTCAACTGGCTAAGTGGAAGACTGCTGAAGAAGTTGCTGCACTCATTCGATCACTGCCGGTCGAGGAACAGCCGAAGCAGCTGATTGTCACAAGGAAAGGTCTGCTTGACCCCTTGGAAGTGCATTTGTTAGATTTCCCCAATATCTCCATTCGAGCTTCAGAGCTTCAGCTGCCCTTCCAAGCAGCGATGAAGGTAGAAAAGCTTGGTGATATGATTCTTCGCGCCACAGAACCTAAGATGATGCTCTTCAACCTGTACGACGAATGGCTCAAGACCATTTCATCGTACACGGCTTTCTCGCGATTGATACTTATACTGCGTGCACTGCACGTCAATCAGGACAAGACCAAGCTGTTGCTTCGTCCCGATAAAGCCGTCATTACGAAAGAACATCACATTTGGCCTACACTTTCGGACGAGGACTGGATCAAACTTGAAGTGCACCTGCGAGATCTCATCCTCAATGACTATGGCAAGAAAAACAACGTCAATACTTCCAGCTTGACTACCAGCGAGATTCGAGACATCATCCTGGGTATGGAAATCAGTGCTCCGTCAATGCAACGGCAGCAGGCCGCCGAAATCGAAAAGCAACAGCAGGAGCAACAGCAGCTCACAGCCGTTACTACAAAGACCCAGAACGTACACGGCGAAGACATCATCGTAACCACCACCTCACAATTCGAACAACAATCCTTCGCCTCCAAGACCGAATGGCGTACCCGCGCCATCGCCACCTCCAACCTCCGCACCCGCTCCAACAACATCTACATCTCCAGCGACGACATCCACGAAGAAGGCCACCACACCTACATCATGCCCAAAAACATCCTCAAACGCTTCATCACCATCTCCGACCTCCGCGTCCAAGTGGCCGGCTACCTCTACGGCTCCTCCCCGCCCGACAATTCCCAAGTCAAGGAGATCCGCACCATCGTCATGATCCCCCAAGTCGGCAACACGCGCGACGTGCAGCTCCCGCACCAACTGCCCCAACACGCCAACCTCACCGCCCTCGAACCCCTCGGTATCATCCATACCGTCGCGGGGAACGAACCCCCCTACATGACCGCCTCCGACGTCACCCACCACGCCCGCCTGATGTCCGCACACAGCAGCTGGGACAAAAAAACCGTCACAATGACCGTCTCCTTCACCCCCGGCTCCGTCTCCCTCGCCGCCTGGGCCCTCACGCCCCAAGGCTACAAGTGGGGCAGCGAGAACAAAGACCTCGGCTCCGACATGCCGGCCGGCTTCAGCACGAGCGGAATGGGCGAGAAGACGCAGCTTTTGCTGAGCGATAAGATCCGCGGGTATTTTTTGGTGCCGGAGACGGGCGGGGTGTGGAATTATTCGTTCATGGGGGCGGGGTTTGGGGGCGTGGAGAAGAAGAAGGTCGGGGTGAGGGTGGATGTGCCGGTGGGGTTCTATGCGGATGTGCATCGGCCGTTGCATTTTCAGAATTTCGCGGAGTTGGAGGATATTTGGGTTGATCGGCAGGATAATTTCGCTTGAGGGGGGGAGGGAGGATGGGGGTTGAGAGATTGGGGGGAGAGGAGGGGATGCATGCTAGTTGGGGTCGTGGATCTTTTGAGACGGAGCAAGCGTCAAGGACGGAAAGGATATCTTGCTGGCGTTTGGAGGGAGTGCTGGGACGCATTGCACATTTTAGGGATTTATTTATAGCCGATATCCAAATAAATATTCACCGTTTGTAAGAGCTGCGCATTTGATATGGGTTTCATGCCGCTTGTTGTGGATTTCCTTCTGACCAAGGTACTGGTTTTGCTCGGGAACTCAGGCTTCATGCCAGTTTACGGTATGGAATGATGAGGATGAAAAAGCAGGCTTCCTTCAAATGCTCTCTTTTCCCCTTGAACAAAACAACCATCGATTCCCAGCAATGCCCATCTCCTCCACCCCATCTCTCCCCAAAATATACACCCCCCCTCCCCCTCCCCCCAATCTAATATTTCCCCTGATAAAACGGCCGCGGCACCCCCTTATATTCCGGCCTCACAAAATCCGCAAACGTCTTCGGCTCCTCATACTCATCATGCCCATGCCCATGATCGTGCGCGTGCGGGTCGTCCGGCGGGCCGATGTATTCCATTCGGTAGACGGAACCGCATTCGGGACAGCGTTCGATGGGGCGGGCGCGGGACATCTGGTTTGGTATGGGTTAGTGGGGGAGGGGGGAGAGGGGAAAAAAGGGGAGGGTTTATATGGGGACGCACGCCGAGCCAGAGGGTTACGTGGGAGTCGGCGGGATAGCCGGTGCAGCCGGCGAGTTGTTCGTCGCCGGCTGAGTTTACGACGATGGGGTTGTCGAGGGTTCCTGGGGGGAGAGGGAGGGGGGTTAGCGGTTTGTTCGGTTTGGGGGTTGGATTGGAGGTGCTGGTGTGTAGGTGTCATTTTGCGGTGGTCTTGAGGAAATGGTGGGGATGATGGCTGTCTGTGTTTGTGTTGTTTCCTTCCTGTCGACCACCACCGCGCAGGACGCCTTTACCGTGCTCAGAAAGTGGTAATGCAGCGTACCTTTCCTCGAAGCATCCAACGGCCTCATATCAAACACGTCGACCCCCTGCATCTTCCCCAATATCTCGAATCGTTCTAATCCGGTCGCCTGCTCCACATCCGTCGGGACGGTACCGGGCTCGGCGCCCGTGGGGAGGAGGTCGTGTTCGGATCTGACATCTGTGACGGATGAAAGTCAGTCATCTAGGGCCGTGTCGAATGAATGCTATTTTGAGGAGACGTGGGAGAAGGGCGATTGGGTCAGCTAGATGGGAGGTTGCGGTGTTTTGCAGATGGCAGAGAGGATTGGAGGTACCTTCAAAGGGAACCATTTTTGATTCCAGCTCTTCTTGCTTATGATCTCCCGCTTTATCAGACCCTAAAGAGAGAGCGAGAATTAGCTATTTCTAATTCACCAATGCGTCGGAGAAGAGCCGCTGGGCGAGAGCTTACGGCGCGCAATTGAGGTCGTAAAGCTGCGTGGGACGTGTGGTTTGGCGACAGCTCGCCGCGAGAGGGCTAAGGCCGAGCGGCGGAGGAGTAATGTGGGCGCCATTGTGGTGTGCTCGATAGAGGATAGAGGCTCTGGTCCGTGATCGAGGTTGTAGCTTCTGTGGTTCGACGCTAGTGATTTGGATGGCATTCATCTTTCGGGTGCGACGGGACTTTGGGGTATGACACTTGTGCTGCGGCAAGGTAGGAGTCCAGAGTCCAGACTCTCACGCGATCAAGGCAGTTCTTTTTCTCTGCAAATCACAATGTAAAATTTGGCTGTCACTGGAGCTTTGCATAGGTTTGACCGATTGAGAGTTGTGCGGATAGATGGTCGTCTTTGATTCCTTGTAGCTATCTAGATCCACCATCGATACATTCATCCCCCACTATCCCCTTCTACTCTACCATATCATATCACATCTTCTTCCACCATCAAATATGTAGGAAAGGCTAGATTTTTCAACCCAGATCCGTCATTGTCATAGAGAACGGCCAGACAGGTACTGCCTGCATCTCATCTTATCATCCACCTCAACGTCCCCAACGGCGTGGCGCTGTGTTGCCGAGCGCAAGATGATAAAGAAACATCTGTATACGCCGCTGAGTCGGCTGAAGTGGTCATCCAAGACCAGCCCAGATGTAAAAGGAACATTAGTAGTCATAATGAATGTACTCAAGAGCATTTCGCTCT
>JAABUP010008546.1_pt1 | contig 13018 bp, 15 predicted proteins | sample 5559201 | NCBI WGS metagenome assembly JAABUP01 (sample SAMN10711887, study PRJNA513373) | rock metagenome | isolation source: Antarctica rocks | place: Antarctica | reverse complement strand
GCGAGTGTAATTTTCCGGGCTGCTTTCAGGAATAATTTGGCCAATGACCAACCCTGCCCTGGCAGCTGATAGTGCGGGTCAGCCCTTCTTGGCACCAAGTCTGGTGGATGCGCAATATGCGAAGTTCTGAGCCCTTATTTGTCATTTCCTCCAATTGCAGACTCTACCTCATGGGGTCAAAGCGACGGCCAGAAATATGAGGAAAACGACACCATGGTCATGCCGGACGAATAGCACTTGTTGTGATGCACCATTTGTTCGAGATACATAGTTATGCATACACATACTTCGCGGATGAAAGGATTCCCACCCCTGCCCTCATTGAAGGAGGTTTTCAGCCGCTCGAATCGATCAATCAAGGGAACCGCCAAGGGGAGCCTATCGATTGACTGGTCACATCCTCCGGCTGTGGACCAGAAAACCCGGGTTTCGTCACACCAGTGTTTATGCATTATTGAGCGGGAAGTGAGAAGTAATCTTGAGGAAGCGCTCTCTAACCTCTTTCCTTAGGCTAGCCAGTGGATACTGCACAACACAACGATCAATTGAATTGGGCTTGCACTACGCCTTACCAGGTGCAAGCTTCCATAACGAAGGCTCGGACCTGTACATCGCTAGGGGGTAACGAGTACGCCACCAACAAACGAGCGGTATGTGGCGATTGCCAGACTAGTGGGTATTGATGTACGATAGCAACGGGCCGATGAACAGATAAAGGTGCATGTGATAGACGTGTGCATGAATAATGACGAGATTCCGGAGATGATGTGACTGTTATCTGTGTAAGCCTCGGCGTCGGCTATTGATTGGCAGAGGGCTGAGGTTCCGGATTCCTCGACAACGCCCGATTTGCTAGAAGGGGTCCAGAAAGCGCAACGGCGCCCGGTCGTGGCCTAGCTGAACGTCAGTGAGGCCATCCCATCCTACTTTTGATCTCTTAGAATCGGACAAAAAATTCATGTTACCATTCTGTTTGTTAAAGTTCCTACCGTGATTGCGATGCTATGCAACAGATAGCTGTCATATTAGACTCTTGATGGTAGCACGTCTTCCTCTCTGTCAGATTCCGACCCCCTAGAGCAGGCGTGGATATTAACATGTAGACCATCCCGTGTTTCGAAGACCATGACCTTTGTGCGCTCAAGAGGCTCAGCTGTCTTCTCCGAGCCGCCGTCTAGTCTCCAGAGGAGTTCCAGCATCCTCAACTCTTGTCAGAATCAATGAAGCGACTTCTGCTCGACTTTCCGGCTTAGTGATCCACGCTACGCTGCCGTCAGGGGAATCATCGTAATGCCGTTTCTGACCATTTTCAGAGAGGTGTGGGCCATAACTTCCGGTCTATCTAAACGAACGTGTCTGGTAAATGATCGGCACGATCTTGCGAAGCTAAGGCAGTCTTCGAACAGGGTGGAGAATATGGACGTTAGCGCCTAGCTAAATACTCCAATCCAATGCAAATCCATGGTCTGGATCCGACGGCCATCTCTGCACTTCTGATGTTTCTCATTGATTTGCAAGATACCGGATCCATCATGGCTTCATCGTATTATTCGTCATCTCTTGGGACTGCTACCAACTTAGGGTACTGCTTAGGCGTGTGTGCGTCTGGACGGCGATGGCCATTGCGACCGGACTTATGCAAAGGTACACAATTCGCAAAACTTCTGAGTCCAATGAGAATCAACCACATGCAGAAATATCCTGCAACGTTTCGAATCCGTTCGATACGCCCAAGCCATTGGCCATGAACTACCCAATATTAATGCAAGCAACGGAGTGCCAGAGTTGCAATCCAGGGGATTCATGCGGATCGTGCACGGATAGTCATGCCATATCTATCTCATTAGTCACGGTGATCTAACGACGAAGCACCATGTGCTGTCCTGCATCGAAGGATGCACAAAGTGCTCGCGGGTCACGAACAGACGAATGTATCCTATTTCGTCAGCAGCAAGGATCACAAAGGTCAAGCGCCATGTGCTGTCCTGCATTGACAGATTCATGGAGTGCCCGCCGGTCACGGCTCACAAGTAGCCAGGGTGTTACAGTGAATTCTATTGCAACGTGAAGCGGTGAAGACGATGATGTCTGCAAGATGTGGACGTGATGCGCAAGAAGCGGCTTCATTTGGATTAACAGGGGACAGACCTACTAGGTGAGTTTCCATCAAATTCAAGAGTCTTTTTCTATGACTTAGCACTGGGGTATAGCGTGTATACAACAGAAAGACTGACCTTGCGGTTTTGACTGAACAGCATCCAGACCCGACCGCTACACAACGGACGTAGAGCCGCCGCAGATCTTTAAGACCAAGATGGCCCCTCCTACACATGACGAGAAAATCCCTAAGCACGACGCCCCTGCATCGAACCAGGACAAAAATTCTCCATGCGCTACTAGAAGGGTTGGAGGACGTCCGACAACGTACAATGGCCGGGATGGATGTGGCGATGAGTCCGGAGCAACGCTGCTAGGCGATAACATCCAAGAGGACCCCAGTCCCCGCAGAGACCGGGCTCACCGTCGCCGCTCCGTGAGCCCATCTCTGCGGCGCTGGCTACAAGACGAAGATGAAGAGCCTTTTCGCGCGAGCGTGATGCCCGAGGCAACCAGTCAATTTCATGGAGGGACACAAAACATGCCTGGGCCTCTGGCATGGGAGCCGCAAGCAGGTCAACAAGGTGCTGATAGTGATTCCGGGTTGGTCGAGTTGATACGAGCTTCGCCAGTGGTTTGTCGCTGACGTGATTAGCACTCGCCCTGGCTTTGCCGAAAACGAGACAGACCTGCTCAAAGACCAGCAAATATTCCGCTTACACGCGCCGGAGACGTCTGAAGAAAAGAGACGTCCACGAAAACCCGACAACTCTACACAGCATTAGCAGTCGCTGATCACACCTGATGGGCTTAGAAGATGATGAAGGAGAGCGGGTGACGTTGGGGAAATAGGAAATACAGGCAGACTAGGCTGGACTTATTCTAGATTAAATCTATCTACCCAGAGTCATGTTCCATACCCTCATTCTATGTTCATCCAATCATCAGCCATCCGGTCATATCATAGCTTGCGCATCCATATCCATGTTAGGGAGGCTATAAGGAAGCTCAACGTGTCCGTCAAGCATCCAATTAAGTGGGTCAAAAACTTCATAGTTGGACTCGCCAAACCTAGTTACGATCAGCATGTCTATTATAAACAGTGAATGTCTGAGAAGAACAATGCAAGGAAGAATGCGGAGGCCGTATCGCCGTCTGTGCTCCGACCCCTCGAGTTGCAATCCAACTTTGGGAGATGATTGTACATACCAATCAGGCGTGATTGTATCGCCAAACCCCACGTTCGACGGTGCCAGACTATGGTCCGCAACAGAAGTTGAGGAGCTTTCCACAGCAGAATCTGGCATAGTGGGGTTCTTCACGGCAGCTTTTCACAACGTCAGCGGTCTCCTAGCCTTCACGGACAAAGGAGAACATACAATCAAGGTTTCCACGGCCTTGAAACTCCTCCCGCCATCGCCACAAGGAATCATAGACCAGGCTCATGCTCATTCTACACTTCACCTTGAGCTGCAGAGAGTTGTCGATGTTGGCATTCCCATTATTCAGCTGTCGTGATCCAGCTCCACTTGCCCTCCATAGCTGAGCTAGCACCTCGGCCAATCTGCTAGGTAGATCGTTGGTTCTCACACTGATTGACCGTATGGCTTGGATCGCGCTGGTGAAAAGACTCCTACCATACACGACATCAATATGACTGGCGAAGAAGCTGTTCAATAGCTTCAAGAGCGTAAACGCCGCCGCGATGATCATCTGTAAGACGTAATTCGGTGAGTAAATTAGCAAGCCACCGGCAGAAATTTCAAGGCTGAACGCGCATTCGAGGAAAGAGCAGGTCGATAGCCACAAGGCAAGTAAGTCTTTGAGGTACTGTAGGGAATTTGGCGAGTCGAAGAAGGCAAAGAGCCGAAAATGAAGGCCAGCAGACCGGAGGAAGAGGGTGGTTATGGCTGTAAATTTGGCACTCATGTTAGACGGTGAAAGCTGATATAATATGAAAACTTACGAGAAATGTCATATTTAAGCTTATACTCCAAGTCTTCATACTCTCGCTGAAGGAATACAATCAAGTGAGAGCTTTGGGATTCGTCAGCAAGCCCTACTGGATCCTGGTGGTTGCTGTACAAGGCTTTCGTGACGTTGTTGCTGAATTTTTCGATCAGTAAACGGCCTTCTACTTCGTCCGGCAGTCTAAAGCTAGCTTCTGTTGGACCTGAGGGGGATAGAGTCCAATCATAAAGCGTATTAGGAGGTTGTCCGTAGCCTGTAGCAACACTATCGAATGTCAGCGCCGAAAACCTATATTGTGAAGTCTACTTCGTTACCGTTGAGCTACCCCGTTACACGCAGCCCAAGTCCGTATTCGATCTGTAAGCTCTTCTTCAAGCAATTCTTGTTTGAATTTAGAGAAGTCTCCAGTATGCGAGGGCCTGTGCAAGCCTATCTGCATGGCAATTCGAATCATCAAACCAGCGAGCATGAATGTGGGATCAGAGGAAGAACTGCTAATTGGAAGGGGCCACGTGCAAAGGATGCATAGCGCTTTGACAATGATGTAATTCTGAGGCACCTCTGCTATAGTCTTCCATAGCAGTTCCGATAATGGTCCAGATAGAGAAGTCAATAAAAGAGGATCTGTACGTCGGGCAGCTACACTAATGATGATCCAGAAGCGAAGAGGAGACTTTTCATAGTAGTACTCCGGAGACTTTCCTGGGTCGAGAAAAGGAAGGAATGGATGATAGTAGGCAAAGAAGCTCGATGGAAAGTTAGTCGTGGCTTATTCACTCCAGGTAGAATCACATACTGTCGAAATAGATCTTGGATCCGGTCTTGAGTCAGTACAATTTGTCCAATTCTCCGTGTAAGCAAAAGCTGTGCGTTTGGACTTCTCCTGAACGCTCCAGCTTCGCCAGACCGTAGGTCCAACAACGAGGCCACCTAAAGCCCTCTAGTTAGCGAACACTATGTTCCTCGCGGCTCTCAATGAGATCCGTCTGGGGAGACATGGGCAATGGAAGTTCACGTACGGCTTCTTGGCCCTCTTCAGAGCCCATGTATTGATCCAGATGAGATGGCAGATTCGAAATAGTAGGACTTGCCGAGGCGCTCATCGATGTCTTGATGGAAGGCCCCACCGCCGTTGGAGACGTTTGTTGACTGGCCAGCTGTGCTCGGAGTTCTACTATCTCCCTCGCCATCTCAGCATTCATGCTCCGCTTTCCCACTCTCTTGAAGTTTGAGTCGATCTTGCACACAAGGCCCAAACGTTGACATCTCCCGCATGTCTGGTATGTAGGCTCGGTCACTACATTGCATCGTAGCTGTTACACAGGAATGAGTCATAGAGGTTCTCCCATTCATATGCCCTGACGCATTGTCTGCGCACCTTCTGTTGTCGGCACTCATTGCACGCTCTTTTCACCCCAGGTGGTCTCCTCTTGTCCCCGTTACCTTCATATCCATCTTCTGCACTGCCCGGCGAGCTTGATAACTCTTGTGTATGGATGCGCTTCCTCTTGCCTTTGGGACTTATGGGGCTGACGGTGGCATTCGTGTTGGCAGCAGTGGTCCCAATGCTACCAGCACTGCTATGGGTTTGGGTCCGACCCAATGCAGCAGCGGATGGGAAGCTGTTCATGGCGTTGGTCGGTTTCGCGGTAGGATGCACTGAGTGGAGCGCCGACTTCGGGGGACGAGGGCCTCGAATGTCAATAGCCGGCTTTTCTACGGCGGAACCCATGTCTTTGGCGAAGTAGACCCCACTTGATCTAACCAACTTTGGATCTTTTGGATATAAAAAATAAAGGCAGCGGAGCTAGCGGTGGCCGAAATTTCGACCTCGAGACAGCTGACGATAAGATTTTCGCCCATAAAGCTCTATAGAAGGTATTTATCTCGAGATTTCTCAACAGCAATTTTGTTGTAGAGCCTCTGTTCGCAGGACTAGACAGGCTGAAAATAGAAGATTCATATTCTACAATGCTAGCTCTGGAAACTCGATGTTGGGGCCATATGAATAGTCCTTTTCATACTGAATTTCCTCGGTAGAAGCTCGGACATTTTTTTTGATACAATCATCTTGGCAAACCTCCTTCAACCAATGAAAATTTTATTCCTCCAGCTTGCTTGAAGGGCAGATTTGTTTCCCTTGCGCTTCGAGAAATAGACAGCTCCAATGACGGGTCGGCGATCTATCAGAAGATACCTAACCCCTGCTCAAAAGATACACACTACGCAAACCACCTACTCCGAACCTGCCTCGTCATCTGGCCATTTACTGCTCCAGGAGAAGAATGGCAAGAGCAGGACTCCTGAAGGTGAACATGCCATCGACACTATAGTACCCTCATCTGACGATTTCAAGTCAAGACATTCTCATCCCAGAGAACCCCGCAGCCATTCCTCGATGTCTCAGTTATGAAGCAAAGGATCCAAAAACATCAAGCGAAAGTAGACACCAAACAGCGCAGCCCATGAATGGGTAGGAGACGCTGGGTCTTTCACTACTCCGGCTTTCTAGTGCACCTCCCTGGACCTTTTCAGAAATGTCGGTCAGGCTCTAGCTTATCTTTCTAGAAACATCTTAGCACTATTCGTACTTGTCTCAAATGCAGTTCTGCGGGATTATATGGAAGACGAGCATGACTTGATCGATTGATTTGCAGGAATTCATCTACAGCGTTGCTCCCAATGTGTTGCAATAATGGGTAGCAATTCTTCCTGTTACATTCGGCGTCCCTCGTTCCTAGGTTCTCCGTGGCCTCGAACCATCACGTATCTTGAGGAGGAATCCCCTAGCTTGTTGAGGTTCAATAGCCGTCTCAAGCTCTCTCAAGTAATCTTCCAGTGCCACATACGCGATCGATCCATGCATCTCCGGCACTTTGGACAGGTCGTGGGAGATCTGTGGAATCTGAACTTGCACCTGGACATCTGGCCGCCGCGTCCGTAATTCCGTGAGTGGTCCGAGTAAAGGAACGATCATGTACTCTCGCAGACTCGCATTCATCCTCCCGTCCACACCATCCAACGATTTCCACCTCAGAGTCACTGTTGCCAAGAACCGGAAACATTCGAGAACGTCACACATCCAGTGGAAGAGTTCGTAATTTTTTCTAACTGACCCCAGACTTTTGCTCAATTAATATCAACGTGTGTTTGTAGAGAAGGGCGCACGATACGATTTAACTACAGCTTCCCATTTGGGTGTCTCCTGACATCAGCCTAGATACTTGGATCTGAACCTCGTGAAGACTTCCGTGTATGGCTAATACCAATTGTCCATTTGTGCGTTGCCTCAGTTTAGGGTTTCGAGAAGCCGAAGAACGCTATCAGGTGTGGAATTGCCAGAGTTCATACCCTTCAAATATACCTACCAAATGATGTGCAGGTTCGTTCAAGCTTACCTCGTCAATGCTAGTAAGCTCTAGTATTAGAGTGGAAATCTGAGCTTGAACCTGCGCTGCTCATATTCCAAGTCGAGATGCATTTGACTACTCCCCAATTTGAGATAGTTTGGAAAGGTATGCTATTGCGATGAGAGTGGCCCGGTGCGAACAGTGTCGACCCGAGCTGCTTTACAGAAGAGCGATAACAAAACTTTATACTTGCGCTCAAAACATTTATATATGATGGAGCAACAGCCTTACTAAGAAGCATGGACTGTCATTCCAAAGCTCATGGTAGTCCCATTGCCACCTTCTGATCCTTGAGGCTCTTTCCCCATCGAATTGTGTGATAGTAGCTTTGGAACCATGGAATGCCCAAAAGCCAACCCCACGATGATCTGCACCCACTGAGTGCGGATGTGCATCTTGGCTCTCCCCCCGTACTTATCTGTCCTAGATTGAAGTCCTCGCGAGACATAGAGATTGGTACGCCTCCAAAGATAAACGCAGGTATATCATCATTTGATGTACTACCTGGATAGGAATGAATATCAAAGGATTGTTGAGGTGAGGGGGGGTACCAGCGTTAACCCAGGAATAGCACTGTAGATTGTAGAAGCCACGTTCTTTGGGGCGGTAACCAATGCCGTCCCAGTGTCAAGAAAGGCTTTCTAGAGAAGTCAACGGACGGTCAGGGCATGCTGGTGAGGAGAGAAAACGTACCTTCACCTTAAAAAACGCCTTCCAGGACAGTCCGACCAACTTTCATACCATCGATCATGACGCGCTATCCCGGTCCTTGTTCAACGACGTTCGCTGTCGCCAGATTGCCCTTCCACCTGGACGAATCACGTCCTCCAAGAGTCAGCTCGCCGTTCTGGTCGCTCTTACTACGAGCATGGTAGAAGCTGAACTTGTTTGCTTCAACCACATTCTGTTGAATTAGACTCTCAAAGTTAGCCGGTCCAGTTACCTTTACGAGAACTACTTGTCGACAATTCCATGCCCACAATCGCGTTCCAGCCAATATCTCTACTTCCCCATGCGGAGGAGCTATTTGCATTTCCTGGGACAAACAGTTGCATATCTGCGGCGACCATCCCATCAGATTCGAGATCGTCTAAGTAAGCTAGGCCCTGGTGTGTGGTTCCGTCCGCATAAAGTTATGGTAAAGTGAAGAGGAGTACCGTTTTAAACACGACCGCCAGGACCTTTACCAAGGATACCCCCTGTCAGACCGGAGAGAATACTGCGGCCCTCAGGGGTGTATCTAGCATAACCGTTGGCGGGCGTCTAGGTACGGCCGGAACCCGGATTGTAAGTCCTACGAACATGCAAACAGGATAATAATCTTACCTGTATCAAATAAGAAATAGGAGAGTTGGGCATTCTTCCCCACGTGGCCAACAGTCCACTCCGTGCACGTGTTGGCGATCGAAGGATCAGCGTCGCAACCGTGTGTTGGGATGTCGGCAGCTGGTTGAGGACTCCTTATGATATTTTTTGTCTCGGCCATGGCCATCATGGCCGCGCTAGGAGTGGTGAGCAAAACCAACATTGTCCCTATTGAAAGCATTGAGAGTGGATGGAGGAAAATACAGACGGAAATGGACCTGGACGCTCAGAGGCGTTTATAATTGCTGTCATTCAAGCTCGTTTCGAATAAATCGTCCCAGTAAGGAGACCAGCGAGACCCAGATAAGGGAATCTCCACGGCAACAAAGCCATCTCGATCAATGAGAGGGTTCATCAACGCACAAAGGAGCTTGGTGGTTCATACGTGCATCAGATCAAGCCAATACTCGCTCACGGACGCACAACGCAGCCATGATTGTATAAGTACAGCGACTCCAGGCCAATCTGCCACGCCAATTGCTTTGAGAGTGTCCTTGCTAGCGGTGCCCTCATTGTTGCTTGATTGGAGCGCCCCGAATAAAGATAGGTTTGCATAGTATACAGTCAGTGCCATATAGTTGACCGGCCGTCTCAGTTCGCGTCTTCTACTGTCAGCGATGTCTTTTGTATTTCTGGATTTGATGGAATACAATCCGAAAGAGCTCGGTTGTGATGGTGAGAACAACAAGAGAACGTCCTTGCTTAGTCATGCAGTCAGCGCTCAACCTCGAGAAGCTAGCGAAACATGTTACGTCACTAGCGCAAACAGTCCACTGAGTCCAGCTTACCAACTACATAAAACTTTTGGTAGACCATATAGAACAATCATGAACACAACGCCAGGCGACTACACAATAAACATTCAAAACCACTCTGGCAATTCCCGCGCCTACTTCTGCTGGCCGGCGAGACCTTTTATAACGCCATGGCCAGAAGGAGGAGTTCATCGCTGTATCCAAATCGCAGCCTCCAAAGTGCCCGCTCCCAAGGGCTCAGTCTTGTTCTCGCTGAACATGAAACCCTATGCCATTACAGGGACTTCAAATAAACCACTAAGCCCTGGTATATCGGTGGATATTAGAGATTCCAGACGCGTTCAGATATGCACTATGGACGCCCATGGTGATGTGGTGAAGACGAGCACTGGCAATGCTTATGGAGCTGCACTCGAGGAGTCGGGAAGTGGGTGCGAGACGCTGGGGAGCTTCTCGATTGAGACTGATGGTGAGGAACATGAGTCTAAATCCGGTAAGCTTGGCTTTTGGTAAATTCCATGTTAATGATTACATACTTTGCTTTCACTACGTCCCTCCTTGTCTTCCTATCCAGTATTTTGTCTAGTTTAGCTAAAGGATACCGCGCCCAGAAAACATTTTCGGAGGTCTTGGCGCTCCTCATCCAGAGTACCGAGGCGAAGTCGTCCCAGTGGCTTGCTTTGCCGTACAACCTGGCACCAGTACTGTGATAACTCCTCTCGCCAAGTTTTATATAGGAGAAGGAGAGCGTAAAAACGGCGAAATCTTTGACCCGCAAGCTGTTGAGAACCCATTGGTGGTAGACTTCATGAGTCGGGCTGCTACTCGAGCGTGGGTGGTCCACAATAGAGAAGAGAAATGGGAAGTACATTATTCGTGAAACATGTGTTTGGCTAGTGGGACAGGGAATGACTTATGGCGAGAGGTGACGTTTTCCTTTATTGAATAAGCAGCTTGGAGATTATCATGCGGTTTCACACCTTCGCGAATACTGAGGACGAAATGTTTTAGATTTTGCTATGTTTTTATGAGTTTACGCCGATATATCAACTTGCAGATACATCCTCTGTACTGATATATACCCTAGTATCGCGGTAAAGCCAGATCACATTGCTCAGCAGGCCGATCGCGGTTTTGCATTGCGAAAAATCCTCGATCTTATTCAGACCGACATTTTCCTCAGGAAACAGCAACACCAGAAGGATCAGGAGGCTGCTCTCCCTTCTCCAAGACCGCACTCCCCAAATGCACATCATCTACCAGGATACCGATACTAATCTCCGCAAATCTCCTCTGGCTCAGCATCCACGCCGGAATCTGCCTCACAGTCTCAATAATCCACCTATATTCGTAAAAGGGCGGTCTTGTCCGTATAGTCTCTCCGCTGGCAAAGGCGAAGTAGAGATCATATGCACTTCCGGCACCGGAGGTGAATGAGGTCACCGCGTCGGTGCTTGGGAAGGAAGCTACGTTTTTGAGAGTTGCCATGGTAATTATGAACACGTCGGTGAGGCTGAGGGTTTGGCTGTCGGATCTAAAATAGAATATGCTGTTGACGCGGGCGTCGAGTGAGGTGTTGAGGGCGGTTGGTGAGTTTAGAGTAGAGTTCCCAGCGGTGAGTCCCGGGGTGGTGCCATTTGACACCGTTGGTTCTGCGGTCACACCAAGGCTGGGTATCGGGCTGTTAGTCTCGACAGTAGCTGACGAATAGTATCCTGGCTGTTCGAAACGCACTTGAGCGACGACAACATTGTCCCAAAAGCAATCAATTTCAGCATTCTTGTAATTCCTATTACTGACCACAGTCTCCATACCCCAGTAGATGCACAAAACAGCCACACGATTCTCTACATCCGTTGCGGGATAGACAGGGTCGACGTCAATAACGACTTGTGGATAAGCTTCCATGTGTCCATGGAAATTCGGTTGTCGTCCAAGATAATCCAGCGGTGCAAGTTTCGCTAAAGAATCGACAGCATCCATGAGCATTGCTGTGGCTGGTAGGCCGTCGTTGCCGTATCCTATGGCAATATGAAAATGTGGGTGTAGATCGTTACCGAGACTAGTGAACTTCGCAAGAGAAGTATTTGAAGCTTGGAGGAGTAGTGATAGGTTGGGATTCGTGATGGCGGCAGCTCTTGCCGTTGACGAATACAGGAGATATGAGAACAAGCTCGAGGCAATGGTAGATGAGAAGACCATACTTCCTGAGATCCCGTTACAGCGATAGGAGGGTAGCACGATCGACAGAAGCTGATATTAGCTACTTCTACACGTATATTTATATGTACGTGTCGGCAATACCCAATCGTTTCAGTCATTGGCGCTCACGCGATCTGATGGCCCAGACGCTGCGCATTGTCAGAAACTTATCAAATTATGGTCTTGCGATGCTTCTGCGATGCTTCTGAAAAACTCGGACTTCTACGTTGGTGTTTATTGTTTCAGCGCCCCTAAGCAGGTTGGCGCTTGAAACAAAACGGCACGGAGAGGCAAAGGTGTGCTCATAAGGTGATCACGTAGGAAAGGAATCACCGTAAGCTGTCGTATCATGGTAGTGAGTCCCCAATAGACAACGGTCGATGTTGCATGTCTACTGGAGCGAGAAATTTTGTTCCTGGGAGTTCCCATGTCTTGGAGAAAACCAAGGGATTTCCACCCTTGTTCCTCATATTGTAATCACCGTAAACCCTGGAGTCTTGACCGAATTCGTCTCAATCTGTGAGATTGCGCTGAGGCACCGGAACTTTGGAACAGATGTTTTGTGGAACATCGTTGCCTCAGTCCCTCTGTCAAGAGGGGAAATATCCTATTGGTGGAAAATCCTTATGTAATTAGTGCCTGGGCGGCATGCTTTTCTGCCCCATTTGTTTGTTATTATTCTAGTATCCTGGATATCATACATAGCTGGCCCAAAGATAGCTACCAGTGGTCAATCAACTCACTCTACGTGTACTCAGTAGTGTTACTTGGCCATATTGACGGCATCCTTCCTTTTCTCCATCGAACCTGCCGAGCAGGCTAAGCCCCTTCAGGTGTAGCTCCCGGTCACTAAAGCCCCTCGGACGAGCCTGCTGACTCCGCAGCCGAATTTCCGAAGTAAGCGAAAGGCGCTAACCTGAAAGGGCTTAGCGGAGCTTGGCACATCTGTGGGACTGAGGCAAGAACATCTTGCACCGGGCTTGGCGCGCTAGCATAAGTAATACCTAAAATAAACAAAGCGTGATGTGTAATATGTTGTTAGTATTTTAACTCGTAGAATTTTTATAAGGATCTTGATGTCTCTAGAAGGGTTCACCCCCCAACCGCGCTCACCCCCCAACCGTTCTTCCCGTAGGGCTGACACCTAGAAGCCGCCTAAAGAGCCCCCTAGAGCTGACCACTTAGGCGACAGATACAATCCCCGGAACTTCCCGCGTT
>JAABUP010008545.1_pt1 | contig 13019 bp, 14 predicted proteins | sample 5559201 | NCBI WGS metagenome assembly JAABUP01 (sample SAMN10711887, study PRJNA513373) | rock metagenome | isolation source: Antarctica rocks | place: Antarctica | reverse complement strand
TCTAGGCATTGTGGTGGTGGATAATGGGTGGTAGGTACGTCTATCTGATTTTTTATGGCACCCCTATATTTTTTCGTGGGGTGTGTGCTCGCTACGATTCTGGCATACATTTTCCAATAGCACTGTATAGGGCGATTGAGGCGTTTTTAGGTCAACGACGGTACAGAGCTATCTAAGCCAAAGCCGCCACTAAAGTGGTGTTATTTTTCATAATTCGACCACGCCTCGCGTTAAAGAAATATTTTTTGACGGAATAATTATATTGTTGCGCAGGTTACATTGCTCAAGGACATAATCGCAGCGATTTCAACAGGTTGGTCGGTATGTTATGGATTTAAATGAATGTGCCATTTCTCCGTATATACTACCATCGGGCTTCATGTACTGTCGATCGCATCCAGCGTACTATCAGCCACGACATCGACGACGAAACAGCTACATACATAGATCAGAGGGTTAAATGCAAGAGTGCGTCGAAATAATAAATTGCCCCGATTCCGACATCACCTCCTCTTTGTGTGTAATCACGTTTACACATTAGTCCACGTTTTGAGGAGCTTCCGAATAGGAACCCAATGAAAGACTCCTGACGGTGGGCGCTTAAAGGAGGATTGGGCAGACGTTGCCGACGTTGACGAGACCGACCTAAGCCTTTGAGTCAGCCTCATGGATGTTAACGGACCGGGGGAAGGTGCACGCTTACCTGGGAACCGCTCTGGCAACAAGCAACCTGGGTCGAGCAGACCTGGTTGATGGGGAGGACGCTCAGGACTAATGAAATTCGATCAGCTTAGCTGTGATTCTACTCAGAAGAGTCGACCAAAGGCATAGTGCTTACCGTCGATGGCAAGGCAGTTGATTCCGACCTGGATGGGGATGAGGCCACCAAGCGTCTGCTTCTGGACGCTGTCGCAGCACTCCAACTTCTGGTTGTTACCGCATTTCTGGGATGCCTTCTGGGAGGGAGTCTGATTGCGCTGCTCAAGAACGGGGTTGGCGACAACGGCAACCGCGAAGGTGATGACAGCGAGGATGTTTTGGGCAAGCATGTTTATTGCTTGAGGTTTGAGGATTGGAAATCGATGGAAAGGCTTGAGTGGTAGTTGGATAGACTTGATGTTTGAAGGCTGGATGATTGTTGGGATGGAGATTGGTAACGAGGAGGAAGAGGCCCTTTATATAGCCAAATGAGCATATAGAAAGGAATAGAGTAGGTTGACAATGCTGTTGCCGATGTGAGTCCTTTCGTCATGACCATCTCCTGCGAGACCGAATACCTGATTCTGCAAGTGAATCATACCCTCCCTGACCCTGAATCCAAGCCTGCAGGACAAATTCAAATGAGGGGTTTGAAAAAACGGCATAAGGAGACGAAAGCAGAACCCAGGGGCTGAACATTCTGCAGCTTCTGAGCCCTCCTTAGGTCGGTTCTCATCACCAATGCACCATTGACACTTCGGACGAGACACGGTTAATTCCCTTAGTGCGTGATGCCTCTGCATGATTCTGTTATGCGTCGTGGTGGCAATGATAATGACAGGTTGTCCTTCACTCCGCCATTGCGTCCAACCATGTCAGTAACTGTGGAACTGACGTACGTTCAACCCTCCACGTCAACGTGTGATGTGAGGATATTTTGGGTGCAGAGATGCAAGTGAAGCCTGACGGACAACTGGATCAGGTTAATCAATATACATTTTCATGCATATGTCGCGCCTCTTATATAACCTGACCAATGAACAATCGGGTATACGAAATAAGCTGTCGCGAACACGCCACTGCGGCGCCTCTTATATCTCGTATTATTTGCTCTCCTAATGGGTTTCTTGGAGAAACCTTAATTTCTCAAGTCAGGTGAAAGGCGGGTCTAACTGGAAGCCAACTTCTGTTGTCAGGTCCCACCAATGTCGTGCATAAGATCCCACTGGCTTGCCAGTTCCAACGCCCATAATACCTTTGCTCTTCTTCAGACCCTGAATTGGGAAGCTTTGCTCATGGGACGCAGCGGCACATGCGGCAAGAATGAGAACACAAAAGCGGGCCTTATGAGCTCTTCACTGAATGCCTCCTACGTCAGCAAATGAATTAGTAATAAAGCGCTTGTGGAAGCATATTCTCAAGCGCCAGGCGTAATTGAAATCAGTCCTAATGTTTCAGAGAATGTAACCCATTCGTTAGATCAACGGGAATACCGGCTGGAGAGAGCCTCTGGTGGTATGGCTTGCTCCCATCGATGTTCTAGCAAAAACCCTTGGGGACCATAGTGTCAAGTTTCTGTTGCTCTAATTGATAGCTCTCTGATCGTCCTGTATCCTAGGACAAGGCTGACGACGACTGTATGCCTGGTACAAGCATCGTATGGGCCTCAGCCGCGAGCACCACATCCCCGCCTTGACTAGGTCTTTTGCGTCCATAACTTGCATAATGATCCGCTTTGAGCGGATATGCATCAACGCAGTATGAATGTGGCCCAATTGGTGGGGGTCATATCGCGGCTCAACACCACGCGGTGCTGTAAACTCAAGGCGATGTCGACGTTCCCATGGTGAGTGCCGCGGACAATATCGCGCATCCATTACATCTGGGGCGTGTTCACCATCCGGTGAGGTCTCCTTCACTGCAGTCCTGTGCCGGCGGGACTCCCACATGCATCGGCCAGCTGTCAGACCCTGCGCTCGGGGACTTGGGAAAGGGTCTCGAGGAAGATCTTTTACCGGAACCGGCGATATCGGACGAGAGTTCAATGCAGAGTCTCTCAATGAATCGTTATTCTTCAGCCGTTTGGCGAATATGCATTGCAGTTGTAAAGTTTGTGAATGCTTTCGGAGTAGATCGTGCACGCAGATCCTCCACATGATATGCCAGAGGTGCGTGGATGAGGCGACAACGGCCAATAGTGTTGCAGTAGGCACATTAGCGCCATCAATCTCATCTCAACCTCGTCGCCGTGTACTGCAGCGCCGAGAAATCAAGTCAAGCTGTTGGCCGCAAGACACAACAACTTCCAACCCCAGCAGACTCGTATACGAGTTGACGATCCAACGCAGGGGACACGAGTGAGACACGGACGTGGCGGAGTACGCAGAGGCAAGATTCAGCGCAGACTTGGAAGTCTGTTTGGCTAGCAATTAAGGTTAACCTGGCGGTTGATCACGCACGGCTCGTACCGCATCATCGCTAAATCAAGCTCGATCCGGAGGACCCCTCCCCTGATCACCGTGTAGGTGCTGGATTGAGCGATGACCTAAATCGCCTTTCGTATCTGTTGAAGGTATTATTCGTTGGAAACCAGGCCTCCGGGATTGTTGTAGTTGCCATTACCAATCCCGTCTGTATCCCTTCCAGTCTTGGCCTGGGAGTTGGGTGTCAGTCATAAGTGTCCCTTTGTACTACTCTGCCCCTACTAGTGGTACGAGTACTTCCACCCACCATCAAGCGGTGACGACTTTCTTCACCAACTGGCAAGAATTCTCTTTTGCGCCACTTCGTGACATGTATGTACACTACCTTGGATTTTACTTCCACCACAATACCTCCAGTTGTGGTTCCAGGTAGCCCGCGAGACAGGGTGGAGGCCGCGTACATCATCACTTGGCTCGGCGTATTCAATTATGGAGCCTTGGCCTCGATACCTGGAAGCAGCACACTGTCTTTACTGGCTCCGTGGTCAACACCTGAGTACATCTTCGGTGTTCGTCTGCTTGCTTTCGCCTCTTATACAAGCCGCAGATATATCAGCACCGTAACGCCGCGGTAATCCATGACACAACGCCGAAGTAGTGATCGAGCATTAGCGGTGGAGGTCGAAAGGACCTCGAAGATGCCTCGATACGACACCCTAATGTCGACGTTCAAAAGTCTACGAACCGGGCCGCCGTGAACAAATGGCAAGTCGATAGATAAGGTGTTCCGGTGGTAGCACACAGCTCGACCAGGCCAGCTCGACCAGGCAATCTCGACCAGGCAATCTCGACCGGGCTATCTCGAACAGAGCCCAGTGCCATGGCGACCTGTCGGAGGGAGCGGATCATCAAGCAAATGTAGAGTACTTCTTGGATGTATTTGGTGGAAGGCATAATTTCTACCACCCAAACACCCGCTTGAGCTATACAAAGGCCTCAGAAGATCAGTGGCAAAAACAAAGAACTAGTCCTCGATTCATGTAGGGCATCGACCTCTTTGAGATGCGATGAAACACTCTCTCTATCCACGTCAGGTAATCGTACTCGAACCATGACGAGAATATCTGATCATCTCGACGCTGGTTGCGGCCGTTACTCAAAGCGGTTGCGCCGAGGATTTGGTTGCAGATCACTTAACAGGAAAGTCAAAAAAGACGCGCACACTATAGGTCGTGCCCCTGGAAACTTGTTAGACCTGATCTCAAACCGATAGACAAGCCAAATCACTTACGGGTTCGAACCGGGGTCGCCGGAAGCCATTTGACAGCTGGAGAAAATTCAAAATCCGGCGTGATTACCACTACACTACACAACCTCGTTGATTTGGAGCGGGGTCTTATTTGGGACTATATTCAATTGCGGTCTTTTACGGACACGGCAGGGGGATGCACAGGCATACGCCTAGGTTGGATTGACCCGGTTGGGTTAGGTTGCTCAATATTCTTGGACGATGGGGTTGACTCGCCCCGCCAAGACTTTCACATAAAGTTATGCACTGTAGTGAGGGTTGTGTCTCACCGAAATTCTAGGTTTTTGTGAAGGCGGTCAGGAAGTTCTATGGACACGGAACGCTAGTAGGGGGCGGAGACATCGAACTTCCTGCCGCGTCCCTATCAAGACCCTTCAATTAATGTTACTTCCTACAGATCTTTCATGAATGTCGTGGTTTGCGGGACTGATAGTACTCCTCCCCAAATCCGTTGAGAGGCCACAGCATGTTGCAATGATATTATGACACAGTACGTAGGTGTGATGGCTTATTGTATTGGAACGGTGATGTAGGTGCAATTATCTAATTAGACTTTACATCTACCTGGTAGTGTTGTAAATCATACCACTTTGACAGACATCTGTAAACATCGACGCCGGGCATCATCGCTGGGACGGTGAAGTAAGTAGCAACCAATAAGATATTACACGATACATTTTGCGATTTATTAAAAGCCACGATTCGTCTGCGGGCAATGGATTACGCTGGTCGGGCAGAGATAGATCTTGGGCCGTTTCGAATATTTGGTTGGCAGCTTCCAAAGCTCCTGTCGATTCCTTTGCACGCTTCCGGACGGACCCTACCTTTGACCTTTTCGAGCGCAGTGCCCGGCAAGGCTTCCTTGCACTCCATCGTGAAGGTTTTCCGATCCAGCGACACTCGAGCTGTGCCGGCAGGAACGGGACGGGCGGCTCGTTGGGCTCGCCGGCAACAAGCCGCCGGTGCTTCGACGTGATTTATTCGCCCTGCAATATAGCTGTCCGTTACCTGTTTCGGTAGTCTTTAGGTGGAGAAGATAGGAATCTGATTGGCACCGTTCATGTGCCCTTGCCGGGAGCCACGCGGCGTGTTTCGTAATCTCCTTCACTTTTCATCATCATCATCTTTCCCTCGTGCTTTGCGAGCATTATCCCGGCGTCTCCGGACTCGCTGCTTTCCCTGGCCGGTCATTCTTGAGCCTGGATCTACGACACCTGCCTGGAAACCGCCAGATCCGAAGGCGCCTGCTTCGACATAGACCGTTTGTGTCGGAGCTGACAAGGAGATGTTCTCATCCAGCTGATGTGTATCGCGAATGTCAGGAGGATTCGATCCAGATACGCACAACACCAGACAGTTCAGCTGTGCGGAGGACTCCGCACAGTCATTGTGGAATCTGCAGCAGGGGCAGTGCTGAGGTCGAAAGCTATAGAGGAGGTTAACGCGATGAAAGGGTCCGCTGGCCGAGTTGGAAGAAGGGTCGAGCCTGGAAGATAGAGTAGGAGAGAAAGGAGCATGCAGAGCATGCCAAAGCGCCGATTCTGGGGTCCGCCATGACAACTTCCAGCCAACCAAGAGGGCTTAGCTAGAGCTCGGAATACATCGTTATGTGCTCAAGTATTCCTTAACGCTTCGGAGATCGGCCATACCGATCGAACCTGTCAACGTTACAATGCGGTCAGGATGACTATCACTGTGTGATGTAGTATACACAACTGTATCAGTGTACTCAGTCGATCATTATCTACAGTGATACAATGTGAAAGACCAAAGCTTTCTAAAATCGCAGCGCCCCTCCTACCCCAGGCATCTAAGCCAACGCCAGCGCCATGGTGACAAAGGAGTCAATGTCAACCCGTACCAATCAATGCAGCATGTAGTTTTCAGTAAGATGTCCTCCGTTCTCTGCGTACTGCTGCACATAATTCTCCTCCATCCTGTCCAGATTCATAAACTCCTCGATGTCCCCGTCACTCACTCCTTGGTGCATCTGTGGCGGATGCTCCTCCTCCAGAGCTATAGGATGAGTCGAGGATCCAGCTTCTATAGGGAAGTCATTCTCTCTAGGTGGGCCATCTAGTCCCCTGCTGATTTGAGTTCCAACAGGCACTGCTCTTCCAAACGCATCCCGTCGATCGAACTTCTTATGTCCAATTTTGCCGGCACCAAGTGAAGAGTCTCCTCGTCCATTCATCCACATGCCCGCATCACTGATCTCGCCTCGCCGAAGGTCCCTGGTAAAGTCCGCTGTTCCACGGAGGATAGGTAATAGAAGACTCGACTCGTACCAGCGGCCTTTCACCTCGCCAAGGCTAAGACGTGCAAGAGATTGCATCAGCTTCCAGGATGAGATGTTTCCCTTTGTCGGTATCGTTGCCTGGTTCCGGTAATTGAGATCCTGTCGTAACCTAACCGGGAGGTTAGGGTTTGCGGGAGTCTCGCGGCCTGGAGTATGCATGACCGTAGAGAAAGTATATATATCTCCCACTAGATATGTCGTAATACTGCCGGTGCCGGTGGGATAACTAGGTCGTGTCTTCTCAACAATGTCGTGCAATATCATAATATCTTGACCGCTACCAATCCGCAGTCGTATTGGCTCACCAACCCAGATCTTTTCGCCACCTAAGTAGATGCCATTCCAGTGAGTCTCACCTGCTGTAGCTGTTGATATATCCAACTGTTGTAAGAGAGTATAGCTCTCATCAATGACTTTCGCAGCAAATATACTGCCATCTACCTCTGCGTCTCCGGGTCCATATCGGCCTTGCAAGACAGCTCTCCAGTCCACTGTATCGTAATTGAGTCCGCCAGCAGCGAGTGGCTCATGAGTTGGGCTTGGAGCACTCCAAGCAAGCCATGGGCGTAAGAGGTCTTCTTGGGCAATTACCTTGAGGGGAGGATGTCCGAATGGATGCGATAAGGGCTGCACCAAATACCTGGGACGATCCAACTGCTTAGCATCTTTGAAAAGTTCTCGTTTCGTTATAATCGATAGTCCCCAAGCTGATCCACGGTTGAACCACACCAGCTCTCCGGGCCGGAACAGAAATTTACCATACTGAACGTCTAAGCCTTGCTCGAAACATTTGGCCGGTGGTAAAGGGGTTGGAGTAGACATTCGGGGCAGGCCAGTCTGAGGTACTTGTGGCGCGACCGAAGGTGATGATGCCTTGGCAGTTGGCTTTGAACCATCCTGGGATGCTATTCGCTTGGGGATCACCACCGTAGGATCACTGCCTACAACAGGAACCTTCGACTTAACATCCTCCTTCTTCATAGCCGGCTCTGCTTTGATCTTCCCTTGCCCGGCATTCTGACTTTTCTCGACTATTTGAATCTCTTCTGGGGAGCATATTTTGCATGCGCAATTGTTTGGGTCTCCATCTTTATCCGTGGCGAGCCAAAGTAAGTGGGGAAAGAAATCTGCCGGACTCCGGTATCGCTTTTTGCGACCTAAAGGGTGACCATAGAGGTAGGCATCTTGACGATCGTTAGGACCTTTCGCATGATTTCTCGTTGATTTCTGGAGCTTGCCAGTTTCTTCAGAAATCGTATACTTTAGATGCTCGTAGAGCCGGTAATTCTCTGGTAAAGCTGCCAGAATGTAGTTTCTCCCTGAAGTTACATCAGCCTCTCTTCTGCCTTCATACTAGGTAGCTTCGGACCCTGATGTTCTTTCCTCCCCAACTCACGCACAAGCATGCCACCAAGCTTCCTTCTCCAGTCGACTTCTTTAGCATCACCATCTTCCAACTTGGTGTAAAAGTCGCTGACACCTTTCGCATCTGGCGTGCTGTCTAGTTGCTCGTCTGTAGGCTGGTTGAGCTCCTTCTTTCTTGATCTGGAGGCTATCTCGAGCTTTCCATCGGACCTTGCAATGTACACAGGATAAAACGGCGCCATGCTGAATCATGCATGGAGAGGCTGAAACATGCTACAGGTTGGTTGTAAGTCGACCAAAAGATTTGCAGGTTCAGTTCTGACTCTGGGGAAGATAAAGCCAACACTGGTGCGCTCTTCAAGTGTTGTCAAGGCAGATATTAAATATTAGACTTCGAATGAATCAGAGAGATCGCGGCTCTTCGGCTCATACCGAGACACGCGTTTCCTCGCGAGTTCCCAAGTCGCGCTAAGCCCTACATACCTCTGATATAATCTACCTTACGTGAATGTACGAGTAGAAGTCTTGGGCCTCCAGATTGCATGCAACACTCCTGTCCCTCAGCGACTTGCTCCCAAAGTTCGGCCATTCGTGTTTGCAGAGTTAGATCGGTTGGGCGGTACTTCTGGAAATCTTGAACAAACTTGACCCTACTACTCCCTATTGAAAGCGCCACCACCATAAAAGCAGACACATCCATCGCACAGACGTCGTTGGAGAAATTCACTACAGCATTTGCGCTTCTACAGACTGTTAAATGTGAAGTCTTGCTAGTCCAGTATTGAGGAAACGGACCACTGCTGACCTGGTCCTTTGGTTTTCGCAGCCCCGAGCTACGTCGAATGCCCAGTGCGATTTCTACTACTTCAACCGTAGAACTTTCCGCAAAGCTCGACTGCACGCTCGTACTTCAAGTTCCCACGGTTTCGCCCAGTTGCTCATCGACTACTCCATGCTTCTTCCTCAATGCAATACCCGCCCACGCCTACTTCAGCCAATCAACCATCTCTGCGAGCAGCAGATCTAGATCAGTACCACTTTTTCACTAGATCTATATCTTTGAGCGCGATTGACTCTAAAGAACTCAGCCCCAGAATCAAGCTGTCAAGATCTACAACCGCTTCAGAGCTGCTAGCTGCCTTTTCGCCTATGAAGCATCCGAGCAGACCACCTTCCTTAATGTTTACAGAAACTATGGCGACAGTCAACGCTTCTCGAGATCTTCGTCAAAAAGAACGCGTTTCGTACACCATCTCCGACGATTCAGATTCTGAGGCTTCCCCTTCAGTAGTTTCGTCATCATTCCACACACCCCAAAAACGCCCAACGCGGAAGATGATAGACCTCGAGGAAGACAGCGTCGAGGAGTTGGAAACACCTAAGTCACCTCCTCCACGAATCTCGTCTGCAGGTCACAAGCTTCGACCACATAAAGAATTACATCTCTCTCTGAGAGCGCAAGAGAACGGAGACAAGCCTGTGATCAAGAAACGAAAGCTTACGTCGGTGAGGAAAGCAAATCACAAGAAGCCCAAACTTATCTTGGAATCTGACGCCAAGCACGGGGACGAAGTGACCACTGACCTTCCCATGGCACCGATTCGCACTGCTCGGAACGAGATCCGCGATTTCATTGCAACAGAGACCGCCGCTAAGAGATCCACGTTCTTCATAGCGAAGAAGAACTATTTTCTCCCTCTACTGCCAGAGTCAAATCACATTAGTAGACTCGTAGAGAAGGGCGAATGTTCGGAAGCTGACATGAGCAATGACAAAGATTCCACTGTCCCGTACGAAACAATTGACGTGCAGCCAAAAGGGTGAGTCATCATCTATCGTAGAGCCACTAGTGATCACTAGGAGTCTTGGCTAAGGTCCGTCAATACAGTGTCATAGCTACTATGAAACCCTATCAGCTTTCAGGTCTATCTTTCTTAGTTTACCTCCACAGAAATGGCCTCTCTGGCATTCTTGGTGACGAAATGGGGCTTGGAAAAACATTACAGACGCTGTCTCTCTTTCAGTATCTCAAGGAACATCGATCGCCTCCAGACTCAGAGACTGAGCTCCGCCCTTTTCTAGTCGTGTGCCCTCTCAGTGTCCTCAGCTCTTGGATTTCCGAAGCCCGAAGATGGACCCCAGGCTTGAAAGTTCTGAGATTTCACGGGCCTGCTCACGAAAGGAATCGTTTAAAGCGAGTTGCATCCGGTGAAGAAGACATGCACGGCAATGAGACCAAACAAGCAAGGAAGAAGAAGAAGCAGCGACGTACCGCCACGGGTAAACCCATAATCTCACTTGATACCGATACTGAGGAAGAGATCACTGATGAGAGAGGGGTCGACCTGATCGTGACCACTTATGACACCTTCCACGCGGAACACTCCTGGTTTAAGAAGGCGTTTGTGTGGAGATATGTGGTACTCGATGAAGGCCACAAGATCAAGAACGATCTCAGTCAGATCTCTATGGCTCTACAAGGGCTTGGAGCAGAGTATCGTCTGATCTTGACAGGCACCCCGCTACAGAATAACCTTGTCGAGCTTTGGGCACTTCTTCACTGGCTTTATCCTGAAGTCTTCACTGAGAAATCCGCAGAGCTCTTTAGGTCTTCCTTCGATCTGACACGTGGAAAGGTCAGCACCACAGTTATGGACGACGCGCGCCAGCTGTTAGAGCTTATTATGCTCCGACGGATGAAGAACAGCCCGGGCGTCGACCTGAATCTGCCGCCGAAGACTGATGTCTTGCTTTTCGTCCCGCTTACGCCTATGCAACGGTTTTGGTACACTCGACTCCTGACTCGCGCCGACAAAGGTCTCTTAGAGGATCTGTTCCAGGGCGCTAAAGAGAAGGAACAGGATGCGAGAGTCAAAGAATGCAATGAAGCAAAGGAATGGGAGCAGAAAGATCTAGTTGAACTTGAAGATCTCGACAAGACATGCGGCACGGCCGGTGATGGTTGGGAAGAAAGTAAGGAAATAATGCGACAAGCCATCCAGCAGGAGCAGCAAGACGAGGCAAAGAAATCGGCCTGGAGGAAGCTGATGAATCTTCTTATGCAACTACGGAAGGTTGGTCTCAACACCGCTGTGTACGGGTCTTCACTTACCATGGCAGTGCTGCAATCACCCGTATCTGCTTCCGCACGCTGAGCCAAGTCCCTACTATCTTGGTGAACACATCATCCATGCATCTGGGAAATTCATCGTTCTTGAGAAACTGATCAACGAGCTTGTGACGAAGCAAGGGAAGAAAGTTTTGATCTTTTCTGGTTTTACTCGCATGCTTGATTGCTGCGAGGATTTCCTGTCACTACGAGGTGGCGACGGCGAGAGCTTCAAGTATGTCAGACTTGATGGGGGTACAGCAAGAGCTCGAAGGAATCTGGGCATACGCATGTTCAACGATGAGAAGTCTGAGTACAAGGTCATGCTCATATCAACTAGAGCTGGAGGTCTTGGTATCAATCTAGCGACCGCCTCGGATGTCATCATGCTGGACCAGTAAACTCATTGCTTTGTTTGACATCTTACTCACGCTAATTTATGACAGGGACTGGAACCCCCAGATAATGCTACAAGCCGAAGCCCGAGCCCATCGGATTGGCCAAACAAAGCCTGTAACGGTATACAAGCTTTGCACTCAAGGAACTGTCGAGGAGCAGATGATGGGTCGAATCCAGAAGAAGCTTTATCTGTCAGCAAAGGTGAGTCTCGTTTCACGAGAGTATCAGAATAAAAGGAGGCTAAGAGTTTCGTGTGGTACCAGGTCACAGAATCGATGCGAGACATTCATACGCCCGCTGGCTCCAAGGCGAAGAAGAAGGGAAGGGTCAGCGCTGTAGCGGATGATGACATGCCCCAGCTTGATGCTAGTCAGTTGATGTCACTGGTTCGCCGTGGCGCTCAGGCTCTATCTCATCCAGAAATCAATGTCAACGAGATGCTTGGCTGGAATTGGGCAACAATGCTTGAGAATTGCAAAGACAAGCCCGTGGATGTGCATGTTTCTCAACAGACGCAGCCGGACGCTCAGCTGAAAGAAGAGGATGAGCAGAGATGGCTCTCCCAGATGGAGCAAGTGGAGTCATATGTCTTTGGGGGAAAGAAGTACTCCAGAGAGCATGATAACGGCGCTTTCGCACAGATTCAGCAGTTGGACAAAGCAGCGAGGCGGTTTGGGAAGAACACGACTGTTATGGTCGACGGGTTTGCGATTAGTAAGGAGAGCATGTCATGCGGTGATTGGGAAGCTGTGCCTACAATGGCTGGGAAGGATCCAAGACTTGCAGAGGTGAAGCGTGAAAAGCGACGCGCGGTCGTGAACCAGGAGGTAGGCTTGCAATGCTCCACTATACTAGGTTACCACTAATGGAAATCTCTAGCAATGCCAAGTCTGCTGGGACGGTGGAGACCTCATCCTTTGCTCAGGCTGCCCGAGGTCGTACCACTACCAATGCTTGGACAAAGATTTTAAGGCTCGCGCTAGAGGCAAAATGCAATTCCATTGCCCTCAACATCAGTGCGCCGACTGCCTGGAGAAGACTGGGGATGCCGGCGGCATGATCTTTCGCTGCAGGTGGTGTGAACGCGGATATTGTGAAGACTGCCTAGATTGGGATAGGGCCAAGCTCTTAGGGGAGAACCTGCTAGAGTACGAGCTCTTAGACTTTCCCGCCGTCGTTCAAGCCTTCTATATCGAGTGCGCAAATTGTCGCGATCACCACGAAGAAGATGTTGAGGCTCGCCGTTTCTGCGCCAACATGGCTTTCGAGTTCGAGAGTAAACATCATGAGATGGTGGAGAAGCGAGGTATGATAGCGGAGGAGACGAAGACAGCTTTGCTGCCGCCCAGCAGGGCCGAATCTCTTACCGACGCCACCACACTTGATGGATCTGGGGTTAGCACGCCTCAATTGGCG
>JAABUP010008544.1_pt1 | contig 13021 bp, 7 predicted proteins | sample 5559201 | NCBI WGS metagenome assembly JAABUP01 (sample SAMN10711887, study PRJNA513373) | rock metagenome | isolation source: Antarctica rocks | place: Antarctica | reverse complement strand
AGCGGGCGCACGCGCGCATCCTGACGCTCAACTATGGGGAAGCCGCCGCCGTTGACCTCCTCGGCCCGGCGTCGGGCCTGCCGCGGGCCGTCAGCGGGCACAACACCTACGCCCTCTGGGGCGCGGGGCCGTCTGCCGCAGCGGTGACGATCGCGATCGGGTATCCTCGCGACCGGTTGGCGGCCCTGTTTGGGGACGTCCGCCCCGCCGCCACGCTCACTAACGCGGCCGGGGTGAAGAACGAGGAGAACGGGTACACCGTGTACGTGTGTCGGCGGCTGCGCCTGCCCTGGTCAGAGGCTTGGCGGCGCCTCACGCACTACAACAGGTGACTCATCATGACAGCGCCGTGTCCACCGCACGCTGGGGTACGGCCAGGATGCAAGAAGTACGGCCAGGATGCAAGAAGTACGGCCAGGATGCAAGAAGTACGGCCAGGATGCAAGAATAAGACGTAGCAGAAGGCGCTAACTCTAAGCGCCTATTCTAGGGCATCTGATGTCTGAGAGGGAAGCGTCAGAACTCAGAACATAACCTGTTGGACAGGGAAATCCTACGAGAAGTGGCACTGCCTATTGCTAATCAGAACCAAGAAAAGGGCTATCGCTACGATTAATTGATCTGGAAAGTAGCCGGACAGGGTCGCGTGAGGCGGTTTTTGGCCGTGTATTCTGAGTTCTGACGCCTCTCATCAAGGTGCAAGGAAAACGCATAGCCAGGCCGTTGACCAAGAACACATTGATTGGCTGCTGATCACGACCGTAGCCCCAGGAATTCACTCCACTATCTGAGCGTGCTCATGTAGAAGTGGACGGCGCTCCTGCGCTGGCCCCAACGATGAGCTGCCATCGACGGATCACACGTACGGCGGTGGCTCCGCTTGTGCAGACGAGGGTCACGTCGGGTAATTCTGGTGGCCCGTCCACTTCTACATGAGCAGGCAGGTCGAGTGGAGTGAAACCCTGGGAATCCCGCGCGACGGTGATTGTCCAGATCGAACTGATGCTACACCCGACAGTACCGCGCCTATGCGACCGCGCCGCGCGCCGTGTCACCTTATATGAAACAGCACGCAGTGAGGCGGACGTGTCGCTGCTGGAGTAGGAAACCCAGCGCCCCCTGACCTGCTCAGGGTAGGGCGACCGGATTGCCGATGATGACGTCCGCGCACTTGTATTGTGTCGTGGTGACAGCGCCGAAACCGAACACTTCCGCCCGGCCGAACGGTATCGTGACGTGCGCGGCGAGCTGTCCCTGCTGCAACGATGTCTTGTAGACCTGGACGCCGTCCGCTGTCACGCTGAAGTCCGCGTGTACGTCGACATCGGTCGCGTCCGTGATTCCCACGTCGAACCGGATTGATCGATACCCCAGCAGGCGGTGCGCGTTGAGCGACACGCCGGTAGCGTTGTAGCCACAGTTGTGGATGACGACGGCGCGACCGAACCGGCTGCCCGCGATACGGGCCGCGTCATTGTTCGTCTCGAAATAGGACATAGCGCGTTGGTAGCCGGAGAAGTCCGGCGCGACCAGGGACCGTGGACTCGTGGCCGGCGGGGCCGATCCGGCGATCGGCTGGCTATGCACGATGATAGGGTTGCCCAGGATGACATGAGAGCATTTGTCGCGCGTCTTCGTGACGGCGCTAAAGCTGAAGACGTCCGCCTGGCCGAACATCAGCGTGACCCGCCGGGGGACCGCGCCCTGCCGCAAGGCTTCCTTATACACCGCTGTGCCGTCGGCCGTGACGGTGAAATCGGCGCGCACGTCCACGTCGGAGCGGTCCGAGATACCCACGGTGAACGAGATGCCCTTATACCCAGGGAAGCGGCGTGCGTTGACCGAGACGCCATTCGCGTTGTAGCCGCAATTGTTGATGACAATCGCCCGCGCGTACCTGGCGCCGGTGACGACGGCCCCGTCGTCGTTGGTGGCGAACGACGAGGCGTTCCGCTGATAGCCATAAAAGTCGCCGGCCATGAGGTTGCGGTAGTCGTCCGCGCGGGCCGTGGGTAGGCCGTGCCACACGGGGGCGGCCGCGCCGGCCACGGCGCTGGCCACGACGACCAGTCGTGCCAGTATCCTCGCTCCTGCTCTCATCTGTCCTCCTCTGCCCGTACCGAGCGGTTGATCCAATGGAACGCCTACCCTTCAGTCTGGCGCGCGCGCGGCGGCCTAACCAGGCAAAGGCGGCAACGATAGCGGCAACAAAAGCTGCAAAAACGGCAGGCGCCGCGTGCTATCATCACAACGGGCACGCCCAGGGTTACCCACGGTTGTTGGTTCGACGCATCCGGGACGCGTCGAGCTGGAGGAGACGCCCGGACAGGGTGTCGTGGACAGGGGCGGAAACATGGATGGAAACCCCGACGGGACGGGACTAGCAGGCTTCGGACGGCTCCTCCGCTACCACCGGCTCGCCGCGGGCCTAACACAGGAGGGGCTGGCCGCACGCGCGATGGTCAGCGTGCGCAACATCCGCTACATGGAGCGCGGCGTCGAGCACGCGCCACAGCGGGACACGGTCCGCTTGCTCGCCGACGCGCTCGCGCTCCCGGCCCACGACCGGGCCGCTTTCGCCGCCGCCGCCGAGCAGTGGGGAACGCGCCCGCGCTCGCGCCTGACCGCGGCGACGGGCACTCACCCACACACCCTGCCGGCGGTGCTCTCGCCGCTATTCGGGAGAGCGAGCGATGCGGCGACGATTCAGGATATCCTGTACCGCGAGGACGCGCGCCTCGTGACGCTCACGGGGCCAGCCGGGGTTGGCAAGACGCGTCTGGCGTTGCACGTGGCGGCCGCGGTGGCGCGGCAGTACCCCGACGGCGTGTTCCTGGTCGCGCTCGCTAGCGCCCGCGACCCGAGCCTCGTTATGCCAGCCATCGCGTGGGCGCTCGACGTGCGCGACAACGGCGCTCGGCCGCTCGACGCGCGCGTCCGCGCCCATCTGCGGTCGCGGCGGGTGTTGCTGCTGCTGGATAACGTCGAGCAGATCCCGGCGGCCGCGCCGCTCATCGTCGACCTCCTCACGGCCTGTCCCGAGGTGGGCGCGCTGGTGACGAGCAGAGCGCCGCTCCAGGTCCGGGGCGAGCAGGAATATCGTCTCTCCCCCCTTGCCATCCCCGACCCGACGCGCCTTCCTCCGGTCGATGAACTCGCGCAGTGTCCGGCCGTCGCGCTGTTCCTGCGCCAGGCGCGGGCGGTCAATCCCGCCTTCGCGCTGACCACGGCCAACGCCGCGACCGTGGTGGAGATCTGCCGGCAACTCGATGGCCTCCCGCTGGCGATCGAGTTGGCGGCGGCCCGCGTCACGGTGCTACCACCCCACCAACTCCTGTCGCGCCTCGGGCGCCGCCTGCGCGTCTTGACCGACGGGGCGCGCGACCTCCCGGAGCGCCAGCAGACGCTACGCAAGGCCCTCGACTGGAGCTACGACCTCCTCACCACGCGCGAGCAGCGCGTACTCCGGCAGCTCTGCGTGTTCGCCGGCGGCTGCTCCCTGGAGGCGGCCGAGGTTGTGTGCGATGTGGACAATGAGTGGGACGCCGGGGACGCCGGGGACGCCGGGGACGCCGGGGACGCCGGGGACGCCGGGGACGCCAGCACCCTGCCGGATGCCCTGGACGTGCTTGCGTCCTTGGTCAACAAGAGCCTGCTGCATCCCGTGAGACACGATCGGGCGGGATGGGACATTGAGCAGGAGGCGCGCTTCGACGTGCTCGAAACGGTGCGCGAGTACGGGCGCGAGCGGTCGGATGCGTGCGGCGACACTGACACGCTCGCGCGCCGGCACGCGTCATACGTCCTGACCCTGTGCGAGGGGGCGGAGGGACATCTCATCGGCCCGCGGCAGGAGGACTGGGTCGCGCTGTTAGAGCGGGAGCACGACAACGTGCGCGCGGCCTTACGTTGGGCACGAACAGGTCACGCCTATGGTTTGGGCTTGCGTCTCGCTGCGGCGCTGTGGCGCTTTTGGTGGATGCACGGCCACCTGAGCGAGGGGCGAGACTGGCTGGACGATTTACTGGCCCTGGATGCAGCCCATGCGGTCCCTGATACAGCGGCGTCAGTGGCGGTGCGCATCAAGGCGCTCAAAGGGGCCGGTATCCTGGCGACGCAGCAAGGCGATTTTGCGCGGGCCGTGGTCCTACACGAGGAGAGCCTCGCCCTGGCGCGCCGTGAGGGCGCCGGAGAGGACATTGCCTCGGCGCTCAACAATCTCGGCAACGTGGCGTTTCGCCAGGGCGACTACGCGCGAGCGGTCGCCCTGCACGAGGAGAGCCTGGCGCTCGCGCGCGCTCTGGGGGACACGCCCGGCATGGGCCGCGCGCTCAACAATCTCGGCAACGTCGCCCTGTTCCGGGGCGAGTACGAGCGAGCGACCACGCTGTACGAGCAGAGCCTCGCCCTGGCCCGCGAGTTAGGCGACACATGGAGCGCCGGCGCGGGGCTCAACAATCTTGGAATCGTGGCACGGAACCGGGGTGATTATGCACATGCCACGGCGCTCTACGAGCAAAGCCTGGCCCTGCAACGAGAACTGGGCGAGCGGCAGGGCATAGCGCGCGCCCTCGCGAACCTGGCTGAACTCGCGCAAGACCTGGGCGACGATACGCGCGCTATGACGCTCTGTACGGAGAGTTTGGCCATGCGACGATTGGTCGGCGATCGCTGGGGCATCGCGTCAGCCCTGGCCATGCTGGGGGATATCGCGCGGGGTGAGGGGGATGACGCGACCGCGTATACGCGCTATGCCGAGGGCCTGATCATGCAGCGCGAGCTGGGCGACACCCTGGAGATGGCGCGTTGCCTGGAGGGCATGGCAGCGGCAGCCAGGGGGGTGGGGCAACCCGACCACGCGGGGCTGCTGTTCGGGACAGCGGCGGCGCTCCGCGAGGAGATCGGCGCTCCTCTACCCGCGGCGGATCGTGTCCGTCATGAGCGCGACGTGGAGGCAACACGGGCCGCCCTGGGAGACGACCGCTTTGCCGTGGTCTGGGCCGAAGGTCACGCCTTGTCGCCGGACCGTGTCGTACCGCTGGCACGGCACATCACCACGACGGTTGTGTCGGAACGACAATAAACGACAGAGAATACAGACGATAGAGAGAGGGAATACGCCTTGTATCCGCACGCGTGAACAGGCTAACAGACCTGTCCCCGTCAAGGCTTGCCTCATCCGCGTTTTCCCTCACGGCGCGCCATGAATTGTTGCGCTGAAGTACCTCAAAGGCGCGGCGAAAGGGTGCGGCGCAACGACTTCATGATGTGTTGACACTGCGTACCGCGCGGGTCGGCGTGTGTTGGCCAGCGTGCCGATGGGGGGATACGGGGCTCCACTCAGATCGCGGTGGCGCTGAAGGGCATGGTGGCGCGTAGGGCATGAATGCGTATGTCCCGTGTCGCATGAACAGGCATGAATGGCTCGCGCATGGGCGTGTCAGACCGGGTTACGGACCACTCCAGCGACGGTACAGCGGGAATGGGCGCGGCGCGTCTAGCTCGCACGCCATGATGTCGGACCAGGGTCTACAGCCCTAATCCCACCTCGAACGCGCGTCGCTGGCAACGGCAGGGTCCGAGAGTTAGAGCGGAGAGGGTTGCCCTGCGCCGACCGACGCCCTATCAGTGCCGACCAACGCCCCAGCACGAGGGCCACGGCCTGTGTGCCTGGGCGTCGTTTGCGGCCAACATGGGCGGCACGCCGCACCCTACTCGCCGGCTTAGGCGGCCGTCCCTGACGCCGCACGCAGCCATCGTTCCAACTCCTCCGCCGGGAGCGGGCGCGCGAGGTAATACCCTTGCGCCGCGTCACAGCCCATCTCCGCCAGCATCTCCCACACGGCGCGCGTCTCCACCCCTTCAGCCACCACGCGCAGCCCCAGATTGTGCCCCAACTCCACCGTCGAGCGCACGATCACCGCGTCGGTCGCCTCATTGGTCATCTGGCGCACGAACGCCCGGTCGATCTTCAGCTCGGCAATGGGCAAGCGTTTGAGATACGCCAGCGACGAGTAGCCTGTACCATAGTCGTCGATCGAGATGGTGACGCCCAACACGGTCACCCGCGCGAGGATATCTTGCGTCCGCGCCGTGTCGGCCATCAGCATGCTCTCCGTGACCTCCAGACGCAGGGCTGCCGGCGGAACGGCATAGCGGTCAAGCAGGCCGGCGATGAGATCCGGGAGGTGGGGATCCTGGAGGCTGGCCATGGACAGATTCACCGCCACCGGGAGGAGGGCGCATCCGGCGCGCCGCCAGGCGCATGCTTGCCGCAGCGCCGCCTCGAGCACCCAGCCGGTCAGGGCGCCGATGAGCCCGGTCTGCTCGGCAAGGCCGATGAACTGATCGGGTGGCACGAGCCCGCGCTGCGGATGGAACCAACGCACGAGCGCCTCGACGCCACACACCTGACGCGTACGCAGATCCATCTGGGGCTGATACTGGAGCCGCAGGTCCCCCCCCGCGATGGACGCACGCAACGCGGCGACATCGGCGAGTCGATCGGAGCTGTGGGCGTCCTGCTCCGCACCATACACCACGTGCCCCGTCCCGTCCCGTTTGGCCGCGTACAGGGCGACGTCGGCGTGGCGCAGCAGGGTCGTGCCGTCAGCCCCATGGGCGGGGGAGAGCGCGATGCCAATACTGGTCCCGACGTGGACGGCCAGTCCCGCGAGCGCGAAGGGGGGATCCAGCGCGGTACCGATGTCCCGGGCCACACCGCGCGCGCCCTCCTCGTCGCACGCCGCGAGCAGCACGGCGAATTCGTCGCCGCCCAAACGCGCCACTGTGTCCGACGCGCGGACGACACCCCGCACCCGGTCGGCGACCTGGCGCAGCAGCGCGTCCCCCTGCGGGTGACCCAGGGTGTCGTTGACCTCCTTGAAGCGATCCAGATCCAGCAGCAGGAGCGCGCACCGCGCTGGACGGCCGGTCGCGGCCCCGAGCAGCGCGGCCAGACGCGCGTGGAGATGCTCGCGGTTGGGCAGCCCGGTCAGACTGTCGCGCAGCGCGCGCGCCTGGGCGTCGGCGTACAGCCGCGTGCGCTCGAGCGCGAGGGCGGCCTGCGTGGCGATGGTGGCGCACAGTCCGATCGTGTCGTCGTCAAGCGCGCGCGAGTGGGCCCAGTGTACCTCAAGCACGCCCACCGCCGTGTCACCGACGACGAGTGGGAGGAGGAGTTCGGTGGCGAGCCCATGGCGCTGGAGATAGGCTGCTTCCTTGGGTGGGAAAGCGGGGTCGTCGACGGCGCCATGGAATGGGACGCGCGCACGGAACGCCGCCTCCACTTCGGGGTAGTCGTCGAGCGACTCCCAGGGGTCGTCCGCGAAATGCGCCGCGTGGCCCGCGACCGCGTGATGGGCAGACGTCAGCAAGGCGGCCAGGCGCGTCCGCTCGTGGGTGAGGGCCGTGATGTCGGTCGAGACGCTGATGGCGCCGGCCAGCGCGCCGTCGCGGGCGTGGACCGGGGTGTAGGACATGTCGAGCACCGTCCCGCCGATCGTCACCTCGCCCCTGGCCACGTCCCCAGCGAGTGCCTGCTGGGCAAGGGCGAGGACAGCGGGCCAGGCCGCGAATACCTCGCGGGCGGGGTGGCCAACCACCACCGCGTCCGTGCGCCGCAGCGTCGCCACACCGCGCCCCTCCAACAAGGTGATCGTGCCCGCGGCGTCCAGCGCGCACAGGATGATGGGCGCGTCGGTGACGACCGCGCGCAGACGCTCCTCGCTCGCCCGTAGCGCCTCTTCGGCGTACATACGCGCGGTCAGATCGACGTAGCTGACGACGAGTTGGTCAACCGCTCCGGCCGCGTCGAGCAGCGGCACGGCGTCGATCTGCACGCAGCGCTCCCGCCCATCGGGGGGGCGCAGGCGCATGACAACGCCGCGCACCGGTCGCCGCGTGCGTAGGGCGACCATCGCCGGCCGCTCGCCGAGCGGCAGCGGCGACCCATCGGCCCGCGTCACCACGGCGACGGACGCGGACAGAATGTGGCCGTGCAGGTCGCCAAGTCGGACGCCCAGGATCTCCTCGGCGGCGGCGTTCGCCTCGACGACACGCCCCTGGGGATCGAGGACAACAACACCGCTCGCGAGCGCGTGGTACACGCGGCGTAGCCGCTCGTCCGCTGTGCGCGGGGTGAGCGCGGGCGCAGCGGTCGCCGTGATCGTGCGTGTGCGGACATACGCCTCCACCGTTGCTGGCGCGAAGCGCAGATATCCGCCGGGCGTCCGCGCGGACGGGACGAGGGCGCCGGCGTGGACGAGGCGACGCACGGTGTGGGGGGAGAGGCCAAGCCGGTGGGCGGCCTCCCCCGTCGAAAGATCGCGCACGCCCTCCGTGTGCCGTCTCGCCCGCATCGTCCCTCGCCCTGTCTCATCGGTCATCGCGTCTACGGTGAGGGTAGGTGACGGGCAGCGAGAGGCGCAATCCCCTACTTGGCCGTCCCAACCGTGACGACGGGCAGGCGGCCTCTCGCGGCGCGATCGCGTGCAGGGCATCGTGTGCGATGCCCTGCACGCGATCAGCACGGATCCCACGCATGGCTCCCTTGGCCCTGACCGCACCCGCACAACCAAGGGCTCCGTGGCGACGTCCAGCTCCCGGCGGGGCTCTATATTCATGCGCTGTGTGCCGAGGGGGGTTGCCCTGATGCACTGCGGCCAGGCGACTACCCCGGCATTCCACAGCCCGTGCGAGGAGCGCGCGGGGGCGCGCATAGCTCCCGCGTGAGCGCGTCAACATCCGGCGCAATGCCTTCATGGTCTGCCAGCCAGGCGCACCATGAAGGCGTGACGTCTGTTCGCCAGCAGCCCAGCACAGATAGCAGCTACAGCCAACGTATCCGCTCTACTCTCTCTGTCAGCTCATCGTACGGGATGACCACATCGGGCAGCACAGCCGCTTACCATGCGTCCTGCCCGTTAGAGGGACAGCGCCTGATAGGTCAGACTAGCGGCGAGCCCCCGCCCGTATACAAAGCGATCGTGAGCGTCCCGGTCAGGCGCGTCCGCTCTGTTGGCCGGTAGCTCAGACGCAGATGGGGCGGTAGGTAGACCGCGCCCACGCCCACAACGGCACCTAATGCGCCTGTGCTGGCCGTTTCGTTCGTCCCTGCGACGATATTTATCTATTCGTCGCAGGGATGAACGAAACGGCCAGCATACCTGGGTGAGACGCTGGGTTGGAGCGAAACATGAGTTGCACGCGCTCGGCGTACGGCGTGTCGTCGGCGTACCACTGTCCCAGGTCCAGGGTGTCGTGCGCCAGGACGTAGATCGCGCCGTCGTAGAAGTAGTCGCTGGGAGCGGGGACGCCACCTGTGTGAGGCCTGACCGTGAACTGACATACGACCACCTTAGGGCCGGTAGAGTGTTGTCAGACGAGGGTCGTTTGGACGTCGAAGGCCGCGACAACCGCGCGCAGTTCATCCTGGGTGAGGCCCTCGCCTTTGCTGCCACATAGCAGATCCATGTACTCATAGCGGGCCGCCGTCTCGGCGTACTCGATGCGGTCGGCGGCCCGCGTCACCGACACGTCCGATCGCGCCATCACGCCGTGCTTGCCCCACATAACGATACGATGGCCCCGCAGCGCCGCGACGTTGGCTTCCATCATGGCCGGGGAGCCCGGCAGGATGAACGGCAGCACGCCCACGCCCTCGGGTAGTTGGACGATCGTCTCCGGCTCCCACCGTAGCAGCTTCTGGTTGAGGACCTCTTGGTCGCGATAGGCCGGGACATGGCTGAGATAGACCAGGTGGGGCGGTTGGGCGTGGATGAGCGCGTGAAAGTTGGTGCCGGTCTGGGCGACCTGGTCGTCGTGCACGGCAAGATGGGAATTGAACTCGCTGGTGACGCTCGTGAAGAGGCGGCGGGGCGACGTATACAGCCGGCTGGTCAGCCCGTCGTCGGCGATCGCCACCACGCCCAGGTTCGCGGCAGGGTCCATCCTGATGTCACGCAGGCGGCGTCCGGAGCCTGTGACGATCACCGCCCGTCCCGCCAGCGCCGGGGCCGGGCGCGGCAAGGCGAGGTCGTCCACCCGCGGGAAGCGCCGGCGGACCTCGAGCGGCCAACCGATGCATACCGAGATGTTGCCCGCCGCGCCCTCGCTGGCCGCGATGCCGCCCAGCCGTTGCCCCGCCTCACCAATGGCCACGAGCAGCTCATCGAGCTCGGGATAGGGTTGGTCAAGAGCCATGTCTGTCCTCCTGTGCTCGGCCGTCTCGTCTAGCGTAGGAACGCATCACTTAGCCCCCCGTCGACGCTGATAATCTGGCCGGTGGTCTGGTGCAAGCGCTCGCCGAGCAGCAGGAAGAGGGCTTCGGCCTGGTCCATCGGCGTGATCGGGCGTCCCAGCAGCGTACGCGCGGCGTAGAACCGCCCTAGCTTCTCTGTCAGCGCCTCCGTCGGCTCCTCCTCGGTGTACGCGATGTGATACTTCGCCAGGGACGCGATCACGCGCTCACGCGGGAACATGGCGCTGCCCGCGACCACGGTCGCCGGCGCTACACCGTTTACCCGCACCAGCGGCGCCAGCTCGATCGCTAGCTCGCGCACGAGATGATTGGCCGCCGCCTTGCTGGTATCGTAGGCCACACTGCCTTTCTTGGCCACCACGGCGTTGACCGATGTCGTCAACACCAGAGTGGCCGGCAAGCCCTGGTCTGTCCAGATCCGGGCCGCCTCCTCGGCGACAAGGTAGGGCCCGGTCACGTTAACGGCGAAGGTTTGCGCCCACCGCTCGTCCGGGATGCGCCCTGCCGTGTCGGGCGCGACGAAGACGCCGGCCGTGACGGCGACGGCGTCGAGGCCGCCGTAGGCAAGTACGACCTGTTCCAGCATCGCGCGGATGCTCGTGCGGTCCGTGATGTCGGCGTGGACCCCAATCGCCGGACCGCAGCCTGAGATGCCACTGCCCGCCACGCCGATGCCCACGCCGTGCCGGTCCGTGATCGCCGTCGCCGTGGCCCGCGCGCCCGCGTCATCCCGATCGACGCAGGCGACGTGCGCCCCCTCCGTGGCCACGCGCAGCGCGGCCTCGCGCCCGATGCCGCTTCCGCCCCCCACCACGGCGATGATGCGGCGCGCCAGTTCCTTCTCCGCGGGCATGCGCTGGAGTTTGGCCTCCTCAAGCAGCCAGTATTCGATGTCGAAGGCTTCCTGCAGGGGGAGCGCCGTGTACGCATCAACGGCCTCCGCGCCGCGCATGACCTCGATGGCGCAGGTGTAGAACTCGGCTGTGACGCGCGACTCGCTCTTGTCCTTGCCCCAGGCGATCATGCCCAACCCGGGGATCAGGATGACCGTCGGGTTGGGGTCGCGCATGACGGGCGAGTCCGCGTGTTTGTGCCGCTCGTAGTAGGCCACATAGTCCCGGCGGTACGTGTCCAGCCCCTCATCCAGCTTGCCTTTGAGCGCCGCGACGTCCTCGGCCTGCGGGTCCCAGTCGATGTACAGGGGCTTGATCTTGGTGCGCAGGAAGTGGTCGGGGCACGAGGTGCCCAGCGCGGCCAGACGCGGCGCATCGTGGCTATCAACGAAGCGCAGGATGGCCTCATCCTCCTGCACCGTGCCGACGACGCGCTTCTGGTGGCCCACCCGCCCGCGCAACCATGGGAGGATCGCGGCGAAGACGGCGTGGCGGCGCGCCTCGTCCAGCGCCCGATATTTCTGACCGCCGAACGTGGCGTCGCCCTTGTCGCGCGCCGCGATGTAGCGCGCCGCCCGCTCGATCAGCGCGAGCGTCAACACATAGCACTCCCGGTCGTCGTCGGCCCAGTTGATCAGGCCGTGGCCACCCAGGATCACGCCCTTGGCGTGCGGATGGTCGCGCACGATCTGTTCCAGCTTGAGCCCCAAGTCGAAGCCGGGGCGCTGCCACGGCGTCCACACGACGTCGTCACCGTAGATCTCACGCGTCAATCGTTCAGAGTCCCGCGCGGCGGCGATGGCGATGACGGCATTGGGGTGCATGTGGTCGACGTGCCGGTAGGGCACGAAGGCGTGCAGCGGGGTATCGATCGATGACGGGCGGGGGTTGAGATTGAAGGTGCAGTGGCTGTAGAGGGCCACCATCGCGTCCTCGATCGCGGTCTTGGGGCCACGCGCCGGCGCGTGGTGGTAATGGGCTTGCAGCCCACGCAACTTGTCCATGTAGAGGGACGAGAAGTTCGCGCGCTTGGCGGTGCGCAGGTCGCCGCCCGAGCCCTTGACCCAGAGCACGTCAACCCGATCGCCCGTCAACGGGTCGGTTTCGCCGATCTTGGAGGAGGTGTTGCCGCCGCCAGTGTTGGTGATGCGCCCATCCGCGCCGAGTAGGTTCGAGCGGTACACCAGCCGATCGACGGGATCGAGCCCGGTGGCGTACGCGTCGTCCCACCCATAGTGGACGTACTGTAATGCGTTGTGTGTTGTTAGCGTCGTCATCATCATCTCCAGTTCTCGTGATTGTTGTCATCAGGGTAGACGCACCGCGTGTGCCCGTGAGGCAACGGGCGCCGGCGCATCGGTGACGCCGTGGGCATCGTTGGGCATCGTTGTCACCCCGTCGAGCCCTCGGTGCGCGCCGGAAGGTCACCCAACCCGAAGCGCCTGCCGAGATCGTTCAGCGCCCGCGCGACGCTATGGTAGAGCCGCACACCGTGCAGGTGTGCGTCCGCGCACGCGCGCTGTTCCTTCTCTCCCGCCACGAGGATCTCCTCGACGCCCGGCACCCGCTCACCCTCCTTGAGGCGTTGGATCAGGTCGCGCGCCCGTGCCTGGAAGTCGTCGACCGGGCCGAAGGCGGCCGGGTTGAGCGCCAGGAAGAAGTGCCCGAGGTCACTTGGCACCGTGGCGTCCCACAAGCCCGAGATCAGGGGACCGTAGAGCCCTCCCGCCAGCACGCCCGTGAGATCCGGTATTGAATGTCAAGGGGCAAAATCCAGGCAGGCAATAGCCGACATCGGGCTGCGCCCGACAAGGGGCGGCCTGCCCCTTGCACCCCGGTTGCGGACGGCGGCGACCACGGGCAGGCG
>JAABUP010008543.1_pt1 | contig 13022 bp, 13 predicted proteins | sample 5559201 | NCBI WGS metagenome assembly JAABUP01 (sample SAMN10711887, study PRJNA513373) | rock metagenome | isolation source: Antarctica rocks | place: Antarctica | reverse complement strand
TTACTCAGGAATTTGATGTAGACAGCACATGGCGTGACTCGCTGCACTCTGCCGACCCACCACACCTCAGCATCATACGTTGCCACCACCATGGCGATGATAAAATCGCCTGGCTTGCAATGGTACTGAAAGCGGAGACATGGCCAGGAGCGTGCCTTGGCAAAATCTTCCAGCTGTTTTACAGAGGCAGATGCGTCTGGTGCAAAACGCTGCTCCCGCCAAGAACTCCTGTCTGGCCCCTCGCTCTTGTTGAACCACCTGCTGACGTCTCTTGTGGTGTACAGTACTCCTGCCTTGTACTTGGTACGGGTGGCAATAGAAGAGGCAGTGGGCACCTGCAACACAAGACATCAGAGTGGATACACTGCAAAAACACTTGAGACTGCTGGCAAGCAGGTGTGCTTGATGTAGAGTACACAGCATTTGGCTAGGGTGGCATGGTTCCAACACATGGGGTGGCCAAGCTGCAGGGTATGGTGGTACAATGCGCAGCAAACTTGAGCAAGCTAACTTCGTGACAAGTTCAATGTTGCCTCACAATGTTCAGGCAGCCAGCTTCAAGTCACACCAGGCTGGGCTTATGATCACTGTCAGCACAGGTGGTGTTGCTTAAGACTGGACTAGACCTAATCTCACGCTAGCTTGCATGTGACCATGGTATAAGAGCTCTGAGCATACCTTCATGTGGTTGACAGGGCCGACAGAGCCGCCTGAGTCCAAATGTGTACGTGTTGCTGCAGCACCGAGGGCTGCGAGACGGGCCCTAGCCTCGCGACTGAACACCTTCAAAGTCTGGCGCAGAAGCTGTTGAAAGTTAGCAGGCGCAGGTAGTCAGCATGAAGCACACCTGCAAGCGCACGAATGTGTCAGCATGTATTTCAACAGTGCACAAGCCAAAAGGAAGCCAGCTGCATTGCAGTCCAGACACTGCCGTACAGCAAAGCTGCAGGACTTGAGGACAAGGGGTAAGTTTGACAAACTGCCTACATGTGCTCCTGTCAGCAGTCAGGACACGTGCTCAATTGTGTTTGGGCCAGTCTGTTGCCAGGAAACTACCCCATAGGTGTTGGAGGCTGTGCAGGCGCCTGGTTTGCACGAAGACAAACTCATGGTGAGAGCAACAGGTGCTGTGCTGACTAAACCGACTTTCCCAAGGCCAGCTTGTGACATGACAAGCTGGCCTAACGGCTGCAGATAACATGTGCACAATACTTGTCACTTGCATCACCAGATGTTGAATGAGGCGTGCTGCCGGCCTAATGACCTTGAAGTATGCTTCGTGACTTGTGTCGGGCACAGGTGTGTGTCGCACTCCAGGTCTGTGAATGACAACCTGCTGCAGCTGAACTGGCAGATGACTCAATACACGGATGACCGGAGACCTGCAAGCACGTTGCAGCCGTCAAAAGCACGGCCATGACGTATCGTACACTGATAGCACAACCCTGTCCTAAATTGTACTGTCTGAACAAACAACAGCTGTCCAGCAACCTATAAGTATGCTCACCTGCTCACGATCGACAGTTGCTCATTGCGCAGCCGTTGCTGCGATTTGTCTGTGTTCCCTGCTTTTTGTATCAGAAAGTCGTGCATCTTTGCTCTTTACTCAATCCCAACTGAAGCCACAGCTGTCCCCAAATTTGGTATTGACCTAGGCTGACACCGAAGCGACACTCAAGCGCTTTCAAAAAGGAAAAGGGCAGATTCATTGCCTTTGTGACCTGAATTCAGGGATCTGACTACCGGCTGCTTCTAAGAGTACTTCACGTTCAAGTCTACGCTTGTCCCTAGAGTGTAGATGCAACAATCAAAGCAAGCGTACCGATGGAGTGGTCACTCTTCTCTCCGACTCACCCACTGCACGCAAAGCTGCGCACTCACCGCGCTGAATCGACGTCGTATTCACCATGAAATGCGCTTCGCCAGTGTACTGATCAGCAAGTTTGCTTGAAGTCTGCATTTGACACTGGCCGTGTCGGGAAAGGGTGCATAATTTGCAGCAGGGAGGACAAAGTCTTGCTTTCACAGCTTTTGCTCAGATGGCCATGAGGAACACTTTCTTGCTCTGCACACACACTCGCATATCTGTTCAACACAGCAGCCTTTGTCGATGTGCTTTGCCTGTAGCACCGTCTATTCTTGCCGCTGTCCTACAATGGTTGCTTGGAGCAATTGCATCCATACATATCGTCAGTGCTCTGTATATATGGCAACTCTTGCACTGAAATGATGCTTTCATCAAGCCCGTTCTGAGGAATTGCAGAGACCTCCTTGACGATCTCAACGGTCAGATGGTCATGTGTCTTTTGTGTGCTTAAGCTGGTGCCCAAACTTGGGCAGGATGCCTCAAGTCTGCCTCACTTGCAAGACTGTTCATTGCCATGTCTGTTCAAATACAAATCGAGGCATTCCCATGTAATGAGACCATCTGCAATTTGCCAAAGCTTGTTGCCATCAGCTTTTCTATCAATCAGACCTGAGCGTATTCTTAGGTACCTCACCCGCAGTACCTCTTTTGGCTTGCACTCAGCCAGTTGCTATGATGCAGCTTTGGCATGCAATGCAATGCATTTTATGCTTTGTCAGATGTGTAGCAAAATTTGTTCCACTACCTACTCATCACTCTGACCCTATAACATGTGAGAAAGTGAAATGGTGAAAACATAATTTATGAAATATGAAATATTACGAATTAAATACTGCTCAGTGCAGTTTCACAGACCTGTCCTCAGATTTATGATCTATGTTGCACAAGCGCTAAACACTGCGGTTACTGCCGCGGGTTGGAGGGAGTCTTTGAGCTGCTCCGATGTGTACTTCCTGGCCGCCACCCTGCCGGCAGGTTTTTCAATCTTCCTGAGCCTTGCACAACCAAGTTGTGAGACATTGCGGGCCTGTCTTCTGGCTTCCTTGTCGGCTCTCTTAGCTGAAGCCTTCGCGATTTCTCTGGCTGCCCAAACGTCCTTGCGCGGCTGCTCTGTCTGATAGGTGTTATTAGCTTTCAGACTTCTCTGCATGATCAGCATGGAGACCATTTAGCAATTGCAAGCAGCTCTGACCAAATGTGTACACCTGACACCAAGCATATGCGTGATACATGCATTTCAAAGACAACAGCGTCCAGATGCGTCGAGAGCCAGGCAAACAACAGGAAACGTCATCTGCTCTCTGAGCATAGTTCTGCTTGTTCATCATAGATGCAGCCTGCTTGGAGTGGCTTGGAGCAATGCATCAATTCATGTTCTGCAGAACTCTTAAACAGGGCAGGGCAAGGATCTGTCACGCACGTCGTCCCCAATCTGAGGCTCATTTGCCTCCTCATCTTCCTCCTCCTCGCTGACGTAATCGGCATGGGACTCAGCAGCTGGAGCACTGCTTGGCTCCTCGCCCCACAGACCCCTGGTGGGGTTGATGCTGGGGCCAGAGGCCTCCTGAGCCCAAGCTGGTACACCAGCATGGCAGGCAGGGTGCAGCACACCCTCTGGCATATCATACTGCCCGCCGCCCTCCACATACTCTGAAGCAAAAAAGACACTGTGGGTTGCAGATGACAATACCAGGCAGGAATGACCACCATGATGAAGGTCTGGGCATCTGCAGATGACACCTGGTGCCTATGTTGTTTGTTGCATAGCCTGCTGATTTTGACATGAGTGTGCGTGCAGAACAGCAGCTGCAACTTCCTTCAGACATGGCCCAGTAGTGAGTTAGAACAACTGCTACCGTAAGAAAAGAAAAGACTGCGCCTTTCGGCGTCAAGTCAATGAGAAGCCTATTTTTATTATATTATACTGGGCTGCCCAGGAACTGCTACCATGATGCCTGCTCAAGCCTGCCTAAAGATAGTTGCATGAAGAAGGTACACACCCAAAGCAAGAGCAACTGCTGAAGCAACAGTGGCTCAAACACAGCAAGCAACCTGCATGTCAACATTGAACTGTGTAGGAAAACGAGACTCACCCTGAGTTGCAGGAGGCTCAGAGTCTGCATCTGCCTCATCCTCTTGGAAGCGCCCGGATCCAGCTGGCTCATCCTCCTCAGGCTCATCATCTGAGGCCATCCTGTCCTCCTCTTCTTCCTCCTTGCTGACTTCAGAGTCCTCTGTCTGCTGGCAGTCGGCCTGGACAGACATTGGAAACATCAGATGTCAATCACAGAATTGTACATTCTTGACGCAACCAAGAATTCCAAGACCAGCTCAATATTCAGCTCAATCTCACAGGGAAATGGCCTGACAGTCAAGAATGGGAGTGTGACATCTTGCTGCCCTTCTGGTTGACATTGATGTGGCTGTGGTGTAGGGTTCAAAAGCTTAACCATCAATGGCCGGACAAGTCACTCTTCAGTGTTCAGATGTCAGCTCTATCATGCACACGCTGCAGGTCCTCTCGACACAGCAATTCACCAGCTTGCATCACACAGTATGACACCACCACTACATCACACAGCAAGTCATCACCACTGCATCACCATGTATGTGCTACATAGCAGATGCAATATCATTGCTCACCTCTGGGTCAAACTCCCAGTGGCGAGGGTCTACATCCTCGCTGGCACCACCTGCTGCACTGGTGCTGGGGAGGTCATCTTGTACATACTGGTCTTGGGGTGGACCCCCCCTGCCAGATGGGCCAGCCCCAGGAGTCTGTCTGTTGTCCTGTGCAAACCCACTGCCTTGCTGCTCCTGTTCCTGCATAACAACATATGACAAGTCAGTTGAGACTGGAAAACCTGAGTTTGACACAGCATCCGGAAAGCGTCAAACCCAGAGAATGCGTGGTCTAGCAGCATGATACAACACGTGTGACCATGAAATGCACTCCAGCCTTGAGATCCTTTCTCAGATTTGAAGACAACCCACTTCTCTCCACACAAAAACAATCCACTAGTTGTTTTTCCAAAATACCAAACTGAGCTAAAAAGACTAACACCTGTAACATGCAACATTTGGCATCAGTCAGCACTCCCACGTTTGATCCAAGATGTCACAGAAGAGTGTACCTGGTCTGCCCTGTTGCTAGTGCCAGCATGGGCCCATTGAGCCTCAGCCACAGAAGCCAGCAGGTTGAGCCGGTCCATCTCAGCCCTCTCCGCCTCCTGCCTCCTTGCCTCAGCCTCCTCATACCTCTGGCGCTCAGCTTGTGCCCAAGCGCACTCAGCCTGCTGCCGAGCCATCTCAGCCGCCGCCTGAGCAGCCAGGGCTGTGCTCCTCTCTGACTCAGCTCTGGCTTGAGCAGCCTGAGCTGCACTCGCAATGGCCTCGGCTTGAGCCCGAGCCAACTGAGCGGCACTCTTATCTGACTCAGCAGTGGCCTTCTGTGACTCAGCTTGGAGTCGAGCAGACTCAGCTTGCCCCTGAGCAGCCTGGGCCTGTGCCACAGCAGACTGTGCTTGCTGCTGAGTGGACTTGGCCTCTGCTGTAGCAGACTCTGCCTGAGCTGCTCGCTGCTCAGCACTCTGTCTGGCTGCAGTCTCACCAGCCCTGGCCTGCTCAGCCCTGCACACCATCACCAGCCAATCATACACATCATGCACATCCTGCTCTGCCAAACAAGCATGACAGTTTCATGCCGCCAGGAAGCCAACAGCCGATACAAATTGCCAGAGTTGCGACACAAGGAGTGCGGCTGCCCAAGCAGTTGTATCAGCAGCAAATGAGCATGCAGCAAATGAGCATGCAGCAAACAGAGTGCACCTTGTCTGCAGGCACACAAGACAGCAGGAGACTGCAAACGAGCATGCAGCAAATGAGCATGCAGCAAACAGAGTGCACCTTGTCTGCAAGCACACAAGACAGCAAAAGTTAGCAAATGAGCATGCAGCAAATGAGCATGCAGCAAACAGAGTGCACCTTGTCTGCAAGCACACAAGTCAGCACGAGGCTACATGTGCAAAGAAACCCAGCATACCTAGCAGCAAGGTCATTGGCAGCAGCAACCTTGGCAGAAGCCTCCTGCTGGCAGCCATCCTTGTGCTCATGGAAGGTGGCTTCCAGCTGCTGCTGCTGCTGCTTGACAAACTCCTGTGCCTCGGCCTCCATTATCGCCTTGGTGCTGTCGCCCCAGACTCGCATCTCAGTAGCCAGCCCAGCAGCAATCTGCATCACATGTACCGCATGTCATTCAAGCTTGCATCACATGCATCGCATGTCATGCAAGCTCACGCTACAGGACCATCATTATTTGCACCAGAATTGTATACTTGCTAGTGGAACTGCACGGCCTGCCCAGGTGCATACAACCCAGACCAAATGCCTGCAAGCACTTCTGTCTTTCACGCTCCATTTGCACCAAATCATAGATCATAGCGCAGATACGGCTTGCACAAAGGCAAACTTAGCAATGCTGCAAATCCTGTGCATGCGAGTACTGCATTGCACATAGCCCATGGCTGCTGATGTATGAGCAACAGTTCTTCAAGTCTGACTACGAATTGCTACTTACAACTTGCAATTGCAGGATTAACAGGTCACATGCAAGAATTTTATAACCTTCTGCTCAAGCACAATGGCAGTCCTGCTGGTTGCAGGCCGCAAAGCATGACTAATTGCTTCACCACCAGCAATGATTTGAGCAAAGTGTGTGCTGCAAGCCACTTCACAGTGTGCCCAGCACAACATGTGAGTAACGGTAACAGCAACAGCAGACAGTGACAAGTGACAATGGTGGCAAGTGGACTGATTGTAACGGGGTCCCTACCTGGGGTTGCACCCCACACCCCACTATCTTGTTCAGCAATTCCTCATAGCACTGTATCACGGGACCCACAGGCACTGATTGGGGTGCTGGCTGGTTCTGCCACTTCGCGGTCACCTCTGCAGTCAAGACTCACACACAGTCAGGGACATACAGTCAGCCCTTGGCATTGGCTCCTTGGGAGTGTCTGGATGTCTGAGTGTTACCAGAATGAAAATCAGTCAAGTTGTACGTCTGCTGAACAGCAAGCTGGCTGCAAAGTACACAGATGTGGCCTCATGCACATGGGGACACAAAGGGGGGAGGACCAAGCAGGTTGGGGATGGGTAAGCAAAGAAGTCGGTACACCAGCCAGCTGTGTTGACAACAATACCAATTTGGGGGCTGTGACAACACCAGATGATAGTGCTGCCTGCAGATTGATGCCACTGTTTGGTTGATGTGTCAAGGACATTTAGTGTTTGAGACCCATGGATAACCAAACCAGAACAACAGTCAGCTTAAAATTTGACAGCTTAGAGACAGACAGATGTTGACATGTGCTGGCCTGGATTGAATGCAGCGATGCTAGTTGATGCCGCGCTCAGCCTCACCTAGACGCAATGCTTGGATGGTGCATGCATTGCTGTTTGCTGTTGATTGCATGTGGCTGACCACCTGGTCCTTGTCGGCCACAGCCTTCTCCAACTCCTCTGTACACCAAAACCCAGGTCAGTGCTGCCACATGTCCAACATGTGGCCCAGGCACATGCAAGGGTCACATGCCACATGCCCCAGGCAGTGGGTCATTGGAGGGACAGACCCCACTGATTTATTTATGAATTGGTTGACTGATCACTTGATAGACAGATTGGTTAGTTGAGATCACTTGTCTATACAAGTGTATAATGTACATTTGCAGGTGTGCCTGTCAAGTTCACTCACCGTTCACTCACCGTTCACACGCACAAAGTTGCTAAGTAATCTGAACTTTGGCAGTCAAATGGCCACAAGAATATGCCTGGGGCCGAAAAGCAATCACCGTCAAGCTTGCACAGCATAGCACAGCAGCAGCAGCAGTGAGTTACCAACTGAGATCTGTCGGCACTGAGTTCAGCCTTCTGAGCAGCAATGTTGTCCTCTCCTCCTCTCTTCATGCTCCTTGTTGAGTTGCAGCATGTGCCATTGGGCCTTCGACTGGGCAGTCTGGGCATTGCTGCTGGCCTTGCTTGCAACCTCTGCCATCCGGTCAGCCTGGTCAAAGAGCACGCTCAGCTGCCTGCAAATACAAACATGCATAAATTGCTGCAACATCAAGATCATACGTATGTGCTACATGGCAAATTGGAGGGGAGAGATATGCGTGAATGCAGTGAGGGTGAATGCAGTGAGGTCCATCTTGGAAGGGAAGCGATCCCTGCAAGCTCACCACAGCTGCATTGTGACCCATGTATACCCATGTGGGGCATGCAAGGTAAACATAGGCAGTGCAATGAGCTGCATGTGTATGCATCTGTGTGAAGGTTGTGAGTCCTCAGCGACATGGTGCCAGACTATACAGCAAAACTCCTGTTGTTCTGATACCAGACAATGGCACATTCTGCTGGATGTGCTGATCAGGCTGCACACGCTATGTATGGCGTCCACCAGTGTACAATGTTTTCAGGCATGTGAGTGCAAACCTGAGTCAAGAAGTACATCATGTCAGACCCACATGCAAGGTCTGCGCAACTCTGATATTGGTAAACTTACTTGCGCACGGTGTCCTCTGCTTTGCTTACATCCATCATGGCTTTCCTAGATGTGTGCTCAAGCAGCCGCTGTGACCTCTTCTCCACTTTTGCCATCTGAACAAATTTCAGTGTTGACATCACCAGACACAACAAATTCAAAAGGGCAGGACTCCACACAGATCAGCTCAGGTGGATGTCTGACTGCAGATCATTTGTAGCTGATGTGCATGCAGTGACTAAATCATCTCAACAGACAAGTTCACTGCTAGGTTGCAGGTTTGAGATGAAAATGCACAGTAAGCACAACAGCTCAAGTGCAACTGGAACACAGTTGACATAGAATGAGACGCGACTTGAGTCTCTTCAGACAAAAGAACATCACATCAAACTGTATCACAAGCTATTAGCAGGTGGGTCTTTAGATGGGAGGGAGGGGGGGGGGCAGGGCAATATAGCAGAAGCAAGAAGGAGAAGAAGGTGGGAACATTTGCTTGAGCAACAGGCCTTTCACCCAAGTCTGGACCAGATCTGTAAAGAGCAACAAAAGGGGATGTGAGGGCACACAGGTTTGCACAGGACGCCTCACCTCTGCCACTTGCATCTCCAGCTCAGCACAGCGCGCCTCCAGCTTTGCGCAGTTGTCCACTTCAACCTGCACCTGCTGCTTTGCTGTGGAGCAGCGCTCCTCCAGACCCTTCACCTCTGATCTGTGGTGTTCATCCTGACGCCTTGTTTTCTCTTTCACTTCATGACGGTACGACTCGAAAATTTCCTGGCGACGCCTGACGCTCTCTTTCATTGACTCAAGGTGGGTGTTGTAAGATTGCTCACTCTGGCTTGATATTTCCTCCAGCATCTTAATCCTGCCCTCCTTGAGAGTGAGCAGCTCATTGACTCCCTTCAGTTTCCAGTCCTGCCACTTCTTGGAGTGTCTGAGCTTTTTGCACCTGTAACACAAGCTCACACTCAGATCCAGGGTCTGCAGACTGCCAGCTCAGACTGCCATGCATGTCTGCAGATGCGACACAAGGTTCATCCTGATGGTGTTGGTAGTAGCCTGAGTCATGCCCCTCATTGAAGCCCACAGTAGGCAAGTCTGAAGCCAAAGCCTTCGTCCCTACGGTGTGGTGCATCACCCACATGCATCTCATTGCTCCAGTGTCACTTGCAGCAAAGCGCAAGCAACTCTTCTTTGTATGAAAGTCCAGTTGGCATCAATGCAAACGCGCTGCTTGTATCAAGAACCAATATGAACCAACACGCATACGCTGGTAAGGCAGGGCAGATCCATCAAAGCATCACACAGCAATGCAGTGGTGTAAGCTAGTGCTTACTCAGTCCGTGCAGCACTCGTCTTCTTGTGCAGTTGCCGCATCTGCTCATTGCGTGTGTCAAGGCTGGCCTGACTCTTGGACAGCGCGTCCTTGCTTTGTGCCAGCTCATGCTGCAGGCGCTTGCAGTGGAACTTGAACTGCTTGTTGCTGACCACCAGTCTGCTAAAAGCACTTGGTACGGCATCAAGCTGACGTAGCAGTGTCAACTGGGCCCTGCATGCACACACGTGCTGATGGCACTGCATCATCAGCACACAGCAGTTGACTGCGCTTGCTGCTGCAGAATTCACAAGATAGATGTGCAGGACAGGGAGGGAAGAAGGTGTGGGAGACTTCACAGCAGCTGCACTAGCCTGTCCTGTTTTTGGCTTGAATCTATACTTCAGGAAAGGTTGATGCAGCACCGCAGAAGCTGCCAAAAACACAACCTTCCCACTTTGCACTCACAAGCAGCAAAGCTCAATGCATGCACGCAGACATACATCATGCATGGTGTTGTGTCAGCGTACACAATCCAAGACATGCTGTGATCAATCTGGATACAAGACAATGCAGAAAGCTCAATCACAGTCTCACACTTTGCAGCAGGGCAGCTATCAAGTTTGCAGATATGTACCTGTCTGGTGGGACAGTCAAGGCAGGGAGACACAAGCCAGCAGCTGCCAGTCGCCGGAGAGCACCAACTCCATACTCAGGCACCTGTGCACTCATGCCTGAGAGTGCTAGTCTGAGACGGGCCAACTGCAGACCATGGCCGCTAGACAATTGGGAGGCCAGGGGAATGTTGATGGATGCTCCACTGTGGGGTGTGATGAGAAGGCGAGGCACAGCTGCATGCATGATGCTGGCCATGACATGGTGGGCCACCTGCACATTTGCACAAAGCTATCAGTCAACAGCAGGTAAAAAGAGGGGGTTTGCTGAGCGAGGAGTTGGTTTGATTGGTGTGATTATGTGTGTGAATCAACAGCTCAGCAGCCAGTTTCAGACAAAAGAACAAACCCACCAGGGGCTGCCTTCAAGACCTGATTACATCATGCAACACACATACAAACATCTGTGACAACAGATTGTGTACAGCAAACACATGACACGTTCAAAAGAGGCAAGATGGTGGTTACAGCTGGTCTAACACAACACAACACGCAGAGGGCAAAGCAGGCAGTCTCGGCAGTTGGAGATTGCAAAGCCACAGCAGGAGGGGGTATGACCTGTGCAGAAGTGTAAGCTTGGGGTAGCTGGATGCACCAGGTGTGCTTGCCAGCCTTGACCTTCAGGAGGTGCTGCTCCTTCAGCCAGGCCACCTGCGATACCACATGCTCCCCTGTTGCCTTTCAATGCCAAGCCATACTGTGGACTTTTCAGCTGTGGAGATTCAACAGGTAACACTGGGGGGTGGATACGGCATTGCCCTCCTGGTTGCAAAGTTAGTCTGTCAGTGCAACCTCAAGGAAATCTGCACCCTCCAGAAATAATCACTGTCGTCTGCCGAAGCAGCACAAGTCCACCATTGCGGCACAGCACAGCACAGCACAGCACAGCACAAGGCTTGTCACTGCACACATGGCTTGACAGGAAGAACATGTGCAAAAATGCTGCATGCCACAGATGACGTGAGCCAACCCTCAGCACACAACACAACTTCCTTCCTGTTCAACTTTCACTGTGAATTTTGAAGCCGCACACTCCTGACAGACCACTCAGCTTGCACATATGGCTCCCTTACCTTGAGGTTATTTGCCATTGCCAGGCGCACAGCCCTGTGCATCAGCAACCCAGCTGATGTGGTGGAGGCATATAATTGATTGCCGCCAGCGGGCAGCATGGCACCAGTGATTCCCATCAGCTCAGCACTCAAAGCTCTGATAGACTCAGCACTCAAGGACTTGATGGGTGTAGCACTCAGGACTGTGGGCTTGGCAAAAGGCACAATGGCAGTGGTTGATCCCACCACCCCACCTGTCAAGGCCCTTACAGGTGTCTGACCGGTTGACACCAGGTTCAGATTAACCTGCAATGCAAAGATCACAAGTCAAACTGAGGCCAACCTGCTGTGTGCTGCATGCATACATCTTCTATGTAGATCCATGGTCTTCTGAACATGGGTGGCCAGCCTTTACCAATGGTGATCTACATAACTGGTAGAACAACAATGCAGGATGTCAAAGTCTCAGGCACACACATGCATGATGCTCAGCTGCATTGGACCTTTTTTGGGTCCTCACTTCTGTCTCTTTTACAAAAGCATTGTATCACTCAAACTTAGCATTCTCAGAGCTCTCCCAGTCATTGTCTGTTGACTTCCCAAATGGGTCCCCAAGACAAGAAATGTAAACTGAAATTGATTGATTGGTTGATTGGTTGATTGAAGATACAAATGTAAATTGATTGATTGATTGAAATTAATTGATTGAGCTCTGAGGTGAAGACACAGTCACCTTAAACTGGGCAGCTGCAAACCGAGACATGAGCCAGCGCCCCAGCGCTTGCTCAGCAGGGCTGTAGAGGGGGCGCTCCGCCTTGCCGCAGAAGGGGCGCACCAACTTGCCGCGGAAGGGGCGCACCTTCTTGCTGCTGCCAGCCCGAGAGATCCTCCCAGCCTTGATCACATGGCGTCCCTGCATCACCAGTCATGTCAGATCCCTGGGACGATAAGAGTGGGTATCTGGGAGCACTCCTGCACACGATCTAGTGCATGCAAGCTGTTGCACACCAGTTGAATCCAAGCTCAGACTGCATACCATGAGTAGCATGCCTGCATCAGCAGAGCAAACAATGATGCATCCAATAAGTTCACATACACTTTGTGCCACACAGAACTGCTTGGAGACGCTTCAAACTTCATACTTGGCTCATCTGGCTCTGTAGCTGACAGCTGATGGCTTACAGAAAGGCCTATCCTTATAGAGAATCAATACACAGCAAGGCTGCATGTCAGGGTGATGCAACATAGCACACAGGCACAAGTGCTCAAATCAACACTGAGACGGGGTGCAGCTGGTGTAAAGAGTACCTGAAGAGATGCCTCTGCCGAAGATGCCAGCAGGTGAATGACATGACCAGGGCGCCGCTTGTGTGTCAGGGTCACAGCACGAGCTGGTGTGTGGTCGGTCACAAGCTGCCATTGGCTAGAGTCTGCCTGCTTTGCACATGGTCCCACCTGCTGTGCACACATACACACACACCTCAGAGCATATACCCTTACCAAGCAGCATGAAGGTGTTGCTGTGTGCACTGTGAGACTGTTATTTTAGAGACAAGTTGCACAGGGGGATGCCCTG
>JAABUP010008542.1_pt1 | contig 13023 bp, 12 predicted proteins | sample 5559201 | NCBI WGS metagenome assembly JAABUP01 (sample SAMN10711887, study PRJNA513373) | rock metagenome | isolation source: Antarctica rocks | place: Antarctica | reverse complement strand
TGTGGTAATGCCATGAATCTGAATGACAGCGGTCAGACCATAGAGTGGAAGAATTAGGCCTACATACCTCCTCAGTTCGATTAAGATTGTTTCCATTGTGTATTCCCGCTTCCACTGGAACAGGCATGGCAGCCTCGATGGGTCAACCTAGGTTTGGTCAATCTCATTCCAAATAATTAGATATCTGAGTCCTACCTTTCCATTTCTCGAATCGACGCAAGGCAGGTTGATTTTGGAGACGAATTGGACGGTCGGGGGAGTATCGGGATAATTGTCTCCGCAATGGATATTCAGGCTGTATATGCGGTTTTCATGTGCGCTCTGAAGGGCACTGTTTCAGCGGATGTTTGCTCAAGATATAGAATAACCCGTCGTACGTGAGGTGGCCCGAGGATTGTCCCGTTCCAATTTGACATCAACAGGTCGTCTCCGTCGGACAGACCGTATGAGCAGGCCTCTGAGTTCACGCATCAGCCCTCGATCATTCTACAAATACTTCCATTGTCATACCTGCGCCTAGACCCTTCTCGCCTTTCTCCAACTCTTCTAAGAGACGGAAGTTTCGGGGTACTTTGGCTCCCATGGTTGCTAAGTAAATGTATGAATGGATAGAACCTTTGGTTATGGGCGAGTGGAGACTGGAGGGAGAGAGCCCTCCTCTCAGAGTATGTAGCACGAGAAAGTCGTCTTGTGTTGTATTGTCTCAAGAGCATTTGCTGAAGCGGGACTTGTCCGCCCACTTTATATTACCATACGTGTCTTTACTAGCGGTTATTTTCAGGCCTCCAGTCAATCTGGCTACCTGGCGGAAGAGCATATGTATACACAACAGTCCGATCCCCTCGTCCAAACATTGACATTGAAGGTCTACGTGAATTGAATCCCGCAGTTGAAATCTGTGGATCGCTTGCGCTCGTCAAATCGAAGGATGCATCCTAAGCATGACTGCCCAATTGCTCACTTCGGAGCTGTCAACCCTCATCCAAGAAACGAAGAGAAAGAATCCAGAGCTGAGAAGTGTGCGTTGCGAGATCTTGAATTGTCGAAAACGCCGAAAGACTGACGGAAACGTTCAGGCTGCTGAAAAGTCCCTGACTGACCTCAGGAGTCTTCCTCGTACTTCTGAAGCCCAGATCGCAGCAGGTCTGTCTTTTCAAAATTCGTCCATTATGCATTTCTGACTTGGCAAGAGATTTGAGATCGCGACGGTTATTCGTAAAACCATTCTTGCTTGCTTGCGGGACGCGCAATCCCAAATTTGCCGGCAGTGGAATTATCGGCCTTCAACGATTAGTTGTATCTAATGCATTGCCAAAGGATACTTTAGCGGAGGTTCTGGAAGCCTTTGGAGAATGCGCCAGTCTCGCACTTGACATTCAGCTCAAAGTTCTCCAAGCACTCCCGTCATTATTGCAAAATTACAGCAGCAGTCTCACGGGGAAATTACTTCTTACCGCTTTCCAAGTATGTTTTCTGCTGTACGGCAGCAGGATTGCCGTTGTGTCGAATACAGCTGCAGCTGCCTTGCAACAGCTCGTCAACTCCACCTTGGAGAAGGCGGCAGGAGAAAAGGACGGCCCAGGTAAAGATGACCCTACCTCGGAGGTGCCAATTGGTGACGGTACCATCCCAATCAGTGGTGCTGCATTGGATGCTCATCGCCTCCTTGAAGATATATGCCTCCTGACCGATGGACAGCGACCACAGTATCTGCTCACCGCCTCGCTCGTGCAGAACTTTGGCCTTGAGTTGCTGGAATCCATATTGGCAAACCATGCTGATACGGTCATGGCACACCCTGAGCAGATTCACGTTCTGCGCCTTCAATTAATGCCATTGATCATTAGGATATTGTCGGAAAGAACAGCTTTCTCAACTACTGTCCGCACAATGAGACTGCTTCAACTGATCATCAGTCGCCTTCTATTCGCGCTTGCCCCAGAATGCGAAATGGCTCTGAGCCTGCTAAATCACATGCTTGACCCAGATGCGGCTGCTGTTTGGAAGCGTGCACTGTGCCTTGAGGTGTTTCGAGGGATCCATTCGGAGCCTGCCCTCATTAGGAACATTTATGCTCATTATGATGGAGCAGATGAGAAGAGGAATATTGTCAGAGACCATTTAGGTAGTATGGTCCGGTTAGCCTCGGAGAAGCCAGCCATCATAGGTATAGGCCAGCAGTCATCAATAGCGCCCTCCCTAGGACAAAGGGATGACTCCCGAGAGCAAGCTGCGCTCCAAGCCGGTGGACTTGTCGGTAGCATTGGAACCCCGGTTGCTGCAACGGAGTCCAACAAGATTGGGATAAGTAATCAGTGGAGCACGGTACGAGTACCCTGTATCGAGCTTCTTGACAAATCCGAAGCCCCAAACCTACCAGCAACCTACATCTACAGTCTTGCTCTGACATGTGTCACTACTTTCTCCGAAGGTCTTGCGCGTTTTCTATTGCCGTTCACAATTCCGGCAGACGGTCGGGGAAAACGAAAGCAAACCGTTTCTCAAGAGACGACGGACAACGGTCGTGCTCTAATAGATCCGGACAAGAAGCTGTCCAGGACTCAGTCATACGGTGGCCGCAAGACCCCCATCAACCCCTTAACTTTGAAGGATCATGTACTTTACAGTCAAATCTCAACCTCTGGTCACATGGTGGAGCATTGTTGGCCAGCTCTGCTAGCGGCATCTTCTACATATCTTAATGCTTCTTTGGACTCTGAGAACTACCATGCATTAATCCGATCTTTCCAAAAGTTCACCCAAATTGCAGGCTTACTCGACCTCGCCATTCCACGGGATGCATTTCTTACTACGCTCGGCAAGCATGCAGTACCTGCGATGAATAGTATTATCATAGCTCCAGAAAGCAACAGACGTGGACCTGCAAATGACTTGAGTGATAGCGACCTTGACTCAAGCCCTGCGCCAAGTATTCGTCGACAATCCGTCGACCTACCGACGCCTACTATGAACACTCGGCATCTTCTTTGCTTGAGAGCGTTGCTCAACTTAGGAATTGCTTTAGGGACTGTCTTAAGGAAGTCATGGACGATCATCCTCGAGACACTTCTGCAAGCAGACCTGCTGTTATCGGCCACGGGGCAGGCTCGTCGAAAGCAGGCGAGAGGCTCTGCTAAACTAGCAGAGAACGATGGCGGGGAAAAAGCATTAGGTGCTGAAGACTTGGGGCTGGAAATCACGGCCGCGGAGACCGCTGCATCACGACTGTTCGAGGCTACTTCCGATTTGTCAGGCGAGGCTTTCCTAGATTTCCTGGGGTGCCTGTGCTCTTTACTTCGCGTTAATCAAGCCCAGGGAGACGGCGCGAATGGACTTTTGTCACCCCAACCTACAGTACGCAAACATCAGAAGATGCGTAGTATGTCGAGCTTTCCTATGGAAGGAGGTGCGTCGGGTCAATGCAACGGCTTCGTCATCGACAAAATAGACGACGTAATCCAGAGCAATGTGCCTCGATTACTTCAACCAGTCACATCAGAGAGTGGGTGGGATCTTCTCTTAGAGGTACTGAACACAACAGTCGGCTCGGATGGAGCACGCTCCGATGTCCGTATAAAAGCAGCGAATACGTTGGATGACATGCTTATCGCAGTAGCCGTTTCTGAAGAGCCATTGAGTGCTGAAGAACTGGAGACCGTGCGTGGTAGGAGCTTAGACGCTCTACTTAGCGAGATCCTTTGCTTACGGAAGGCTTCATCTCAGCGCACGAGGGCCTCCGAGAGCTGCGAAAGCGAGGTCCACCGGCTGGCCTTGGATTCACTGAAATCTATCTTGGAGCTTTGTGGCGACTCGTTGACTATTGGATGGAACAGCGTTCTTGCTATTATCAACAGCGTCTTTGCAGAGTCCAATGATTCTTCGAACGATACGGTAAACACTCGCACACTGTCGCCTATTCTCGTCCGTTCTGCTTTCGATTCATTGCAACTAGTCTGCTCAGATTTCCTTAGTTCAGTCCCATCATCCCACCTCATGACATTACTAGATACCCTTTACTCATTCTGCGCTCAACATCGAGATTTAAACATCTCGCTGACTACCACTACATTCTTTCGGAATGTCTCGGATTACCTCCAACGTGACGGCGAAAACATTACCTTCGACGCCTTGCCAGTCAGCAAGCCCTCCAAAGCTGATTTGGCAGGCTGGGTCAGAGACAGCAACGAAGAGACGTCGTCTCAAGCTCTCTGGATTTATCTTCTTCTACAGCTGGAATCATTATCATCCGACGGTAGGCTAGAGGTTCGGCATAGTGCTCTGCATACTCTCTTCAGAATATTTGACGCATGCTTTGATCAGCTCACAACACGTGCTAGACAATTATGTTTCAACGTTGTTCTGGTCGAAATGCTTGAAGCGAACCAACATCAATACCTCAGAGTCCAGAATTTGGTAGAACCTGATAAAGAAGACTCCATGTCCAGAAGCTGGAACGAAACAGCGATTGTGGAAATAGGGGGAATATCTGAACTCTTCTCACAATGGCTTCATGCAACCACGGGTGACCCAGCCATAGTATTCATGACCCACGACCTGATCGGACACTTTATGATTTTCCCGGAACGACAAATGTTGAGCGTGAGCCGAGCTGCGTTCACTGGCTTGAACCAAATACTTACCGCTGTGGGAGAAGCTGAACTCACAGGGAGCGCGGAGCATTCCATCCTAGCAAAGGGGTGGGAAATGTGGGAGCACGGTAATCCTGCTCTACACAGAGATGATTCGGAGAGGAAAAGGAACGACAATCAAGAAGCTCTGACGCCATACCTGAAATGTCTGCATGATCTGTTACGGCTGACCGGTCAGCGATCATCGTCAGAGCATATCAAAATGGTCCTCGAACAAATTTGGATCTGTGTGGTAAAATCCACTGCGTCGGCGTACAGTATGGACCTTGATCGTATGACCCATGTTCAGGAACTGGTACTAGAGAGTCTCACGTTAGCTCCTACTGCGAAACTCGACACAATCCCGGTCCTTGCCCGATTCATTTGTGAATTGGTGACACTGGCCTACACACCTCAAAGCGAAGCTACCGGTGAGAAGCAGACATACATTGCTTTGTCAAAGGCTGCAATGACTTTACTGGAGTCATTCCTCATCGAGCACGTCAACAAGCACAGCGATGGGATTGCAATGGTTGTCGGAGCTGCGAACGCTCTATCTGTGCCAATGCGTCTAAAGTATACGTGGAAATCGGAGGGAAGAGGACCCTCCCCATGGAAGAAGGCCACGATGACAGCATTGACAATCCTGGAGGCTGCTATACCGATGGTTCGAGGAGCCGCAGGGAACACCTCCCCATTTTGGGAAGTTGTGGTCAACATCAACGATAGCATCATAGCTGCTGATTGTGATGCGTGTACCAATCCTGAAGAGATCCCTAGTGACCGAGACTTCGACATTGACGCCTTCTTAAGTACAAAAAAAGTCCTCGTACCTGCTTTGGGGTCAGGGTCGACACCCGACATGACAAGACGGAAGTTTGCAGAGTCCATCTTCAAATACTCCATCCTTCATGAGCCCAACATCGACGACCTGGCAAGGCCCGGCCAAGAATTACTTGAGGGCCTTCGAAGTACCCACATAGGCAGGGTAAAGGATCTTCCACGATCACCTCGGTCAAAGCTAGGCTATCTTCTGCTTGACGAGCTCTTCGATCTGGTGTCTGTACACGATGGATCCTTGGAGCGTATCAAGCTCGCACAAGCAGCTGCTCCTTATCTAATTCTTCGCACAGGCCTGACACTAAAGGCTTATGTCATGGATCATCCGTTGAGAGGCCGAATGCCCCAACCCCTATCCCAGAGGAAGGAGATGTTCTACATTTTGCGCAAGCTGATTGAACTCGATTCCGAGCCGAAAGCACTACCGGCTGCACCTGGCATCAGTTCGGAACATAAAAAGCATCTGCATAGACTGTACCCGCTCATCATGAAGGCTTCGAAGGTCACTTGGCGGGATGAGGAGATGACAAAAGCATTACAGGAAGTGCTAGAGGCTGTTGGTGATGACTTTGGGGTTTGACCGGACATGCGAGTGCCTCACGCACGACATTATAAACGCACCAGAGGAGCCTGACATGTCGGATGCACTTTCACTGAAATCATTGTATTGTTCTCATATCTTTGTCATGCCATCATAACGCCAGGGGTATCTGTTACTTGAAGTCGACATGCCTAATAGTGCCATCTTCTGCTAGATGTATGTTCATCCTAGGGCTTCTCGTCAATTCTTTCATTCCAATCAATCTGCGTGGTTTCAGACTGCCCACCTATCCGGTTTGACATCTTGGGTGGCCAGAGATCCATGCTCAATGACCCTGCTCTCCTTTGGCAGATCCTGCTTCGCAAAGCTCTAGATGTCACAATCAGCAAGACGTGCCTTCGGTGCTCAGCCATTAGAGCATCAACGGCAAGTGAAGCGCACCATCTCGTCACTGGCTCCATCAGTGATCTTCTTGCCAACAAGCTTGTTCATCCAATCTTCCTGCTTGTTGTTGGAGCCGCTGGAGGTCATCAAGCCTGGCACTACGAGAGGCATGGTGGCTTTCCCTGCGATTCTGTTTTCGGTCTTTGTGATGAAGTGCGTTTCGAAAGAGGTTGAGGATATTTATGAGTTTGGGAGGCTGATGCTATTGGGTCGTTCGTAGACTTCGGTTTGGCCGTTTTCGCAGTCTTGGGCTTCGCCCCACCACCATGACGTTGCTACGCCCCTCAACGCGTCTGCCACTTCGGGGCTTCAGCAGCGACACAACATATAAATTCCTTTGATCGCGACCATTGTTGCAGCTCAAGTACCCTCAAGTGCTAGCTACTAAACTCCTACCATACATCTCCCAATTGAACTCAACCATGTCTTCTAGCAATCCAAATGCCCCGCCTTCCGGCTACCAGATTGGTGCTGGAGCTCCAGTCAATCAAGGATATCTACAACCACAAGGAGCGCCTGCTGGCCAACAGCCAGCTGGAGCGCCGCAGTATCATGCACCACCATCTCCACAACAGCAGCAGCATCTTCCACCAGGCCACCCAGATTCGTACGCTGCCCCTTCAACCCAGCAATACAATCCAGGAGCTCCAACCACCTACAATCCAGGCTCACAGCAATTCCCTGCTCCACCTACTCAGCATATGATGTCCGGTGGCTCCGAAGCGGCAGAATATACCTCTCAGCAGTACTACCCTCCTCCCCTTCAGCAAGCGACTGGAAGCCCTCAGCCGCCAGGATATGGTGCCCAGCAATACTTCCCACCACCTTCTCAGCAGGGATCTAGTCCCCAACCGTCGGGACAGCCCTCGCAACAGTATTTCCCGCCTCCTCCCCAGCAAGGGCCAGGAGGCGCTCCATTACCAAGCCAAGCTTCGCAGCAGTATCCTCCCCCACCACACTCCGGGCAGACCCCAGACGGTTATCACGATGCAGCACCACCCTCTCAACCTCCTCGACCCAACCAGCAGAACCCCGGCCAAACACCCCAACATTACCCACAGCCTTCAAACACCCTGACAACAACTGCCGCTGGCGGATATCCTGTCCCTCCTCGAAGACACAGCGCCTCATTTGGCGGCGACGATCCATCAAATCCTATCCATTATACCCGTGACCCTCATAAGCTAGTCGCCTACCTTGTCCCGTTTCCGAAACCCCAGATCAAGGGCGTTGCGCCAGGTGCTATTCCAGACCGTTTCCTCATTTATACTCCTCCACCGCCTCCGCTATCAGCCCCGAAAGAGGGCGAGAAAGAAGACAAATTGCACAAAGTGCAACGGAAATGGCAAGAAGAGGTGAGGGCAGCCAAAACCAGCGATGCGAAAACGGCAAGCTGGAAGGGAGTCAAGAGTAAAGCTACCAGGGGTATCAGCTATGTGATGTCCAAGACGACCACCTCGAATCTCGACTTTGTGAATCGGATACCAGGAGCCAAAGCGGACTCGAAGGATTCGCACGCAGACGATGGCGTGAACGAGGGAGATACTACCCACAAGACTGTAGGATTAGAAGAGATGGTCTTGATCTATCCTTCGTCGTTTGGAGCAAGCCCAGATCAAGTCAAGACGGAATTTGTCAATACCATGATGCGCACGAAATCAAAGGCCCAGAAGGATGCCGTCTTAGCCACGGGACTGTTACCGGTGACCGCGGCCATCGATATTCTGGCAACGGTAGTTTGGCCGTTTGGGGGTCTGCTGGAAGTAGACGGTGTGTGGGCTTACTCTTCTATTCGAGGCGCAAAGACTGCCCGGTCCGTCACGAAACGTTTGAGCTCCTCGACACATTCTGGCGACACGCATAACCAAACTGAGGAACAAGAGATGCAAGGCGACAAGCTCCGAATGGTTTTCACTCAGTCTCCACGACTAGAAGTCCTGTATCGGTATCTCTTGGCTAGATGCAAGGAGTCCGACCACAAACATTTCCCAAGCACAGATGTGGCGCCAACCGAAACGGACGTTCTTTCAGCGATTGGCTGGGCGCCATCGCAGACGGGAAATGTGAATAAGAATTGGGAGGACGAGGAGTGGGAGACACAGGAAGTCAAGGATGATTTGAAGTCGACGCTGGGGAAGGCTGGCAAAGAATGGGACAAGTGGTGTCAAGCGTTTGCAAAGCATCCTGAGAAGGCGCTGAAGAAGTGATTGAAATCATTTGAATGCTTTTGCTGTTGTACGATTATGTTATCCTGACGCTAACAGACTAGACACGACCTACTTTGACGACCATCGAAAATTCCATTGACATGTTGACTGTGCAATAGGAGGAAAATGCCAATTCATCCAGAGTGGATTGATGGAGCCCGTTGCTTGAGAATACCGCCTTGATTTAATTAAATTTGGAATTCCTGCTTCGATTAGCTCTAACCTTTACATGAAGGGGGCCGTCCAGATTTGGCTGATCTTGAAGACCACCGGCTTCAATTCTGAAATTATACAACCGAGGGCTTTAATTTTCCTCCCACGCGGAGCACTAAGTATCTTAGGTATGGACCTTGTCTATGAGCTCATGAGCTCATTAAAGTGATAGGAGGGTCCTCAAGGGAGTCTTCAGTCTCATTCAGTCATTATTAATGGGTTCCTCTGATGCCTGCGCCTTGAATAGAGCCCGTAGATCTTTTTCGTACTCTTCTCGCTGTCGCAACTTTGTGGCAGTGAAGTCGTCCGCATCAGGGCTCCAAAATGGCGAGACGGCCTCATCAAAGCCCTCCTTTGCAGCCATTGAAGAAGGAAACTTGGGCCATGTATGCTGTATAAACAGATTGAAAAGGCCTGCGGGGCTCTCCAAGGCGTGAAAGTAGAAATAGGCTCCGGTCTCCCAGACTCTTCTCATCGTTCGCGTATGCAGTAGGTCACGTTCTCCTAGTGAGGTCACCGGTGGAGCTTCTCTTCACCTTCAAATGCCTGCATGAACTCCTCATGCATGTCGCTATAGGAAGTGAGATCTTCACCTTCTAATTGATCCACATCGCGATTGGTCAGCCAATGCGGAGGATTCTGCATTTCAATCGGCAGTGAACACGCCCACTCTAAGTCAATCAAATACTTGACATTCCATTGCTCGTCAACGTATATATTTCCTTGATGGATGTCGGTGAGCATAAATATGAAAGGTCCGTTCCGAACGTCGCGATTGAGGAAATGATGCAAGACGGCGCGCATTCCTGTCAGCACGGCCATTTGTGCTCTGCAATCTGATCGGTCGTTTATAGAGTTAAGTCGGTGTCGTACCAGATTATCGTGACATGTTAAGAGATCGGATATGTATGGTTCCACGTTCGTGTAAACATCGTTTCGAGAGATATTGGTCGGCACCCCTTCATTCTCTAGATCATGGATGCGCAAGGTCAAAGGTCGGTTAGTAAGACTGAGCACTCCATGGTCGTCTATAGTGAAAGATCCAATCCGTGGCAGTGGTACTCGCCCCAAGGAAAGCATGATTCGGGATAAGTCCTTGAATAAGTTGGTCCTTCGGCTCTTGTCTTGCCGCTTCTCTTCCCAGGACTCCAAAAGCATAGTACCGTCGCTCTCTTCGATGTAATCAATGAGTAAGTAGCCGGGTTGCAGGCTGGATAGCTTTCGTTGAGGAAGATACCGGCAAGGAATATCATAGCCACACAAAGAGCACAGTTGCCGCCTCATGAATTCTTTGGCTTGGACATACCATGAGACCCTCTCTAGCGCGGTAAACTATTAAATATCTTCGTAAGCAGGAAACCATTGAATGGGGGCCATACAACCTACGCAATGATTGCCAGAAAACGCGAATCCCCACAGCTGAGGAATGGGAACATCGGGACAGTTTTCCTGAATCCAGATATACGTTGCGGCTTCACAACGAAGCTTCTCGTCCGCATTGCCGGGAAAAGTCTCCTCGCCCACTTTGTATGGTAAATGAAACCTGATAATGACTCGTTTCTCGGAACAGCCTCTCCAATCTTTAATGTAAACAGGAAGACAGATGTTGAAGCTCGTTGATCCACTCTCTCAAAGGTGAAAGGCTACATCGTCCGCCTCCTTTCAGATTCAGATGCTGAGATACGACACTCTCGATCTCCGACTTGTTATCACGGAGATAGTCTATCAAATCTGATCTCTTCTGCCAATATGTCAATCGATGGAGCATGTTTTGCTCCTCCTCCAGGGCTGCGTCCAGACTGATCTCGTCATGTAAAGTTTTTAACATCGTTGGAGCAATGCTAGTATTCGTAAACATGACTTTGTAAGGACAGAGAGAAGCGAAGGATTCGCTCGATTGGCCAAGATTGCTTCAGGAAGGCTAGACGAATTCTCTCAAAATTCTAATGGTCCACAGAGATCATGGGCAAGGAAAGATTGCACCTAATGGACAGATACTGATCTACAAGCGGAGAAAAGTTTCACGGTCTTACCAAATGTTAGAACCTTGCTGATTTATTACAGGACCAAGAATGTAGAGAGCAAAAGACCGGCTTCATGCCAATAACCCCTTTTAAGAATAGACTTGATCCATGATTCCTTGGCACGGAAATAGTCGGAACAGACAATTCTCAGATAAGATCCGATTCAAATCCTGTGACTATGGTCTCAATGTAATTCAGCATACCATTTGGAGTCAATATGTATCACAAACAGTGACAGTCTTGACAGATCGGTGCCCGGAAATAATAGTTCTACTAGCGGGACGCTAATCGGGCGCTGGGCGCTTGTGTTTTAACCCGATGGAAATCTCACAGAAGTCCTTCTACCAAGTTGTGAAAGAGCAGAGGCGTACTTGGCCAGGGAAGAGCTCAGACTTCCTGTCTAGTCTCTGAAACATACGTCCCAAGGCAGCTACAATCTGACTCAGATTGTACAGCATGTCCTCTGGTTTTGTCTCAGGCGGGACGACGGATAAGCCCATCGAGCGTGACAACGAATGGCTCAAAGCCCAGCAAGAAATCGAAGCGACCCGTCGTAGGAAGGAAGAGGCCAGTCGCCAAGAAGGCGGGAAGACACTCTACGAAGTCCTCCAAAGCAATAAAGGTGACTAACATTGCGCTTCACCATTCAGCCTTCGTCCCCATTATGGTGCAATGAGACTGACATGTCAGGTTTTTCCTTTCCTCCTTAGCTGCCAAGCAAGAAGCTTTTGAAGAGTCAATCAAACTCAAGAATCAGTTCAGAAATTTAGACGAAGATGAGATTGAGTTTCTAGATTCAGTGCTCGAATCTACAAGAAAGAAGGAACAGGACGTGAAAAGGGAGACTACCGAACAGTTAGATCAATTTCGGAAGCAACAAGAAGAGGCTGACAGAGCGGTCCTCGAGGAAGGGGGGGAGGTAGATGATACAAAGGCGGAGGTAAAGGCGGGAAGTCCGGAAGCTGGTGAGGGTCAGTGGGCTGTAAATGCTCGGAAGAGAAAGAGAGTAAAGGAGAAAGAGGGCTTGAAGGGTATCAAGCTGCGCAAGTCCTCATCTACGAATGAAGCGCCTGTCAAATCGAGCGAGGAATTCCCGGAGCCTGGGAAGGGTAACGCACCAGCCCTTTTTCAGACGCGACTTGATGAGAAGAGGGCGGAGACCCCCATTTCAACCCCTCCGGCTCCACTAGCCATCACCAATCCAAAAACAACTCCAGCAGTAGTGAAAGCAGAGAGTCCCAAGGCATCAAGTGGAACTGGCTTGGGGCTAGCCGGTTACAGCTCCGAGGAGGACTGAGATCACGTTGACCTCATTCACTATCTGTACGGCCGAGTGGTGCTAGAGGTGCTAATTTGAAACTGTGCAAGTGGCTACGTCGGCTACTGAGGCTCCTTTCGATCTTTGTGACTTTATCTCACTCATCTTCTACAGCTATGCTTCCGTCTTCCACCTAGTACCAGATCCTGGTTGCTGTCACCGTTGAATGGATCGTGAAAGCGATCGTTGGTACTCCCCGAAATCGCACTATCCTCGTGCTGCTTTCTTTGTGGGCCATCACAACACTTTGATCACACTGTCAAGGGTATCAAGCAACAATGGGACATAAAGCCAGGACTTGACAAGATCCTTTGTTCGACTTCAAGGACATTACACAGCGCAAAATGTCGAGTCTTTGCATCCCACGAAACCCTGCCGGGCTTTTTGGGGTTACTGCCTCGGGACATCACTCATCGATTGATCGACCGGCTGCCTTAATCGAGCCTCGCATCCCACAGAAGCTACCTCCACTATCCTACATCGCAGATTCGAAAGGTCTTATTGGAAGTGGTGGGTTTGGATCCGCCATGGCAACACAAGTACTTCGGGGTACGCAATTTGAGCCCTCTAACACCCTTGAGCAAGAGGCTAAGGCACTGTCGACCAGCATTCCTGCTACAGTGGATACTGCCTCAGATGATGAATCTTCCACACCCCAGGATTCTGAACAGTCATCTCCAAAATCAGCATCTTCCGTTCAGAGTGATGCTGAAATAGAAGCTTTAGTTAAGCGGATTCACGAGAACGTAGTGATCAGAGATGTGCCAATCAAGGCGGCGCAATGGGTCCAAGTACCTAAAGGATACCT
>JAABUP010008541.1_pt1 | contig 13025 bp, 20 predicted proteins | sample 5559201 | NCBI WGS metagenome assembly JAABUP01 (sample SAMN10711887, study PRJNA513373) | rock metagenome | isolation source: Antarctica rocks | place: Antarctica | reverse complement strand
CGTGACCCAGCACACACCCCCATAGCCAGACCGTCAAGTGCCCTCTACAGTTCGCGTACGTACTTGGCTGAACAACCCGCGGGTAGTCGCAGTGGCGCGACGGGAACTCAGGCCGATGACCAGCACGAGGATCATAGGACGGAGGTGAGGATGGCACGCAGCGGAGTGCAGGGCTTCAGCCCCGCGGCGTTCCGACGACAGCGCAGCCGACGACAGCTGAGCCTCAGCGAGCTCTCCCTGCTCTCCGGTATCAGCGCCGCCACCGTCAGCGCGTGGGAAACCGGCAAGGCTGCTCCCTCACCCCAAACGCTCGCCGCGGCTGCGGAAACTCTGGGCATCGGCGTGGCCGATCTCGTGCCGGTCAAGGAAGACCGACTGGTTCTCGCCAACCTGCGCCATCAGGTTGGGTTGTCTCAACAAGCCGCGGCGGAGGCAGTTGGTCTCAAGCGGAGCATGTACGGGGCGATCGAGAGCGGCTTCCGAGTTGCCGACCAAGCGCAGCGGAGCCGGCTCGCCCAACTGTATGGCGTCACCGCAGACGTATTCGACACCCTCTGGCAAAGGACACGGGACTTGCGCATTGCCCGCCTCCAGGCTAGATAGTCCTCGCGTACAGCATTAGTTGACACGTGAGAGCTGATGGTCGGCCGGCTGCGATGTGCTCCCCGCTGGAGCTTCTTGGTGGTGAGCTCGGCGAACCAGCGTTTCGACGAGGTTGAGCCACGAGCTCGAGGTGGGGGTGAAGTGCACGACGAACCTGGGGTGGCCCCCAGGTGTGATCCAGGATTAGGTTTGGTCGACTCACCTACGACGGCGCGTCTAGCCAGTCAGTCGGGATGAGCTGCACTCCGTGACGCCACCGCTCGCGCACCGCCTCTTCGAACCAGGGCTCTGGAGGATCAGCGTGGTCGCAGACGATGACCTGGAACTGCGGAGCGAGTTCAGCTACGACATCGCGCATGAGCTCGAACATAGCGCGTACAGCGACGCGGTCGGCGTCTTCCTCAGGCAAGCCGCTTTCGTTGTCGTTTTCCGAGGGGTAGTGCGCCTGGGTTGGTTGGTCCAGCATCAAGAAGCGCGGGACTGGCCGCTCCTGCCGGGTGAAGTAGCGGTGCAGTGCCAAGTGGGTGGCGAGATGATATCCGACCCAGTTCTTGGCACTTCCGATGCGTGTGAGGGGTGCCGGCCCGGTGACGGTGTCCGCCACAACCGTCAGGCGTGCCAGATCGAGGCGCACGTCCTCAGCACTGTGTTCAAGGTCCAACCTCTCGGCGTAGGCCCTGATGTCCCGTCCTACTGCTACCAACCGAGAGGTGAGCTGCTCGCGCCGGTTGTCGTCGTCGAGCTCAGCTTCCAGGGCTGCGATCGTGGAGCGGGTTTGTTCGAGTTGCTGACGCACGACCTCCATGGCGTTCTCGTCGACCACAGCGGCCCGAGCCAAGGTGGCGTCGATGCGTCCTCGAGTGAAGTCCCGACTGTTGGACTGCGACTGCTCGTGGACACGGCGACCACGATCGATGTCCTGGAGGGCTCCCTCCGCGACCCGAAGCTGCTCACGGAGTGCTTCCGCTTCTGAGTCGAGGGAGTCCAGCGCACGTCGCTGAGCGGGACGGGCCCCAGTAAGGGTGCCGACCTGCGTGCGAAGGTCCTCCAAGCTGCGCCTGAGTACCTCAGCTGTTGGGTCCGGGTCGTCCAATCGGCTCCCACAGGCCGGACAGTCGGGCGTCTCCGTGTGTTCCCCTGCGGTTTCGGGGAGCGGAGGCAGGAGGTTCAGGGAGGTCAGGCGGGACTCCTGCTGGGCAAGCGCAGACACGAAGTCGTTTGCCGCCTTGGACTCGTTGAGGAGCAGCCCCCGGCTCTCCATGACGAGGCGCAATTGCTGGCCGAGGGCATCCCGGCGTTGCTCAAGGGTGCGTCGTCGATCTTGTTCGGCCGGCCCGTCCGCCCCAGTGGCGTCGGTCGGCCTGGCGGCGCGGGCACCTTGTAGAGCCCGCACGAGCGCCGACCGATCGGCCGCGTCTACGTCTTCGAGCAGGCCGACGGCACGGGCCTCGGCGTAGAGGGAGCCGAGCTGAACGTCGATGGTCTGGGCCGCCTGCTGGGCTCGCTCGTACTCCGCCTCGAGCCTGGCGAGCGTGCGCTTGGCGTCACGCAGCTGGGCTCGCTTTCGCGCCTCATCTGGTGCCACCGCGCCCAAGAAGTAGGGGATCGTGTCGCGAAGGGCTTGGTCGATACCGTCCTCGCCCATCCGGTGGAACATGACGGACTGACTGGCTACCTCGGACTGAGCCTGGAGGCACAGGAGGGCCGCGTGGCCAATGTTCGCCTCAAGCCCCTGTCGTAGCGACCATGGGCCGGTCTCGGACTGGTTTTCCTCGATGCCGAGTCGGCGCCCCAGCTGCTGGCGAAGCTGGCGAGTGTCGGTATTGCCGCGCAACTCCTCGAGGGGCGGCGGCTCCAGGTCGTTCCCGAACTCCAGCATGGCGATCGCCGTGCTGGCGTTCTGCCCCGCGGGCTTCGGTCGTGCCACAAACGCACGGGCGCCGGCGTCGTCTAGCTGCCACAGGGCGGCATACCACTCGACTGTGTCCGAGATCGGGCCCACCGGCACCAGGTTGGTGTTGCGGCCCAGGCAGTACTCGACGATGGTGAGCAGGGCGCTCTTCCCGGTCCCGGACTCGCCGGTAATGATGTTGAGCTGTCCAGGCATGAAGTCGATGCGCCGGGTGCGACCGTCGGCGTTGTAAAGGACCAGGGCGAGGAGCTGCACCGGGCTAGGGTGCCACGCCGAGGACGACGAAGACGGTCGCTGGCTGGTCGATCTTGGTTAGCCACTGCCCGACGAACCCAGCGCGCGCAACGATCTGCTGTACTTCGCTGTCCTTGGCCAGGGTGTGGCCCCTCCCGCTGGCCAACGACGCGGATAGGCCGCCATCCTGCTCCACGGTCAGGAGGCCGCTACGGAGTCCGAACCTTATGCCCTCCTGCACCGAGTCTCTGAGCGATACCGCTCGAGGCGCAAATCCGGCATGCTCGACCGGGTGGTCGGCGACCCATGTGTACAAGTTGGCCCGACTGTTCTTGGGTAGCGACTCCCGCGTGCCCCGGTGAAGAACAAGGGGCGCGATGATGAAGGCATACACCCACGGCATCGTCTGTTCTCTGTTACTTCGGTACTGAAGCGCAGCATTGGCGGTGATCGTCCCCAACAACGCCGGGTTGAGCATGACCGCCTGGGTACGTGAGCGCTCGCGCCATGAGGTCATGGCGAGACATGATGCCAGCGAGGGACCGGTTCAAGGGGCGTTCCTCGACAAGTAATCATTACGCGGTCACCCGCTGCTTGCCAGAGCGTCCAGACGCTCCACGAAGTCGGGGTGCCACCCGATCCGTTGGATGGCGTCGTCATGGCCAGCGAGCTCGTGTCGCTTGCCACGTCCGTAGAACCCTTCGTTGTAGTGCGTCCGCACCGTGACGGCGGTGGAGTTCAAAAGGTAGTTCAGGAGCTGGCGGCCAGCCTTCTGCTTGGTGCTCTCCGCGTCCTCGGCGCTCAAAGCATCTAGTTCGAGGTCCTGGATCATGTTCCCGAACTCGCGCGTCCACTCGAATCGCAGCTCCTCTTCGAAGTTCCCCAGCTCCCGAAGGTCCAAAAGACTGTCGCTGAGCCACTCGGTTTCCTGAGTGACGGCGCGGTGGTAGTCGATGATGGCGTTCCGCAGCTGCGGCCCCGCGTAGTCGACAAGGGAGAGTTGGGCGACGAATCGAGCCCCGGCGTACAACTGCACGTGCTCCTCAGTAACGGAGGACAACGGGACCGTCGTCGGTAGGTTCTCGGTGGTGTAGCTGTTCCGTAGTTCGCGGACGAACGTTCGCACCTCGGTGACGCTGACTGAGGGACGCCTTCCTGCCAGCATGTCAATGGCGACGTCCTGCCAGTAGTGCCAGACCTGTGCAACGAATCTGTCCTCGGCCGGCTGTCCACCTGTCGGGAGGCCCCAGGTGAGCGCTTCGCGTACTGAGACGTCTAAGTCTTCAGGGGGCATTTGACCATCGAGCACCCTCACCCGGTTGAGCAGGTTGCTACGTCGCGACGCGGCCAACGCTAGGAAGTCTGCCCTCGACTGCTCTGTGTACGTGTTCTCGGAGTCCTTGGCTGCCTTGGCAAGGCGTGCGAGCGCGAGATCAACGTCCCGCGTGGGGGGCCTCAGCACGAAGGCAGCAGTTCCCTCCGAGGCCACCGAGGTGGTGACGAGGGCGAGTTCTGGACCCTGTAGGTCGCCAACGTCAGGCCGATCCATCCAGATTTGCAGGGTCTTCCAAATGTCCACGGACATGTCGCCCAGGCCCGCCGCTTTCGATTTGGTGTGCAGCTTGACCTGGAGCAGTTCTACGGGGTCGCTCGTGGCTTCCACATCTGTCCACGAGACATCGTCATGGAGCTCGAGCGTGATGGCCTGGTCGGGACGGGTATGGCCCTTGCGTAGCAGGTCAACCAGGGCCCAGTTCGTCTGGTACAGGTAGCCAGCCGCGGAGGCGGCAGCGTTGTGTCCAACCATCTCAGTAGTGTCCTTCCGCACGCCATCAGTGTCCAGCCAACACCCTTGTGGTGGGTGTACGAAGCCCGCCACTCCCGATCCCGGACAGACCTTGCCACCCGGCGTGCTCGCTGACCGGGCGGTCCGACAGCGAGATCGGGCAACCCACGGGAGCGGCGTCTGCGGTGGCGGTCCAGACGAAGGGTTCGGGTTCGGGCACGGAGTGGAAGACCCCCCGTCTGATGGCTTTGTCCGTCAGTTCCCGAAACTAGCGTTCGACCAGGTTCAGTCACGACGACGACGTTGGGGTGAAGTGCAGGTTGTAGCGGGGGTGCTTGGCCAGCCAGTCCTTCACGTTCGGATGCTTGTGGGTGGCGTAGTTGTCCAGAATCATGTGCACCTAAAGGTGTTTCGGTACCTGCTTGTCCACGGTGCGCGGAAACGTCAGGAACTCCTCGTGGCGGTGGCGGTCCAAGCACTGACCGATCACGGTCCCGTCCAGAACGTTGAGGGCAGCGAAGAGCGTGGTGGTGCCGTGCCGCTTGTAGTCATTGGTCATCGTGCCCACCCGACCCATGGTCATCGGCAACGAGGGCTGGGTACTAGACTGTCTCACGTTTCCCTACACTGTTAGGAAGCGAGAGGAAGCAGGGTGACTCAATGACAGACCTGGTCACACCACACGGGTATTCGGTGGCGCCGATTGAGGAGATTTTGGGCCAGAAGTTCGGGGTCCGGCTCGACCGGCCGGACATTTTGCGTGTCTTGGATGGCCTGCCCACGATCCGCCGCTCCGCTGTCGCGCTCCCCGGGGCGGAGGCGGCGCTCTACGACCGAGCAGGATTCGTCGAAGGCGACGACGCATACCGTGGGCAGATGTTGTCGAATGTCGCCGACTACGCCCGCTTGATGGCGACGGCGTTCACTACCGAGCAGGCGAGGCAGAAGTTGCACGTCGATCGCTCGCGGGTGCGTCAGCGCATCGCCGAACGCACCCTGTGGGCGATCAAGGACAGCGGCAAATGGGTGCTGCCCGCCGTCCAGTTCGATGACAACGGACTGGTCCGAGGCCTGGACCAGATCATCCGCCTCGTCCCTGCGGGGATGCATCCGCTGAGCGTTCTCGGGCTGTTGACCAGCCCGCAGCCGGAGCTGGGTGAGGCTGGTGAGCCGGTGTCCATCGTGCACTGGCTGCGGACTGGCGGTGACATCACCACAGCGGTCGCGGTAATGGAGCGAAGCGACTGGGCAGGCATCTGAGCACGTGCCCATGCTTTCTCCGCCGCCCTCAGTGGGTGAGCTTCGTACGGTCGGTATCCGCCCCGACGAGTACCGGACCATCGCGGGTAGCGAACTGTGGTGGCGGGTGCACCGGACCGCCAGCACGTTCGCGGTGCCGTGGAATGCGTTACGCACCTATGGCCCCGTACTCCGGTTCGATCAACACCCCTTGCCAAAAGGGGAGCATCCCGGTGTCGGAGTGTGGTACGGCGCATCCACGCCAATCGCTGCGCTCGGGGAGGCATTCCAGCAGTACCGCACCATCGACCGTCGCTTCGAGGTTCCCTACCTCACAGGGTTGAGCTTCACGCGCGACGTAGTGGTGCTCGACGTGGCGACCGACAGTGCCGGTCACTGGGCGACCCGCTCGGGAGGAACCTACGCGCTGTCCAGCGCCGAGCACACGGTAACCCAACAGTGGGCGCGGGCGATCTGTGTGGCGTTCCCCGATCTCGACGGCATCCGCTACAACAGCCGCTTTACCGGGGCGGCCTGCGTGGCGCTGTACACGCCAGCCGGATCTGCGATGCCCGGACGACCATCGACGTCACGCCCCCTGGCGGATCCGGCACTTGCCGGACGCCTTGCCCAGGCCTCCGACAAGCTCGGCTACCGCCTGATCTGATGGACCAGAACGGAACTCGGCCAGGAGTAGTCCTTCCATGAAGAGCGGCAACCGCGTCAATTGACCACGCGTCGATACCGACACGCTCGCCACCACCACACGTTCATTCGGACCACCCCTGGCGGCGCCCACGACGACGGTCATGGGCGCCGCCTCACTTGCCCTATTGATGCGCTCCATATCAGCGGGTACCGGCCTCACGGGCGACTTCCTGGGGGCGAGTTCGATGATCCGGCGGTGAAACCCCCGTGGCTGAGCTCGACGACGTGCCTGGGTCCTGCGACGAGCGGCTCGACGTCTTCGTGGGTGAGCTTCAGTCCTTCTAGTGCTCCTTGAAGATGGAGGAGGTTCGTGTGGTTCGAGACGGCGTCACCGGATAGCACAGACTCGGCTACCGCAGGGCGCACCGACCGGCACCGCGGAGACGGCGAGGTTTCGCACGGGGGTGCTGAAACCAATTTGGCGCCGAAGTGGCTAAAGCAGGGGGCCGTTTGTACGTAGAGAGGTAGGCCCAACGAGAGGAACCGCCGATGGCACAGCGAGGGTGGCGTACGCAGTGCGGCGATGACGGCCACCAGCTCTCTCTGAACTTCGCGCGGACCAACCCCTTAGGTGACGACACGCACGAAGCACTCCAAACGGGTATCCCGCTGCAATCGGGACCAGCGGCCGAGCGCCACGCCGACGTTTGGCATACCTCCCCGCTAGCCAGTGATCTCGGCGCGCATGTCCTCCGAGCCGGGCAGCTCGACGACGACACGCCGTCGCCGGGGCCGGTAGCTGCGGTGGCCGACGCTGCGGCGGTTGGCGTCGTCAACCTCCCACCGGATCGCGCATGTCAGCGCGTCCGCGAAGAACTACGACCTCGAGTGAGTCCGATCCCAAAATCGGCGCCCGCTGCGGCCGGCTTGAAGCGAGGAAGGTATGAAGCCCCCGGGAATGGATTCCGAGCAATCGATCAGGACCAACGCGCCCGGTTCCCGCAGGAAGTCGGGATAGGGAGGGGCGCGTTCGACGCTGTTCGGAGGCGATCCCGGGACAGGTGGATCGCTCGCCTGAGAGCGACGTGATCTCGTGGGTACACTTGATACGGGCAATGTACTGTCGCGGGTGTTTACCGCCGAGGAAGTCGCTGACATGCTCCACGTGAGCGTAAGAACTCTGCGACGAGTGACAACCGTCGGCACCATGCCGTGCCATCGGATCGGCAGGGCAGTTCGATACACCGCCGCGGATATTGGCACCTACCTGGAGCGCGTCGCCGATGAAGGCACACCTTGACAGACCGGCCCTCGCCAGCGGAGGTTTTGCAGTCCCGCGTGCGAGTACCTCACCCGATGGCGGCCTCTCAGCCCATCCTGTTCGTTCGGTTTCGGATGCTCAGGACTCCCGTTCGCCAAGTACCGTCCCGGCAACATCGAAGTCCGCACGCGCACGTCGCGTCCCCGGCCAGCAAGGTTCAATTCGTAGATTGCCGACAGGTCAGTGGCAGGCTCGGTTACCCGCGCGACTCGGTGCAGCATCCATTGGAACGTACGGTTCGCGGCCGGAGGCCACTCGCCGACTCGCTCGCGCGATCGTTGAGGTTGAGGACGGCGCCCGCGGTCGGGCCAGTCAAGGACCCCGTGGTGCGAAGATGGCAACAGTCGCGGAGGTTGTTGAGCGCTACATCGACGACAGCGATGAGCGCCTGGCGCACCACACCTTGCGGTGTTACCGCAGCGCCCTGGCAGTTCGCATCGCACCCCAACCGTTCGGCGCGATCAGGATCGACCGTCTCACCACTCCAGCGATCACAGCGTGGCGCGACGACTTAGTCGCCGTGGGCCACTCCACCCACAGCGTGCGGTACGCAGTCGCTTTGCTGTCCGCCGCATATGGCGCTGCTGCCGGACATATGCACCTCCCCGCGAATCCGGTCCTTGCGCTGCCTCGGCAGTCTCGGACGAAACGCAGCGGCGCTGCGCGCGCGGAGGCTGCTGCTCGGCGCGCTGCCGTGCCCTCGTGGGCGGACATGTCAGCGATCCTGTCGGCGATCCCCCATCGAGAGGACCGCTTGATGACTCTATTGCTCGCCTGGGCAGGAGCGCGATTCACCGAGGCGGCGTCACTGAACCGAGTGAATGGCGTCCACCGGAACCGCCCGGCAGTCCATATTGACCGGGTCATCGTCCGCGGGCGGAAAACGTGGGTACAGGAGTCGCCTAAGACAGGTGAACGGCGCGACGTCCAAATTCCGCAGCCGCTTTGGGAAGCGCTCCGCCAACACAGCGTTGCCCTGCCCCCAGCGGTGGGCGACCGGTGGGATGTCGCCCTTCCCGCCCACGGTCGGGGCTCGATTTACCGTGACGGACCAGGAATCTGGACGCCACCATCGTGGCGACGCGTCGTCTGGCATGACGCGACGGCCGCCGCGGGGGTAGCAGGAATGCCCGTAAAGCGGCTGCGGGCGCACGCGGCGACGGTGCTGTGTGCCTCGGGCGCGACCGTGATTGACGCCCAAGCTCACCTAGGCCACGCGAGCCTGAGCACCACGCAGGCCCACTACCTCGTTGCCGTCCGAGCAATCAGCGAGGACAGGGCGATCGCCGACTTGCGTGCCATCCCTTCGTTGACCCTCCAGGAACGACTCGACACCCTGTGGGCACGGTTCGTCGAGCAACACGGTGACCCCCTCTGATCGTTCGACGCCGCGGAGTTCTGGCCACTCCATAAGGCAGGTTTATGGCATACGAAGGGAACTTGTACTCAAAACGATTGGGGTGCAGCTTCTTTGAAGTCGTCGACATCTCACTCGTAATGAGAAGGTCGTCGGTTCGATTCCGACAGGCGGCTCCATATAACCCGTGGTCAGGCTGTTTTCCAAGGCGGGCGACACCAGGGGATGAGCATGCGTGGTAGCCACTGGGGTCGGCCGTCCCGAGCTTCCGGCATTTGGTGCCGCTGCATGACCGCCTTCGACCAGCTGGCAGAAAGAGACGTCGCCGTCGTGGTGCTGGACCAATCACCCCACTGCCGGCGCGCGCTTTCGCGGCCCTGATCCAGACCCTGCACGCGCAGCGGGGTGCGCGTTCCCGTGTAGCAGTGGACGCGGCCCGGGCGGCGGGTCGGGTCCCCGGCCGGCGCACCCTGCTCACCCTGGAGATGGAGGATCGGCTCGAACTACTCCTCCGCCAGGGCACAACAGTGTCCGCCGCCGCGTCGGCGGTCGGGCTATCGGAGATGACCGTTTACCGCTGGCTACGCCGGCAGCGCACACCGGGCTGATCCACCGCCGCGGACACCTCGGCCTTCGAAGCGTCCTTGGCCATCGAGCACAAGCTGAAAGTCGTTCACCTGGACGGAGCTGTGGGCCACCAAAGTGCATTGTCTGTGGTGGCCCGAGGCCGGCCGCGGTCGTCGCCCGCTCAGCGTGGCCGTCGGACAAGACGGAGTTGCGTGCGCGGCCGAGAGAGTGTGCTCCGCGGAACGCTGCTCACCCCGATCCCGGCACCGGAGGCAAACCGACACCACCGAAGGAGGAGTCGGTTCCGGTACGGTCATTTCGAGTCGGAAACATGAGCGGGGGATCGAGCGTGGATCTGGCGGATATGGCCTACACCATCGAAGGCGGCTACTTCGACCGCTTCCCCTACGCGCCTTACGTTCCTCCCGGCACGGTGCGGCCCGCCTCCCACAATGACCGTCGGGTGCTCGGGCGCCGCGGCGACCAGCTGCTCTCCGTCACCGACCTGCCCGCTCATTTCCTGCACCCCGCGGACGCACCGAACTACGCATATGCCAGCCAGAACTTCGAGTTCGCCGGCGACTTCACCACCTGGATCCTCGAAACATGCCGGCGCACCCGATTCACGTCGGCTGCCGCCTCGTTGCCGGCCGCCGACCACCTCACCGTCGCCGTGACGGCCACCAAGACCGGGCTCGAATGGGACCTCACCGGCAACATCGTCATCGTCGACCGCCGATCGTGGCAGGCACATTCCAACCATCGAACCGACAGCTACATCCTGCACGTCACCGGCCTAGACGACGGGGCATGGGAGCTGATCGAGGCAAACACCGCTCGCCGCCTGCACAAGGAGCACACCGAGACCCCGCGCAGTGCTGAGTCGCAACCTGCGCGACGTCGGCACCGACGGCAGCCCGTTCGGCTTCCAGGTCAGGTACGTGCCACCAGCACCGTGAGCTCTGGCGCGGCGGATCACCCGGTGGGCAGGGTCGATGCGACTCCGTGGGTCACAATCCACCTCGGTAACATTCGACCGGGCCAACGGCCGATGCTGTGACCGCGCGTTCAGCTAGCGGGACGTGTAGTTGGGATGATGTCGGCGTGGTGGATCGTCGTGACCTGGAAGGCGCCTTGTTGCGGGCCACTGACTGGGTGCAGGCCGAGTACGCGTACATCGAGGACGTCGCCGTCGGTATGGGGTGCGAGAAGCGCCTGGAGAGCGGGCCAGGTGTGGCCTTGCGGCTCGACGGCAAGGTGATCTGTCGAGCGCACCCCAAGCGGGATCACCTTGCCGTCGGGTTACCTGATCGCATGCGATCGGATGTTCAGGCACTCACTCTTGTTCTCCGCGCCCAAAAGTCGTTCGCCTGATTCAACTACGAGACTGGTGTCGCGGACCGCGACACGATCGAGCTTCTCCTCAGCTCCAGTGCCGATCTCGCTAGGTCCACGACCCGCCGCCCGCAGTCCAACCTCCGTGACAACAACCGGGTTCCTCCCCACGATGAGGCCGACTTGCGTCTCATCCTGACGGTGCTGCGAGCATTCCAGAACTGTGAGACGGCGACCGGTGACAGGAGCGCGGCGAAGCCGCTTCGCGAGACACTGTTCTTCCGGTGGGAGGCTCCGCGGCTTCCACCCGGCGGCAAGTACTCCCCGCTGATCCCACACTCGCCGCGGCGCGCGACCAGTACGCCACTTACGCCTCAAGGGTCTGGTGTACGAGCACGTCGTCCCCATCTCAGGCGTCATCCGCGAGCTCCTGCGGAACATGCCAACCGATGAACAGGCGCTGCGGCAGGTACTCGGCGCGACAGCCGACCGCGTCATCATCACGAAAGCCGAAGACAGCCGCCTCACCGCGGCTGGCTACCGAGACACCGCCCGGACCCAGCGGATCCCTGGAGCAGGTACCACGTGTTGGGTCTGCAGCGGTCAGATTTTCGCTCCACGTACCGGTCCGTAACCGACCAGCCCACGGTCGGCGGACGGTGTGGCAAGGTGACGGTTGTGCCGAGTTTGAAGGTGGTCGCCAAGCACGGGGAGGCGGCGATCCGCGACGCGGTGGCGACGGTGGGGTTCACCCCGCTGAGGAGCTGCAGCACCCCTTCGAGGGTCATACGGAGCTACTTCCGGTCGGCGCTGCCGGAGGCTTATTTCGGGCGGGGTGGCCTTTCGTTGTCCGCCACCGACCGGACGTCTACACCAGCGCCGCCGCTCGGCGCCGCATCGGTGATGTGTTCGGGGTGGAACTGTCCTTGCCGAGCTGGGAGCGCCTGCAGGCCACGCGGAACTGATTACACATCTCAGCAGGCCCTGCGCACGTCCTGGTCTACCAGGAGTAGACTTCAATCATGGCCGACACCACTACCGTCAAGGTTCAGACCAGTACCCGCGACCTGCTCCTCCAGCTCGGGGCATCCCGCCGTGAGAGCGCCGACCAGGTCATCCTGGCCGCTTTGGCAGCGATGCACCGTGACAAACGCCGCCAGGTCGCTGCCGCAGAAGCGCTCGCCATCAAGGACGACCCTGTCGACCTTGCCGAGGTTCGGGCGATCCAGCAGGACATGGCCGCGCTGCATGAGGGGTGAGGTCTACGGGCTGTCAGCGCGAGGCAAGGGCCACGAGCAGAGGGGCCGCCGGTACGCCGTCGTAGTGCAGCCGGGCTGGCTCACCCTGAGCACCTGGATCGTCGCTTTCACCAGCACCAGCGCACGGGAGACCAGCTTCCGGCCGCCGGTGGCCATCAGAGACCGGCAGACCCTGGTTATGTGCGACCAGCTCGCAACTGTGGATCTCAACCGCCTCACCGAGCCGGTCGGTTTCCTGACCATCGAAGAGATGCAGCGGGTAGACGCGGCTCTGGCCTTGGTCCTCGACTTGTAGTCGAGCAACACGAGGTATCTGGGAGGGGGAGCACCAGCAGTCCACGAGGAACTAATGAACCGGCCAATGTGGACAGTCGTGGTAGCCACTGGGGTGCTCCACAGGGGTCCACGCGAGTTACGCTCAGCTCAAACACCCCGCTCAGAGCGTTGTATGGACAGCCTAGGACTAGCAACCGTACTTCTCGTAATGAGAAGGTCGTCGGTTCGATTCCGACAGGCGTCTCCACGTTTGGCCGGGCGATACGCACGATTTCAACCTCCAGGGAAACCTCCAAATCGGATCCAGCCCCACTATCGCCCCACTATCTCGGGGTGCTTTGCGCGGTTCTCGGAGTCTGGGGGGGACGTGAGCCTCGGCGGCCGAGTGGACGCGACCTTTGCTCGCAGCACCGGATCGACCCAGGTCAGGACCTTCTTTGGGGTTTACGCTGGATGCGATGCAGTAGCTGCCGGCTCGGGAGGAGTCC